>Ga0307507_10004671_pt1 | contig 23787 bp, 6 predicted proteins | sample 7_EM_MG_FD_207223 | JGI IMG/M metagenome (GOLD analysis project Ga0307507, IMG submission 207223) | Populus trichocarpa ectomycorrhiza microbial communities from riparian zone in the Pacific Northwest, United States - 7_EM | ecosystem: Host-associated > Plants > Roots > Unclassified | place...
TAAATCGTAATTGCGTTTAGAGCTTAATAATTAATATAGAATCTTAAGCCTCCTTCTAGCTTTTTAATAAATAGTATAGGTAAGGCAAATAGAGATTAACTAGGGCGAATAAATCCTTTTTCTAGATACTTATTAAGGTATTATTACATTATAAGCGGTTCTTCTTATAACATACCATATAGTGGACTAAACTTTAGTATTATACCAGGCTTAAGTTCTATCTTAAAATTATATTTCTCTTAGTACTAGGCTAGTTAGTCTATAAATTATTTTTTAAACTTATTAATTAGATTATAGTACTCTTTAGGTATAAGAGGTTAAGGATTAGGATATTATTTTAGTTCTAGTGCTTTCTTAATATCTTTTATAGTTATAATAAAGATTTTATAATTTTATCTTTTTGCTAATAAGATAAAAGGCGCGGCCTATATTATATAAAATTTAAAAGGTTTTAACGTAATATCTTTGCATTTTTTACCACAATTAGCAGTTATAGATTTATTATATTGGCTTAAGGTTTATAGTAAGGGTAATTTATATTATATTGAATTTAAGTAGTTATATACATATTTATAGGGCAAATGGTTTTTTAAGTAATAACTTTAGCAATAAGTTATATGGAACTTTAGTGTTTCTTTAACCCAGCTAATTAAAGGGTTATGTCATTTTAGCTATCTATATCTAAGTATAACTTTATATTACTTTAAGGGTGTTATAAATAGGGAGATATATTTAATATATTCGCCCATCCGCATTGTTACTAGGGTATAATACGTTATTTTGCCATATATTAAGGGTTTGCTATTAAAGCCTTAAGTTTTCGTATAGTTTGTATTAATAAAGCCTATACTGGTAGCTCCACTATCTATTAGGATTTATACCTTCTTCTATTTTCTAAGTATTTAAATTTTGCTAAGTATATTAAGGGAGTTATACTGTATATTAGCGCTAGAAGAGCCTAGACACTTATACTCTTCTACTTTTTATCCTAAGGCGCAACTTGGCCTTAGGATAATTTGTTTTCTAAGTTAACTAAAGGTAAGATGCTTTATAGCGTCTAAGTATAATTTATAGAGTGGGTACAATTTAAGGAATAAGTACGACTTAATAAATGGATATAATTTAAGGAATAGGAGGAACTATAGCGGACCTTTTTAAAGGGGTGAGTTCGGCAATGCTTTTAAATATATCCTTTTTTACCGCATCTAAAGCATTCTCTATTTATGGCTTAAGTTCTTTATTTGTTAGTTCCTAAGGGTATATAGGATTAAGCGATATTAAGGTCTATAGGGTTATATATAGGGCTTTTGGGTTTTGGAGACAGATTGCATTTTAGGGTGTATACTAGTTTTATAGTGTTTTAAATACAAGGTGTGGTTAACTTTAGGGAACAAGTCTGTTTGTTATATTAAAGGTCCTTGTTAATTCGTTAATATATTATAGTAAATTTAGATGGGTTTTTTAGCAGTTCCCTGCCTACTAACTAGGCTCTAATTTTATCTAAGATAGCTTGTTAAAGGGCAGTAACTCTAGCGGCTTTATTCTAATCTAGTTTGCTAATAAGGCCTATAAATTCTAAAAAGAAGCTAGTAAAGTCTCGGTTCTATTATTATAGGTTTTTAAGCTTAGTAATAGCTATGTGTTCTTAGCTAGCATTATTATATATTCGTTTTAGCAGAGAGATAAAGGTTTTAAAATTAATAAAGGTGCTGTTACAGAAGAATAGATCTATAGTTTGTGTAGCGTCTTTGCTTAAATAAGATATTCTATAGCTAACCTTGCTAGCTTTAGTGGGGTATTAGTTATAGTTTATTAAAAGCTTAAGATAGAGCTTGGTTATAAAGAGGCGTAGGTTGTTTTAATTTCTATTAAATATTGGAGGGTTAGGGAGCTTTTTAGATTTTGTAATAGGCATTAAATTTATTATAGATATGGGTTAAGTTACTGGTTTAAGATTCGCGTTTAAGGGGCCAGGCTTAGATATAGTTATTTTAATCTTATTTATAGGTATTTCTATTAGGGTCTCTAACAAAAGTGCCTTAACGTTATAGAGTTCTTCACGGAGTGCTTCCATTAATTATTAATGCTGGGCTTTTAGTGCAACCCACTGCTAAGCTAAGGCATCTATAAAGGATTGTTGCATTATGGTTAACTGTTCCCTAACTAGGGATATAATACTCATGGTTATTAAAAGAGATTTAGGTTCGTTTGCCATTTTAATAGTAGTTGTTTTAACGCAACGTAGTATAAGGGCGCGAAGAGGCTTTGGGGAAGATTTAAAGGAATAATATAAATTCTATCTAAATCTAAGGGTATATAGCTCTTGTAGAGAATAAGATGTTATATAAAGAAGAGAAAGGAATATAGGAACTTATAACTAAATATTTAGGGTCTTAGCAGCAGACGTATGGGTATAAGCCTACGCGGATTTTAATAGGTTTTGACCAAATTCCATTACGTTAGTGGAATTTGGTGGAAATTAATTAAGTTAGCAGAATTTGGTGGAATTTAATTAACTTGGCAGAATTTGGCAGAATTTAATTAAAGCGTCGGAATTTATCTATCGAGTGTTTTACCGAGACATTCCTACTGTAACTGGGCTAGTCCCGTTACAAATCCAACACCTTAAAAGCGGAGATATTAGAGTTACTCTAAAGGACTAATAGGTAAAGAACTAAGCTATAAGGGCAGGGGATAGGCTAGGAGAACGTATTAGTATAAAAGTACTCCGTAAAGATTACCTAGTTAAAGTCCTAGTGGTTTTTATAAGCCTTAGGATAAAAAAGGAACGCTAGGCGGATAATATAGCAACTATATAGGAGATAGTAAAAAAAATAAAACGCCTTATATTAGGACTCAAGATCATCTAAATCTAATAGCTTTAATAGGAAAATATAAACTAAGTATATAATAAGAATAATAAGAGGATATAAGGGTCGTTAGAGACTTGCTAGGGAAACGCTAGCTAAACGCATGGCTCCCTTATCGTTGGTATACATATACTAAAAATATAAAAACTCCTTATCTAAAAAGGAATAATTATAAATGGCCTTATATATAATATAAGGCTCTATAACTATAGACTACGCCTAAAATAATACTATTACTGCATATAATAGGGATATACTTAATCTATATACACAGCATAGATATGCTGCGGCCACTATATAGGCCTCCATAATATAAGACTCTTGTTACGATAACGATATATTACATGCAAACGCTAGATGAACAAGCATCAGATTCGTGGAATTGATAGCTACATACGGCTGTCGTGAGGACTCAAAAGGATTGCTGGAGAGCTTGACAGGAATGCAACTGCGGCTGAATCTATATAGGGGCAATCGGGGCGGATAAACTATCTGCCAAGCGATATCAAACAAGGAAAGGAAAGCTACGCGTCTAGCGTAGCGCGTGTTGCGGGTAGTCCCGTGACAACACTGCTTAAACTAAAACTAAATAAAATACGTAAACTGCCACTAAAGCATATATAAGGCGTAAAAGAGAGAAGACTATATTAAATATAGGAGATAGAAGGCAAGGGCCCAATAGATGTGGAAATAACTATACGCTAGGTTATATAAATAGAAATAACAGGCAATAAGCTAGGAGGACATAGGTGCCTTCCTAGCATTTCCTATTTTTAATACTAGGGGGCTAGGCTAGCTATCCCAAGCCTTAACGGGCTAGAAGCGGCACCGCGTAATATTATTAGACTAAATAGGGATACAAGGGAGAGGACGCCCTATAGGAAGACCTCCATAGATAGCTACAGTGAGCTTAAGACCAGGATAATTAAGAATTAAGCTTAACGCGGTAAATATAATATTCGCAGCCAACCTATAAAGGGCATATAGCCTACTAGTAAGAGCAGGGAAAGAACCGGAGATAATAACAGACTTAGATATAAAAGAGCTAGTAGGAACGTAAGATATAGAAATAAAAGGCTCTATATAAAATAAGTAGTAACCAGGGTGCAGATATAAGAGATAGAAGTTCTAAATATTCTAAAGAAAGTAAAAATAAAAGAAGTGAGGAATAAAGGAGAGACAAAGGACCCCCACTGGGGGTCCGCCACCTATCTATTATATAATATAACTACGGCAATACAAACTACTATTTTATAAGGCCCTTACTAGATAGTCTAGACCTAGAGAAATACTATATCCTTGCTATATAAGCGCCGTATTATAATACCTATATATAATTAATATACTGCCCTTAAGGATTCTAACTCCTATATAAACCAAAAGCAGCTATACGCATATGCTTTATAATTAGCAAGACTATTAGCCCATCCTTATAATTATAGCAGGTAGTTAACTTAGATATTATAGTTATAATAATCTAAATATATAGGGGACTGGCATAAATTATTCATTGCTTAACGTCTAATTTGGATCCCTATTGGGCCCATGCGGACTACTCCTTATATACATATAGGGAGAAAACTCTACTTAAGAAAACCCCGTAATCCATCTCCCTGCCTTTTAGGACTCGCCTACTTAGCGCCTGCGAGTCGCCTGTAGTGCTCTACTACCTTACTTTTTGACCTCCCTGGGAACCACTGCTGCCGTAACAAGCCTACGGACGCGCTAGTATCATAAACTTTACTCTACTACTGTAGAGTTAACGTAGAGTTAACAGGGGGCGCCTATTGCTCGCCCCTTTGCCTTCTATTGCTATTTCCTTTGCAACCCGAAACTGGTCTAGCACATTTTGGCTAATAAGCCATTGGGTAACCGCCTTGAGACCTTTTTGTGTTAATAGTAGTGTATTTATTAATATATATAACCCTAGGGTTATAGGGATCCTATAAATAGAGAATATTATATTAGTAATAAGCTTACTAGAAACTAAAGGCATAGAGTTAATTTTGTTAGGAGATATAAACCTCTACTACCTATAGTAGGGGGGTATCTATATTACTGCTAAATAATAGGCAGAGTGCCTATTAAAAGCTATAGATATTTAGGGCCTTAAGCTAGTTACCCCCCTAAGAGCAATTATATGGCAATAAGGCACTGCCAGAAGTATAATTAACCTTATATTTATAGACAAAGGCCTATACTAGAGACTTAAAAGGTATATCCCTAAAGAAGAATAGGCACTCGCCTTAGACTATATCCCTATCTAGATATAGCTAGATCTAGATATTAAGGCGCAACTAAATAGTAAAAGATACGCAATAAGGAAGCTTAAGATAGACAGTTTTCTTAATATAGTTAAATAATAACTTTAAGACTTAGAAGAAATCCACCCAATACTAAACAAGTAAGGCTTATTAGCTACCCTTAAGGAAATTAACCGAAGATTAGAAAGGATCTAGGCAGCAATTAAAAATAGGCTAAAAAAGTACTGCCTAGTCTTAAAACCGGGCCCCTATATATAATACACATAGTCCGCACAATACGCGGTTCTTACTACTAGCTAATAATAAGTAAAAAGGAAATATATAAGCAGCCATAACCTTAAAGATAAGAGATAATATAAAGATATAAGAAACCAGTTAAAGAATACCCTTAAAAAAGAAGTAAGGAACAATTAGAGACGGTTTATAAATAAGCATACTTCTAACCCAAGCCTCCCCTATAATAAGAGCCTTTAGGCCATAGTAAAATAAATAAAGAAAAAGATAGGGCGCCTAGTAAAAGACTTATACCTACTACCCCTATAAAGAATAGGGGAATTATAGGCTACTAATAACAATAATAAGAAGGCAAAGATTTTTATAAAAAGGTTCTTCCCCTAACCGGCTTTAGTAGACCTTAGTAATATTATAGGTAAAATACCGGAAACTCGCCTATAGGTTAATAGCAATATAATAATAGAGGAAATAGCTAGAACTATTAGCCGTCTTTTAAATAATATAGCACTAGAACCAGATAGAATTTTAAATAAGGCCTTAAAGACCTATAGTCTACTTATAGCATCTTAGCTTACAGATGTAGCTAGAGCATGCTTTATTATAGGCTACTACCCATAACTCGGAAGATCTATAACAACAGTTATTCTATTAAAAAAAAGGTAAAGCAGATTACTTAATTCTAGGAAGCTACCGCCCTATTGCCTTAGAAAACACCCTTAGTAAGATCTTAGAAAGGGTAATAGCAGACCATATAGTAGACACGGCTAAGAAACACGCCCTACTACCATAAAGCTAAATAGGGGTAAAAAAGAACCGCTTAACACTATCAGCACTTACGCTACTCGCTACCACCATTAAATCTATATAGGCGATACGAAAGGACTTTGTAGTATTAATACTTAGCTTAAATATTAGTAGTGCCTACAATAATATACCCCACAAGCGCCTCCTATATATCCTTAGGGTAAAGGCCTTCCTAGAATAGATTATATAGATTATTTAAGGGTTTATAGGCCAGAAAGAAACATTACTGGTCTTTAGCGGATACTAGAGCCCCCCTATTATAGTTATAATAGGAATACTATAAGGGTTACCCCTCTTACCTATACTCTTCCTTTTCTTTATAAGTAATCTACTTAACTCTTTTAAGGAAGGGGCGACCTAGGGGATAGGCTTTATTAATAATATAAACCTAATTATATACGGGCAAATAGCCACAGAGAATTGCAGAATACTAGAGAAAGCATATAATACCTATATAGAATAGGCAAGATAATATAGAGTTTAATTCTTACTAGAGAAATACCAGCTAATCTATTTTATAAGAAAACGTAACCAATCTATAGATCTTTAGCATATAATTTATATCTAAGGCTTTAGGGGTTAACCAGTTTAAGGCCTAAGGGTATTAGGAGTATGGGTAGATAGTAAGCTTTAGTAGAGCGTATATATATTATAAGCGGCCTATAAGGGCCAAGCATAGTATATCGCAATATTTAGGATTGTTAATTTTATATAGGGTCTATGCTTCTAGAGGTCACGCCTACTATATACAGCAGTGGTCTGACTAACTATAATATATAGATCTAGTATTTAGGCCATAGGAGAAACCAAGAAAGGCCCTCCTAAATTACTCCTTACACTACTCTAAAAGGTCTAAACAGCCTGCCTTTAGAGTATAATAGGCGGGTATAAGCGAACTGCTATAGCACTGCTTAAAAAGGAAGCTAATATCCCCCCCCTATAATTATATATTAAAGCCGCTATAATATAAAGGATATAAAAGGAGCGCAACTCTAATATTATAAAGTACATTAAGATACGCCTAAATAAACTATAGAGGGACCCTAGGGTGCCCTGTAGGAGAGTAAACTAATAACCCTAAAGTAGGGAAAATATATTAGAGAAATAGGTAGAGAAAGTAAAAAATAAATAAAGCCGTGTTAGGGCCTAGGCCCATATAAAGGAGAAAGGGAGACGCGTAAGAGATTAGTAAAGATAATAGTAAAAGAGAGAAAGGAGCTAAAGTAGAGCATATAAGATTATAAGGAACTATCTACCGTAATATAATACTGGTTAGACTAACATTAAAGAGGTATATAAGAGTTAAAGGTATAGAGGCTGACTTAAATAAGAGGAACCTAAGTCGTAGCATAGTTAACGCCATAGGGGGGAAATACCTAAGGGCTCTAAAAATGCCTAATAAAGGCAGAAAATATAATAGTAATACTCTTAAGAATAGGAATAATAGGACTAAAAGATTAGCTCTACTAGGTAGATATCCTAGTAGGTAGCCTAAAATGTAAATATAGCTGGCTAAGATAGACACCAAAACACGTAATACTACTATACCCCCTACGCACTAACTAAGAAGTAATGCTCTTAGCAGCTAGTATAGAGAACTATAATACACTGCTCTTAATATAAAAAGGCCTTAAGGCAGTTACCTAGTGGCTTATTAGCTAAAATATACTAAACCAGTTCTGGGTTATAAGGGAAATAGTAATAAAAGGCAAAAGGGCGAGTAATAGGCGCCCCCTAATAACTCTATAATAGTAGAGTAAAGTATACAATACTAGCGCGTCCGTAGGCTTGTTACGGCAGCAGTGGTTTCTAAGGAGGTTAAAAAGTAAGGTAGTAGAGCACCATAGGTAACTCGTAGGCGAGTCCTAAAGGAGGGGAGATAGATTACAGGGTTTTCCTAAATAGAGTTTTCTCCCCACATATAAATAAGGAGTAGTCCGTATAGGCCTAATAGGAATCCGAATTAGACGTTAAGCAATAAATAATTATTAATAAGACTACCTAGGAACTACTAAATAATCTAAAGAACACTATAAGAAAGGTACAGGAGTATTAAAAAAGAATAGGTTAGAAAGTATTAATAAGGAAAATTTATTAAAAAAATAAGTTACCTATATAACGGCTTAAATAAATGCCTCTAAACCGAAGCTTAAACAAATGCAATGTAATACTTAAATAAATGCTATATTATAAAGATATTAAGGTAAGGAGCAAGAGAAGGTGGTTATAAGGGATCTTTTAGCGGCTGCCAAGGCTAGCCTTTGGCTAGCCCTTAGCACCTCCTTATAAGCTCCCTTAGGCTTATAGCCCTTCCCTCCTTATCGGTTCGTCTCTATACAAGGTATTGCTATACCTACCCTTATTACCATATCGTCCTCTTCTATCGACTCTCCTTATAACTCATGCTCGGCTTACCTGCTCCCTACTATACACCTAGGCAATAGCCTTACAGTAGTAAGGCTACGTCTATATATATATGCCAAGTCTTAAGCGAACCCCAAACTAGGTAACGTGCCCCAGCGCCATTACGTTACCCCCCCCCCCTTTTTAAAAAAGCCTGCCCTTAGGCTTTATTCTCCAGATACTTATATACGGTTATTACTACGAGTAGGGCGGTAGGAGTTAGTAGTAGTACTATAGGCAGAGTAGTAGAAGTTAATTGTTACGGACCTTATATTAGCAGTAGTATGACTACTTAGGGAAGATATAGACGAGCTAGTAGTAGCGGCGTGGGAGGCGTTGGAACTAGTCAAACTATAGGATAAGGGGTAGCTGAGTTATATAATAGATTACGTTACTGTTTTGGTATATAGGATCTATGGGATCTATAAGGAACGTTATATATTAAATATACCTTACATACCTTACGTACTCAGTATTTCTTAGGCGTAGTATTATATATTTAAAGGACCACAGTCTCTACCTAGATAGTCCTTCTCTTTATAGTGAATCTTAAAATATAATTGGAGTTAATCTATTACGTAACTTACTTTACTAGTTATACACGTTATTTTACTTCCTATTTACCTATATACCTAGCCCAATAATAAGTCTATTATAGTATTTCCTATAAGGTTTTATTACATATTTACTACTAAGGTTATAATATTAATAAAGTTAAACAACATACTACATAAATTACTAGTTATAATGCCATTAACGGCGGTAACCACCTTAGGTACTAGTGGAGATACTAGTATAAGAGATACTAACTTGCAATTAGTTATAATAGGTTAGTTATAGGAAATAGTTAACTGGCTAATAGATAATAATAGGATACTTAGAAAGAGAATTAATAAGATTAGAGTAGTAAAGGTTAAGTTACCCTCGGTTAAACAATTCTTAGAAAAGAAGTTAAAGCTTAATGTAACGGTTCGTCTACATAGCTACCATCAAGGCGTCGTCGGTCACGGATCAACGTTGCCCTAACATTGCCCCGACGACCGAACATGTACATAGTCGTCTACCGCGCCCCTTTCTTTGAGCCCTTACCTTAGTCTATTCATAATATAGCCCCTTATTGTTGCTTGATCTATCAGATCGCTCCCACAGAAAGCTAGCCATGATATTAAACTAAGGTTAACCTCAACTGGCCTATAGAGGCGACACAATACTAGGTCCAACGGTTAAACGCATAGCCAGACAGAGAGCTGTTCTACTACCACAACTACAGACCAATTAACCCTCTAAGCCCTACTTAAGGCAGGCAATTGCGACAGCGGATTAAGCAGCTAAAAGAAGAGACTGCAGCAATTAGATCAAAAGGATTACCCCAATTATAATCTCAGTAGCAAGAGTTGCCTAAGAAAGCAAAAGAGACACTATAGCAAAAAGGAGCGCGTTAAGGCCTAGCGCGCTAGAGATAGCTACCGACCCAACGCTAGCAGCACGTGAGGAACCCGTAGACGCGTCACTCGAGCCGCCAGAGCTCCAACCGTACTACGGCGAGACGGAGCTCGCGGACGATATAAAAAGCAAATAGGACCGTCTTATAGCGCAATTAGAAGACGACAAGAACCCTATATACTTTAAAATGGAGACAAAGAGAGAGTACACAGCCTGTCAGAATTAAGCGAGAGATGCTGACTAAGCTCTGGACACGTCGCGAGAGCGAGCTCTGCATGTCAATCTAGATAGACATCAACCGCATCTACTGCATCACGAATCAATCAATATTCATCGTCTGCGTCATCTCTATCATCAAATAGACCCTCAAGACACCTCCGCTGTGACCTTATGACCTTGTAATTCCAACAGGTTATGAGCCCGGGTAGCGACACCTCTCCTGACTCGAAAATCGACCCCGAAAATGACCTCCTCTACCTCAACCTTAACGACACCTACATACAATCACAAGGCTGGTAAAATCGTCATTTTCAATGGAGATAACTTTGCAGACTGGGAGCGCACCTGCGAGGCAGCCCTGATCATGTCAGAGGGCTGGGATTTTGTCACTGGTGCAGAGGACCCAAATCGAGTCAATTCAGCTGACGGAAGAAGAAGACGAGGGGAAGCAAACAAGATCATCTACAATTCGATAGGAGACGACCGTCAGGAAGAGATGCGTGCGATGATGAAGGCGTACGATATTCAAGGAATGTGGGAAGGAATGAAGAAGTTCTACAATGACCTGTTCAAGCTACAGCACTCCTCACTAGGCATGAAGCTCAAGAAGAGAGCAGTACCAGTCGGCAAGAGCACGTGCGAAGCTTGTCTAGCTGGGAAGATGCGAGAAATACTGAGCAAGAAGACGACCAAGCGCGAGAAGATACCTGGTCGAGGGCTACACCTAGATACTACGGGACGAATCAGTACATCAATCAGAGGTTACAACTACTACCTCCTAGCCCTAGACGACGCCACACACTACACTTAGGTTATTCCTCTTAAAACCCTCCAAACTGAAGAGGTACTGCCGCATATCAAAGAGATCATCGCAAGGGCAGAGAGGTTCACTGGCAATAAAGCTATATAGATTCAAGCGGACAATGGAAAGGGGGAGTTCGGCTGCAGATTTCAAGACGAACTAATACCCTAGGGTATTAACTTTAAACCTTATCCGCTATACAAGCACTTGTACAATAGCGCAATTAAGCGCGCGATCTACACAGTCAACTGCAAGACAAGGTCACTTCTATTTTAAGGAAATATACCAGTTAAACTCTAGTGCTACGCAGTTAAGCATGCTGTCTAGATCAAGAATTAAGTACCTACCTCAGCACTTCTATTTAACGACAAGTATAGTGGTGCTATTATACCCTACAAGGTATATACCTAATAAGTTCCTAACTTAAAGAATCTAGTCGTTTTTAGGTATTACGCCAATCCAATTAATACGCTCAAGAAACACCCTAGAAAGTACAATTTAAGAATAAAACCTAACTACGTTTTCATGGGGTTAAAAGGGAGTAGTTAATTTAAGATAATAAACCTATATACCCAAGCAATTAAGCTATTTGGAGATGCTAAAGTGAACAAGTACAGGTTCCCTTATAGAGCACCTTAGGTGCAAGCTACAAGACATAGTGACCAAGTGGGCCACTTAGATCAAGTAGGAAGCCCAGGTTAAGATTAAGTGGGATGCTTAAATTACGCTACAAGCTAAGCCGCGAACCAACCTACACCTCCCCCTACTACCTTAAACGCGCCGACAGAGACTCTAGTTGCAAGAACTACAAGTAGGCCAGATAGTAACCGAGTAGGCCGCTCTAAACAAGTGGAAAGCCTAGGTTAAGACTAAGCGGGCCACTTTAATCAAGTAGGAAGCCTAGGTTAAGATTAAGTAGGACACTTAAATTAAGGTAATGCTAAGGGTGGGACGCCTATATAAAGCACATCGATACGCATTCCTTATGCGCAGAGAATAAGGTCTGGAAGGTTACCAAATATAAGGGTTTTCAATAATACGGTAGTTCAGTTAGTAATAGCTATAAAAGCTATTCACCTAGAAGCTAAGAACACTACTTCTATAGGAGCACCTACAGCACCTTTTAACGCTATTAAGTTAGATTAGGCCTTAAGGGAGGACGCTCCTAGCTGGATAAAAGCTATCTTTAAAGAATTCCTCTTACTTAAGAGGATGCACACCTATACCATTATAAGGGGGAGAGTACCAGAAGGAAGGTTGTTACTCCTAAGCAAGCTAGTTCTAAAGCACAGGTATAATACCAAGGGAGAAGTAATTCGTAAGAAGGCAAGACTATATATTTAGGGAGACAAGCAGACCCCCAACATTAATTATTTTAAGACATTTGCGTCTATTGTATAATACGACACCTTTAGGTTCTTAATGGTAAAGGTAGCAGCAGAAGACCTTAAACTTAACCATATTAACATTAAAACTGCATTCTTAAACCCGCCGTTGCAAGAATAGATCTATATGCAGATACCTAACCTGCTAAGAGACTTCGAACCTAAGCTTAAAGGGGTAAAAGACACCTACTTAAAGCTAAATAAGTCACTCTACGGCCTAAAGCAGGCACTAAGAGAATGGTTTTAGATGGTTAAGAAGTTCTTTAAGAGCATAGGTTTAAAAGCAGCTAATACTAACCCCAATCTCTTTATAGGAAATGAAGTATATATCTTGCTATTTATTAACGATATACTAATCACAGGAAAGCGCCGATACCTTAATATTACAAAGACAAGAATCTTAAGAGAATGGAGATGCAAAGACCTAGGTCCTATAGAAGTATTTATAGGCTTCCAAATTAAGCGAGATTATACAAACCGAACCCTTAAGCTATATCAGATGATGTATACTAAGAAGCTACTTAAACAGCTAAAAATGGACAACTGCAATCTGGCTAAGCTATTAATACCAGTAGGTACTGTCCTGAAGCCCAATATCAAAAGCCTCCTTAAGTATAACGATGCAACAGTATACCGGCAGATTATTAGCTCTACAATCTACCTCTTAAACTACACACGTCCTAATACCAGCTACGCTATCGGTTAGTTAGCTAGGTTTATGGCAGCACTAAAAGAATCGCATTGCCGCTTAAGTAAGCAGCTACTATAATATCTAAACGGCACTCTCGAAGTAGGAATTACCTATTTAAGTTAAGCAGTCTACCTTCCTCTATACAAGCTTACGTTACCTATTGGTTATAATATCTTTACCAATACTACGTGGGGAATAGAACACGATTAGATATCATTCTAAGGCATAGCAGTTATACGCTATAGGGGAGCAGTAATCTGGATGGCTTAAAGGCAGAAGTCAATGGTATTAAGCTTAATAGAAGCAGAGATTATGGCGGCATTAGAAGGAGTAAGGTCAGTAATATAGCTTAAAAAGCTAATAAGAGATCTAAAAAAGAGAGATAACAATAACCCTTTTATCCCTACGCTCTACTGTGATAATAAGGGTACGGTCGACCTTTTATACAACACAAAACACCACTAGAAAGCCAAGCATATCGAGACTCAATACCTCTTCATACAAAACAACATGGTTCAGCGAGGTTAACTTAAAGTGGTACATATACCAGGCAAAGATCAGCCGGGAGATATGCTCACGAAACAGCTACCAATCAACCAATTTACAAAGCACTGTGCAACGCTAGGAATCGGTAACTAACGGAGACGGTAACAGACGGAGACGGGGCAAGTTACGGAGGTTTTTCGCCTACTATAGGTTTTCCCTCTATACGTAGGCCAAATGGCACTTGCAAGGTATTTGGGAATAGCTTCATAATTGCCTATTTGGGACAGACGAGGAAAGCGTCGTCAGCATAGGGGAGTGTCAGAATTAAGCGAGAGATGCTAACTAAGCTCTGGACACGTCGCGAGAGCGAGCTCTGCATGTCAATCTAGATAGACATTAACCGCATCTACTGCATCACGAATCAATCAATATTCATCGTCTGCGTCATCTCTATCATCAAATAGACCCTCAAGACACCTCCGCTGTGACCTTATAACCTTGTAATTCCAACACAGCCGCAACCACCTAAAGCCTAGCCGCGATCCCTATAACCGAACTTATAGAAGAGCTAAAGCTCCAGGGAATATAAAGAAAGGCAATAGAACAGCAGATTGCTATATTATGGCGTCTCGCAAACAACCACGCGCACAAAGCTCTTGATGGGAAAGAGGAGGCTAAGGTAAAGATAGCAGAGCTTAAGGAGCACTTAGACAACAGGACAGACGAGCTCCGCAAGGCCAATTAAAAGATATTAAAAATGGGCCGCAAGGTCACTATACAAGCCTTAGATTAGAAAGACAGCGAGTAAGGAAGTATACCGTTATAGATAATACAAGAAGGGACACCACTCTCTTAGACGAGCAGTGTTACGGGCTTAGGACGTATAGCAAAGTTTCCAGACCCACCTACGCTAATAGATAGGAAAGAGCCTACCTATTATACCTAGAGCGGCTATATACAAAACAAGCTTTAATCTAATGCAGACTGGTTCTATCAAGACAACCCAGATCAGGAAGAGGATGTAAAAGTAGCATATATTAAAACGCGTGTAGGAGGCAAAGCTTATAACCACCTCTTACCCTACCTAGAGGCAGAGCGCAATGCGGAACGCAACCCTACCAGTAAAAAAGTACTTAAGTTCCTAGAGAACATCTTTAAAGACCTAGATTACCGTATTAAGGCCCAGCAGGAGCTTAAAAGCCTTAAGATGCCGTACCTAGGAGACTTTAATAATTTCTAATCTAACTTTATACGGCTAGCAAATATCTCAAGGATGCTACAAGATTAGTGGAAAGAGGAGCTTTATAATAAGCTTTATAACAGCCTACGCGTCTAAATGGAAGTTAAGGTGGCAAATAAAGACTATAGCTTCTAGGCCTATTGTAAGACTGCCTAATAGTACGCCCAAGGTCTAAAGCAGATAGGCAAGGAATAAAGTAACCACAGAGCAGCCTAGGCTAGTAAGAGAGCTTCTACTAGGGGCGCTAAAGAGACCAAAGGTCCCCCCTCTTCCCGGCAGCCTCTAACTCTAGCACTAGCCGCAAAAGCGCCAGTTACCTGCTTTAACTGTGGCAAGTAAGGACACTACTCTAATAATTATATAGCGCCAAAGAAGACGGAAGCTAAAGCAATTAACTAAAGTAAAGAGTATAAAATAGTTACTAACTTAGCAGAGTCGGAAAATAAGTAGCTCTAGGAGAAGTCTCCTGCCTAGAGCAGATCAGAGCAATTAATACAGTGCCTATACAGCTAAAGGAGATCTTAGGAGGCGCAGCCCTTATAACGCTATATAGGATCGCGCTAGGCGGCGTGGCTCTTAATATAGTAAGCCTACTCAACTCTAGTGCGGGTGGAGAGGCCTTTATATACTATAAGCTACTGCCAATTATTAAGCAACAACTGCAACCAAAGCTCTACAAGATTAAAGGACAAGGAGTCGCCGTATCTAGCCATAACAATCAGCAGACAGATATAATTAGATAGCTCTTTAAGGCGAACCTAGTTATAGATAGTTAACGAGTCCCTATATGGTTCCTATTCTGCGATATAGGCCGCCACGATCTTCTTATTGGCTGTAGGTGGTTTAAGAAGACTAGGGCCCTTATTAATTACAAATACTAGGTCTTAGTATGGCGAACCAAGAAGAACTACCATAGCAGGCAGGACGTAATTATACTAAAAAAGGAGCTCCTACCCCCACCAATTAACAAGGATCACTAGAGAGATACAGATTAAAGAGACGCACTACTAGATTAAGAGTCCAAGTCTACCCCCCAACGCATCCTTAAACGTATAGTCGCGATCAGTAAACTTTAAGAGAAGAAGTCCTCTACTAAAATTAAACTAAAGGGATAGGCTAAGCTAAAGCAAGCCAAGCGGACCCCGTACAACTATAGGTATACTTGGAAGATTAATACCCAAGATATAATTAGGAAAATGGAAGACTAGCTCTACCCTAGGCTAGCTTTACCATTAAAGCCAAGAGCAAGGAGGCCTTTATCTGCTAAGGAGTTTAGAGCAGCAAACATCGCGCTACTTAAGGCAAGGAACTTCCTACGAGAAGCAAAGCGTAGGGATATAGTAATTAGATATACCAGCCTCTATAAGATAGACCAACTAATAGAGAATAAGAAGGCACAAGACGCTCTACCTAATAATAAGAAAGAACTTCGCCGGCTTGTCTACAAAAAGCTGCTGCAGCCCTACCAAGAATACGCTAACTGTTTCTCAAAAGCTATATCTGATACGCTACTACCGCATTACAAGGGGGTAGACCACGATATTATTCTTAAAGGCAACAGCCGCGATCTAGCTCCTAGCCCACTATATAATATATCGCTAAAGCAGCTAGAGCTTGTCAAGGTCTACCTATAGGAGCACCTATAGAAGGGGTTTATTATACCAAGCGACGCACCCTTTATAGCTCCGGTTCTATTTGCTAAGAAACCAGGAGGGGGGTGGTAATTCTACATTAACTTTTAAAAGCTCAATATAATTACTAAGAAAGACTGCTACCCGCTACCATTAATTAAGGAGACGTTGACCAGGCTATTAAGAGCTAAAATCTTTACCAAGCTAGATATTTAACAGGCTTTCTACTATATACGGCTAAAGGAAAAGGTAGAGGAGTTAACTACCTTCTATACAAGGTACGGATTGTACAAGTATTACATTATACCCTTTAAACTGTGTAACGGCCCTACGTCCTTCCAGAGATTTATTAATAATATCCTTTTTAACTACCTGGACGATTTCTGTACAGCCTATATAGACGATATCCTTATCTACTCAGACGACCCGCTAGAGCACGAAGTCCACGTTAAAAAGATCCTATAAAGGCTTCAAGAGGCAGGCCTATAGGCGGATATTAAGAAGAGCAAGTTCAACGTTACAGAAACGAAGTTCTTAGGTTTTATCATTAGTACTAACAGGATCGCTATAGACACCAACAAGCTAGCTATAATTAAGGATTAGGAGCCCCCTACTTCTATAAAAGGGGTGCAATCCTTTCTAGGATTCTATAACTTCTACCAGGCCTTCTTAAAGGATTACGGCCAAGTTATATAACCGCTTAGTAAGCTTATAAAGAAGGGAGCGTGGCACCTACTAGGGAAGGAGGAGCTTAAAGCCTTTAAGTAAGTCAAGGCCCTTATACTATTGGGCGGTGTAATAAAGCACTACTTACCATTCTAAGACACCCGCGTGGAGACTAATGTAAGTGATGGAGTAGTAGCTGGGGTACTAAACTAGCTGCAAGACAATGGGACCTAGAAGCCAGTAGCCTTCTTCTTAAAGACAATGTCCCCTAAAGAGATACGGTATGAGATCCATAATAAAGAGATACTAGCAGTAATAAGAGGCCTATAGGAATAGCAAGGTTACCTTATTAGCCTCTAGCGTACACCCTTTACAGTAATTACGGACTATTAAGCCCTTAAGTACTTTATAACTAAGAGGCTACTAAATCCACGGCAGGCCTACTAGGTAGACCTACTAGCTAATTTCCATATACAGATTACCTATAGGCCAGGTACGGCAAATATAGTGGCTAATACCCTATTATAAAAGCAAGAGGACCTAAAGACGTAGAAAGAGAAGGACGTAGCCGCACGTACTATATACTTAATCAACCCCGCCCTTATAATTGCTACACTAGAGGAAACCTCCAGGGACCCCCTAGTGGCAGCAAATCGCAAATAGGAACCGTATAAGCTGGTTAATCAGGTCCTTTAGGCCAATTAAACTAGCGAGTCACTAGTAGGGCTATGTTAGCTAGCTAAGTAAGACCGGAAGGGCTGGAAACTCTAAAGAGGGCTACTAACCCGCTTTAGTAAGCTAATGGTCCCTAATACTAACTGCCTCCGTACCTACCTTATTATAGAGGTATACTCTCGCCAGGTAACTGCTTACCTAGGCAAGACAAAGACTAGGAAACTTATAGCAGACTAATACTATTGGCCAGGACTACCCTCAGACTGTAATACCTACGTAAGAAACTGTAGGGCCTATAGGAGGACCTATATACCTTAGGACAAAACCCCAGGCCTACTGCACCCCCTACTAATCGGTAAACGCTGCTGGCAGCATATCTCTTTTAATTTTAAGTCCTTCCCAACGGATAAAAAGGGCTTTAATAACATCTTTGTAGTTGTTAATCGACTAGGCAAGAGAGCCTTCTTACTACCCTGCTATAAAACTGCCACCGTAGCTAACGCAGTAAACCTATACTACCAACACGTCTGGCGCGTGTACGGCCTCCTAGAGACGGCTACATCAGATTAAGGACCCTAATTTATCTCAGCCTTTACAGACGAGCTATATAAACTAACCAGCGTTAAGTAAAAGCTCTCTATATCCAGTCACCTACAAACTAATGGTAATACAGAGGTATTAAACCAGTACATTAACCAACGCTTAAGGCCCTTTATTAACTACTACTAGGACAATTGGTTAGAGCTCCTCCCCTATATAGACTTTACACAGGCAATCTTACTGTATAAATCCACTAGCTTCGCACCATATGAGCTAGAGCTAGGATTTAAGCCAAGGCTTCACTTTAACTGGGAGGAACGTATATAAGCAACCTCAACACCTTATAAGAAGCTAACACGACAAGAAGTTTAGGCTTTCACACATAGGACCTAGGACGCAGTTAAATAGGCAAGAGACAACCTAGTAAAGGCCTAAGAGCGGCAGACAAGGCAAGCTAATAGGCACCGTCGCGAACCAGACTTCGGAGTAGGTAATCGAGTATATATTACTAGAAAGGGCTAGGCTACCAACCAACTAAGTATCAAGCTAGATAGATAGCTCGCAGGGTCCTACAAGATTCTAGGCATAAAAGGACACTTGTACATCATTAACCTACCCCCAAATATGAAGATGTCAAACGTCTTCCATACCGATCGACTACAAAAGGACCCAGATAACCCCCTGCCAGGCCAAAATAGGGAGCCAGAGAAGCCAGTTCTAATTAATGGCGAGCCAGAGTACGAGATTAATAAGATCCTTACTAGTAGAACCTACCACAGAAGGCTACAGTATAAGGTTAACTAGGTAGGCCACGACCCGGACAACACCTGGTATAACGCAGACGGCTTTATTAGCGCCCCCCATAAGATCAAGACATTCCACAACGAGAGACCCCATGATGCCAGACCACCCGTACAGCTGCAGCAATGGCTAGAGGCGTATCACAAGGACATAGATCTAGAGCCCTCAGAGGAAGACAATAAAGCAGAGAAGGACGAAAGGGCAAGACGGATAAGGAGAGCCTGACTATAAGGATCGAGGGCGATCCTCCTGGCTTAAAGGGGGGTAATGTGACGGTTCGTCTACATAGCTACCATCGAGGCGTCGTCGGTCACGGATCAACGTTGCCCCAACGTTGCCCCGACAACTGAACATATACATAGTCGTCTACCGCGCCCCTTTCTTTGAGCCCTTACCTTAGTCTATTCATAATATAGCCCCTTATTGTTGCTTGATCTATCGGATCGCTCCTATGGAAAGCTAGCCGTGACACTTAAAGGATTCCTTATATAAATGCGCTTTAAGGTTATATAAAAAGGAGTAATACTAGTAACACTAATAGACTAAGTGGTTTATGCGGGACTGTTCTTAATAGGAAGAGCACTTAAGTAGTTTAATCCCAATCTTACTAAGATATAGAAAAACAAAATATTAACTACTAACTAAGAAGTATAATATAGGTTTGCAAGCTAATTAACTTAAATATTTAAAGATCCTAAAGTAATAACTACGGCTGAAAAAAAGCTATAGAACTTAGTATAACGAACCTTAGCAATTAAGTATATTATATAATTTTAAACGCTTACTATTTAAGTTAAATAGAATAATAGGGCGCTTAGAGCATAGTATAAATAAGGACTTAAGGCAAAAGTCTAAAATATAATTATTCTAATAGAAGATACGGACACCTTAAGGGAATTAATTAAGTAATTAAGATTAATAATATAATCTACTAAAGGGAGTAGGCTAAAAAGGGCTAGAATAGAGTTCCATAGTTATATAAGGCGTAAAGTATATAGTAATAGACGCAGAGTTATAAACTATAGAACGGCAGGCCAGAGCTAATAAACCTAAGCGGTACTAAAGAATTTAAAAAGTAGAATAAGACACTATAAAAACCCAAAGGACAAGAATTAAGTAATTAGAAATTTAAAAAGTAAAGGCTAAACTAGGGATCTTAGTAGCAGAAGACGTTTAGGCAAACTCTATAGTAAAATAAATAGTTTAAAAAAAGAGCTTATATAAATTATAGAAAATAAGGTTATTTCGCTAGAGACTATAAAGGTAGGTATTAGAGGTCGGGGTTAGGCTTAGCGTAACCTTAGGTTACGCACAACCCCCCAAGGTCCGTGATATATCGTCCAAATATCACCCCCCCCCTTAGGTGGTGGCCCCTACTTTTCAGACGCGTTTTTGAGGCCTAGGTTAGTACTAGGTTAGTATAGAGGTCCTTATCGCGCGCCTTTGACCTTATTGTCGCCTTGACAATCCCATTTTCCAACCCTCTACTGTTCTTGTGCCCGCGCTGGCTCCTGGCTCGCGCGGGGCTTCTAATTTTATATAGAAAGGCCTACTATAATTCTAATTCTATAATATAGAGCCCTCTTCTTCTCCTTCTCCATTAATATTTACGCGTTTGGTAGCTTTATTTACCTATACCACGCTTACGCGTCTACCCCCTTACCTCTTGCGGATATAGAGTCTCTTAGGAATCTTCTTACCCTACGGTCTACTACGGAAGCCCCCCTAGCCTCCTCCCCCTATAGCCTCTAGAACGAATTCAAGGCCCAAACAGCACGGCTGTAGGATATTTATAAGGCCTAGCGCTCGAAGAATACTATAAGGGCGTATAAGCCAAAGCAGAAAGAGTGGGAGGACTAGCATATAAGACTAGAAGGCAATACGGACGGCGCCTAGGTAACGGAAGATAAGCTTTACTTATTTTTAAAGCAGTAAGTCGTTAATTAAGAATCGCGGGCCGCTGGCTATCAAAAACGGAAGTTAAAACGGAAAGAGATATGGAAAGATAGCAAGCAGGCGAAGAAGAGGCAGAAGACGACCACAGGAGGGCCGCTAAGGGGAAAGGCAGCCGCAGGGGTAGCCGTAGCCGCAGGGGAGGAAGCTATAAAGGAGGAAGAGATATAGGATGAGGAGGCCCTAGACGCCCTATTTAATAAGACCGTCTAATACTTAGTTATAAATAGCTATATCTCCGCTATTACTAAGCTCTACGCGTGGCAGTTAAAAGGCAAGACCTTATAGCCACTATAGGGGGCAAAGCTCTCGGCAGTACTAGACAGTGTCTGCCGTAACAAGGACCAGATTTAACGCGTTAACTTTATTAATTAAGGCCTATTTATAATTACTAGCGGCTATAACGTCAAAGGGCTTAAAAAGGCAATTACTTGGTACTGGGAGACGGGCTTTAAGATACTAGGTTTAGTTAAGTCTTACCTTTAAACTGCGGCTGAGCATTTATTAGGTTTGTATATTATAGTCCATATAGAGTATTTACGGCTACCGTTTTCTAACCCGTTTCTTAGGCCATACTACCGTTACCTAGAGTAAGAGTAGATGGGACGTTTAGCTTGCTAACCTTATCCTTATTAAATTAGAAAACGAAGGGCCTAAACCAAACAAGCTAGCGCTATATATAATTATGTTAATAATATAGGGGAAGCAGAATTAACACGGCAAGGTTAAGTATATAGGCTATATGCATAATACTAACCCTATCCTCTGCCCTCTCTCTGCAATAGCCTTCTACTTCTTTAACCGCTAGGGTAAGGACGGCGCTAAGAACTTCCTATCCTTTTAGCAGCTAGAGGACTACTATAACCTATATATCTTCCCTGGTAGCATTAAAGTACCGCAACGGCCGTTAAGCTATTATACGCAATTTAAATAGAATAAGAAGATGTTCTAGGGGGTAGGAATTTACTTAAAGGAGAAGATCTATAGCGCCTATAAGCAGAGCGTCTGGCACGCCAAGCTTAGCGGTGTTAAGGAGACCTAAATTAGACGGGCTGGACGCTAGAATATAGACGCGATAATAGGAGCCTACCTTAGCTATCTACCTCGCGCGTTTATGCGGTCGATTGCCGGCTTCCCAAAGGAAGGAAAGGGCTACTTTCTTCCCCACGCGTAAGAGGTGCTAGAGGAGGCCCTCTACTTAAAGATATAGCCTAAAACCGATATCTAGCTAAAACGCATAGAGACCTACCACCCAGAGAAGGCTAATAATAAGGTTATATGGCTTAACCTTACAGGCTTAGGATTTCTACGCCTCCTCTATATACTTAGGGTAATCCTATTACAGGACTTAGTAATCCTATATAAGCAGTTCCCGCTCTACCCCCTATAAAAGGACTCCCTTTTTGGCTATAAGGAGTACCAGAGGTTTGCTACGCGGGTAGAAAGCTTACTAGCCAGCGTAGTTACGCCAGATAAGATAATAATGCGGAAATACTAGCCTACCTATAAGGCCGTAGCTAGGCTAAGATATAAGGCCGCGATCTTAGAGATAAAGGGGGTTTAATTACGCGTGCAAACAATCTTAGAACGCCTTAGCGAGATAAAAAGTTTATTAGCATTATTCGCACCTATATAGATCTAGTAAGGGAAGATAGGTATCTAGATAGGGCCTATAAAGTCTATATATCCGTCTTTAAACAGCCCCGTACCTATATCTATATCCGTACCTGTACCTATGCCCGTACCCGTGTCCGTTCCTAAACGCGTCAACGGCTAGATTCTGTCTTTGGATAAACCCTCTCCCGTATATCTAACCCCTAGAGAGATACTAAGAGGTCCTTAACTATCTACTACCATAGAGCCTGCTTAGCCGTCTACTATAATGTCTACTATAACGTCTACCATACCCCCGTAGTAGCTGCCGTAAGCTTCTACTATACCCCTACCGCAGCTGCCGTAAGCTAACGCTTAACCTCTCCTATTTATCCTTAACCTGTAGGCGCCGCTAAGGAAATATAAGATGCTTTAGGGCGGTAATTTGGTGTTCTAGCTCTGGGCTGAGTGGACTTTAGGGCTAGCAGGTGGGCCGTTAATTAAAGCTCTTAATTACTACTAGGGGGCACGCTAGCGGGTTAATAGCAAGGCTATGTTCTATAGCCGTTACCGTAGGATAATTAAGGATATAAGACGGCGCGTAGAAGATGGTACGGCAAGAGACGAGAGACAGGCTATTAACTAGCTAGAACAGCTACAAGGCCGGCGTTCTTTAGATTGGCTTTATAAGAATATCTAACTATTAGGCGGGGGAGGGAAAGGGAGGGAAAGGCTCTGTATTAAGCAGTATATATATATATATAATACTATTTTACTATAGGACTACTGCAGTAACTAAGACGCCTTAATGTAGGACTCTACTAGTGACCGAGACGTCTCAATATAGGACTGCACTGCAGTAACTGAGACGCCTTAATGTAGGACTATATACTCTAGTGACCAAGACGTCTTGATATAGGGCTGCACCGCAGCGACTAAGACGCCTTGATATAGGACTATACTCTAGTAACTAAGACGTCTTAATATAGGACTGCACTATAGTGACTAAGACGCCTTAATGTAGGAATAGAGCCCGTTTAGGTGTTGTAAATTTAGAGCAACATTACGCGACCGTCCAGAAGTACCG
>Ga0307507_10004672_pt1 | contig 23786 bp, 3 predicted proteins | sample 7_EM_MG_FD_207223 | JGI IMG/M metagenome (GOLD analysis project Ga0307507, IMG submission 207223) | Populus trichocarpa ectomycorrhiza microbial communities from riparian zone in the Pacific Northwest, United States - 7_EM | ecosystem: Host-associated > Plants > Roots > Unclassified | place...
AGGGCATTAAGCTACCCACCCCCCCCCCCCCCCCCAGGAGCAACTATATGGCAATAAGGCACCGCCAGAAGCACAATTAACCTTACATTTATAGACAAAGGCCTATACTAGAGACTCAAAAGGTACAACCCTAAAGAAGAATAGGCACTTGCTTTAGACTATATCCCTATTTAGATACAGCTAGATCTAGACATTAAAGCACAACTAAATAGCAAAAGATACGTAATAAGGAAGCTTAAGACAGATAATTTCCTTAATATAGTTAAACAACAACTTTAAGACCTAGAAGAAATCCACCCAATACCAAATAAGTAAGGCTTATTGGCCACCTCTAAGGAAATTAACTGTAGACTAGAAAGGATCCAGGCAGCAATTAAAAATAGGCTAAAAGAGCACTGCTTAGTCTCAAAACCGGGCCCCTATACGCAACACATATGGTCCACATAATACGCGGTTCTTATCGCTAGCTAATAATAAGCAAGAAGGAAATATATAAGCAGCCATAACCCTAAAGATAAGAGATAATACAAAGACATAAGAAACTAGTTAAAGAATACCCTAAAAAAAGAAGCAAGGAATAACTGGAGATAGTTTATAAATAAGCACACTTCTAACCTAAGCCTCCTCCATAACAAAGGCCTTTGGGCTATAGTAAAATAGGTATAAAAAAAAGGTAGGGTGCCTAGTAGAAGACCTATACCTACTACCCCTATAAAGAGCAGGGGAATTATAGGCCACTAATAACAATAATAAGAAGGTAAAGATCCTTATAAAAAGGTTCTTCCCCTAACCAGCTCTAGCAGACCTTAGTAATATTATAGATAAAACACCAGTAACTCGCCTATAGGTCAATAGCGACATAATAATAGAGGAAATAGCTAGAACTATTAGCCGCCTTTTAAACAATACAGTACTAGGACCAGATAGAATTCCAAATAAGGCCTTAAAGACCTATAGACCACTTATAGCACTCTAGCTTACAGATATAGCCAGAGCATACTTTGCTATAGGCTACTACCTATAACTTAAAAGATCTATAACAACGGTTGTCCTATAAAAAGAAGGTAAAGCAAATTACTTAGTCCTAGGAAGCTACCACCCTATTACCTTAGAAAACACCCTTAGCAAGATCTTAGAAAGGGTAATAGCGGACTATATAGCAGATATAGCTAAAAAACACGCCCTACTACTACAAAGCTAAATAGGGGTAAGAAAGAACCGCTTAACACTATTAGCACTTATGCTACTTACTGCCACCATTAAATCTGCATGGGCGATATAAAGGGACTTTATAGTATTAATGCTTAGCCTAGATATTAGTGGCGCCTATAACAATATACCCCATAAGCGTCTCTTATATATCCTTAGGACAAAGGGCTTCCTAAAATGGATTATATAATTTATTTAAAGGTTTATAGGCCAGAAAGAAACATTACTAGTCTTTAACAGATACCAAAGCCCCTCTATTACAGTTATAATAGGAATACCATAAGGATTACCCCTCTCGCCTATACTCTTCCTCTTCTTTATAAGTAACCTGCTTAACTCCTTTAAAAAAGGGGCGACCTAGGGGATAGGCTTTATTAATAATATAAACCTAATTATATACGGGCCAATAGCCGCAGAAAATTACAGAATACTAGAGAAAGCCTATAACACCTATATAAAATAGGCAAGACAATATAGAGTCCAATTCTTACTAGAGAAGTACCAGCTAATCCACTTTATAAGAAAACGCAACTAATCTATAGATCTCTAGCATATAATCCACATCTAAGGCTTTAGGGGTTAACCAGTTTAGGGCCTAAGGGTATTAAAAGTATAAGTAGACAGCAAGCTCTGGTGGAGCGTATATACGGCGCAAGCGGCCTATAAGGGCCAAGCACAGTACATTGCATTATCTAGGATTGTTAATTCTATATAGGGCCTATACTTCTAGAGGTTACGCCTATTATATACAGCAGTTATCTGGCTAACCATAACGTATAGATCTAGTGTTTAGGCCATTAGAGAAACTAAAAAAGGCCCCCCTAAATCACTCCTTAAACCACTCTAAAAGGTCCAAACAGCCTACCTCTAGAGTATAACAGGTGGGTATAAGCGAACGGCTACAGCACTGCTAGAGAAGGAAGCCAATATCCCCCCCCTATAACTATATATTAAAGCCGCTGCAATATAAAGGGCGTAAAATAAACGCAACTCTAATATTATAAAGTATATTAAGACACGCCTAAATAAACTATAGAGGGACCTAAGGGTGCCCTATAGGAGAATAAACTAACAACCGTAAAGTAGGGAAGATATATTAGAGAAACAGGTAAAGAAAGTAGAAGAAGAATAGTGCTGCTTTAGGGCCCAGGCCTATATAGAGGAGAAAGGGAGACGTGTAAAAGGCTAGTAAAGATAACAGCAAGAGAGAGAAAGGAGCTAAAGTAGAGTATAAAGGAATGCTAGGAAACCATCCACCATAATATAATACTAGTTAGACCAACGCTGGAGAGGTATATAGGAGTTAAAGGTATAGAGGCTAACTTAGGTAAGAGGAACCTAAGCCATAGCATAGTTAACGCCATGGGGGGTAAACACTTAAGGGCTCCAAAAAGGCCTAACAAAGGCAGAAAATATAATAGCAACACTCTTAAGAACAGGAATAATAGGACTAAAAGATTAGCTCTACTAGGTAGGTATCCTAGTAGGTAGCCTAAGATGCAAATATAGCTGGCTAAGACAGACACTAAAACACGTAATACTATTATACCCCCTACGCACCAACTGAGAAGCAATGCTCTTAGTAGCTGGCACAGAGAACTATACTATACTACTCTTAACATAAAAAGGCCTTAAAGCGGTTACCTAGTAGCTTATTAGCCAAAATGTACTAGACCAGTTCTGGGTTACAAAGAAAATAGTAATAGAGGGTAAAGGGGCGAGTTATAGACACCCCCTAATAACTCTACAGTAGTAGAGTAAAGTTTACAATACTAGCGCGTCTGTAGGCTTATTACGGCAGCAGTAGTTCCCAAAAAGGTTAAAAAGTAAGGTAGAAGAGTACCACCGGTAACTTATAGGTGCTAAGTAGGCAAGTCCTAAAAGGCAGGGAGATAGATTATGGGGTTTTCTTAAATAGAGTTTTCTCCCTATATGTAAATAAGGAGTAGTCCGCGTGGGCCCAATAGGGATCCAAATCGGACGTTAAGCAATAAATAATATAATTAATACCCTACTAAGGCTAGTAAGGTTAGCTATAGAATATCTTATTTAAGTAAGAACGCTGCACGAACTATAGATCTATTCTTCTATAATAGCACTTTTATTAATTTTAAAACCTTTATCTCTCTGCTAGAATAAATATATAATAATACCAGCCGCGAATATATAGCTATTACTAAACTTAAAAACCTATAATAATGGAATTAGGACTTTACTAGCTTCTTTTTAGAATTTTTAGGTCTTATTAGCAAGCTAAATTAAAATAAAGCCGCTAAAGTCGCTGCTCTTTAATAAGCTATTTTGGATAAGATTAGAGTCTAGTTAGTAGGTAGAGAACTGCCAAAAGACCTATCCGAATTTGCTATAATATATTAACGAATTAATAAAGACTTTTAATATAATAAATAGACTTATTTTCTAAAGCTAACTATACCTTGCGTTTAAAACTCTATAAAACTAGTATATACCCTAAAGCACAATCCGTCTCTAAAACCTAAAAGCCCTATATACAACCCTATAAACCTTAATGCTGCTTAATCCTATATACCCTTAGGAACTAATAAATAAAAAACTTAAGCTATAAATAGAGAATGCTTTAAATGCGGTAAAAAAGGATATATTTAAAAGCATTGCCAAACTTACTCTTTTAAAAAAGTCCGCTATAGTTTCTCCTAATCCTTAAGTTATATCCAATTTTTAAATTATACCCGTTTCTTAAGTTATACTTATTCCTTAAATTATACCTACTCTATAAATTATATTTGGTCGCTATAAAGTATCTTACCTTTAGTTAACTTGGAAAACGAATTATCCTAAGGCCAAGTTGCGCCTTAGGATAAAAAGTAAAAGAGTATAAGTGTCTAGGCTCTTTTAGTGCTAATATACGGCATAACTCCCTTAATATACTCGGCGAAATTTAAATACTTAAAAAATAGAAAAAGGTATAAATCCTAATAAACAGCGGAGCTACTAGCATAGGCTTTATTAATACGAACTATATAAAAACTTAATACCTAAATTTAAAGAAACTTAATAAGCCCTAAGGCCTATAAGGCTTTAATAGCAAACCCTTAATATATAGCGAAATAACGCACTACGCCCTAGTAAAAATATAGATAGGTAAGTACCTTAAACATATTTCCCTATTTATAACACCCTTAAAGCAATACAAAGTTATACTTAGATATGGATAACTAAAACAATATAACCCTTTAATTAGCTGGGTTAAAGAAATACTAAAGTTCCATATAACCTACTACTAAAGTTATTACTTAAAAAACTATTTGCCCTATAAATATATATACAACTATTCAAATTTAATATAATATAAATTACCCTTGCTATAAACCTCGAGCTAATATAATAAATCTACAACTACTAATTATAGTAAAGAATATAAAGATGTTATATTAAAACCTCTTAAAATTTATATAATATAGGCCGCGCCTTTTATCTTATTAGCAAAAAGACGAGATTATAAAATCGTTGCTATAACTATAAAAGATATTAAGAAAGCACTAAAGCTAAAATAATATCTTAATCCTTAACCTCTTATGCCTAAAGAGTACTATAACCTAATTAACAAGTTTAAAAAACGGTTTATAGACTAACTAGCCCCGCACTAAGAGAAACACAATTTTAAGATAGAACTTAAGCCTAGTGTAATACTAAAGTTCGGTCTGCTATATAGTATATTATAAGAAGAACTGCTTATAATATAATAATACCTTAATAAGTATCTGGAAAAAGGATTTATTCGCCCTAGTTAATCTCTATTTACCTTACCCATACTATTTATTAAAAAGCTAAAAGGAGGCTTAAGATTCTATATTAATTATTAAGCTCTAAACGTAATTATAATTTAAAACTAATATCCAATTCCTTTAATTTAAGAGACGCTTAACTGTTTAGTAAAGGTATAGTACTTTATAAAGCTTAATATAGTTACCGCCTTTAATAAAATCCATATATATAAAGGAGATAAGAAGTATATAGCTTTTTATATATAATAGGGACTCTTTAAATACCTAGTAATACCATTTAGCGTAAAAAATGGTCCTAGTACGTTTTAGTAATATATTAATAATACGCTTCGTAAATTCCTTAATATATTTATTACCGCGTATATTAATAATATCTTAATTTACTTGTCCTTGCTTTCTAAATATTAGAAATATATTAGAATGGTCCTTAAACGCTTATAAGACGCGGGCTTATAATGCAATATTAAGAAATACAAGTTCCACGCGTCTAAGGTTATATACTTAGGCTTAATTATATCCTATAATAGAATTAAAATAGACCCTAAGAAAGTCGTTATAATTATAAACTAGGAAAGCCCTAGTAACGTATAAGATATTTAAGGATTTTTAGGATTTGCAAATTTTTATTATTAATTTATTAACTACTTCTTAGAAATTACCTAGCTATTAGTAAACCTAATAAAGAAGAATATAAAATTTAAATAAACTACTAAATGCGAACAAGCTTTTAATAATTTAAAATGTTACTTTATAACTACTTTAATTCTTGCTTACTTTAACCCTAACCTTAAATATACTATTAAAACTAACTTGTCTAATTATGCGCTAGGGGGAGTGTTGTTATAATATAATAAGAATGGCGAACTATGTCTAGTAGCCTTTCTCTTCTAAAAACTTGCCCTTACTAAATTAAACTATAAGATATATAATAAGGAACTACTTACAATTATTAGATGCTTTAAATAATAGTATCCCAAGCTAAAAGGATTGTTATTTCTAATACGTATATTAACGGACTATAAGAACCTATAATACTTTATAATTATAAAATAATTAACGCAGCGCCAAATTTATTAAGCCGAATACCTCTTATAATTTAACTTTAAAATTATGTATTAACTAGGCAAACTCAATTAAAAGCCTAATATATTAATATAATAATTACAGGACTTACCTATAAATACTTTAAATAAACGGATTATAAATTAATTATAGATCTTACTGCCCCCTAAACGTTTTAAAAAACTATGTCCTATATTTCTAGATATGGAACTTAATAGAAATAAATTAGAAGTTAATAAATAGGAAATAGAAATTAATAAGCTAATAGAATACGAATATAAGAATAACATATAGATAATTAATATAATAAAAGCGATTTAAATAGAAAAACAATAGTATAAGGATATTATACTCGCTAAATACGAAATTTAAAATAATTAATTATACTATTAATAGAAGATGGTAGTTCCAAATTCCAAACCTTTATAATTTAAGATACTTAAATTTGTATATAACTCCCCTATAGGAGGACATCCTAGCTATATAAAGACTTATAAGATCGTTTAATAAGTATACTACTAGCCTATAATATATAACTACGTACAAAAATACGTTTAAGCATATAGGATATGCGTGTGTAGAAAGATGTAACAGGCGCTCCTAGAGGGTATATATTAGATAAGACAGAGGAAGGTTTTACTAATATCCCACTAATGTCCTAAAGGAGACATGGTTAGACAGATAAGGGGTAAAGGGTTTACTAGTGTCTTAGAAGGATTATATAGGAAGCTAGTTCTTCTCTAGAGAAGAACTAGCGATTAGTCTCTGAATAGAAGAGGTTAGAAAGCATTTATCCTTTAATACATAAAGCTTGTTCTACCTTTAGCTTACCTTTTACTTATCTATAACTCTTATTCTACACTATTAATTAGATAATTATACGTTTTGGTTAGACTGGCCTCTTACAATTCTAATTGCTTACAATCCTTTACAGAAGGAACGTACGGCTATTAATTAACAATAATGGGCCATACTCCTTTACCCTATAAAGCAACGCCCTTACCTTAAGAGGCTTAGAGAGTCTCTTTAGAGGAGCGCATTCCCTTTACTTATAAAGGAGTAGATCAGGAAGCTATGGCTAGTCTATTTAACTTTCCGAGACCCTTAGGAACGATTACCGCTAGGGAGTTATTAGAGCGGTTACTATGCGAGACCTTATAAAAAATAAAGGAGTTAGAGATATAATTAAGACAAGTATATTAAGACTACTAAGAACAATTGTAAGGACAATTAGGAGAAGTACAGACACCCTAGATACGAAGCGGACTTAAAGGGGCAACGCCATACTATACTGTAACGTTAGATAAACCTAAATTCCGCATAAAAGAACCTAATAAGTATAATGGTAATAGTCTCCGAAACTATAATTGTTTTATCCGTTAATACGAAACTAAGTTTTAGCTAGATCTAAAATGTTACTTTAATAAGTATAATTAGACACTAATTGCTTCTACCTTCCTGCGTGGCACCGTTAAGAGCTTATAGACACGCTATAAGAAGAAACTTACTACACCCCTTAGATTTAACAAGTTTAAGTTTTAGTTAGTTAATTAGGTCTAAGACCCTACTAATTAAGGGATGGATTATAACTAGTAATACTATAATGCTAAACAGTAGGAAGGCTAGAGTGTAGTCCAGTTTATAAACTACTTGGAAGAGCTAGAAGATAATATACCCTACTTAGACCTGTGGGACGACGCTATATAACTTTATTAGCTACTTGCCAAGTTATAACCTAAGATTTGACAGGCTATATAGGAGAAGGGCGAAATTCCTACCTTTTAAGAAAAGCTTATCTCTAAAGCTACTTAAATTAAGAATGCTAAAAGAGACCATCTAGGCAAGTAAAAGGAATGAGACGCTAATAATAAAGAGCGTAGGACTAAACCTTGCTTTAATAATAGGGGAAGATTCCAACCGAACCACTCTGCGGAAGAATAATATAAGTAGGCTTTGCAGCCCTAGAGTAATACTGGTTAACCCTAGAATAATAATAGGCAAAAACCTAATCTAAATAAGTAGAATTAAGAGACACGCGTTTGCTATAACTGTGGTAAGATGGGCCATATTCAGTGCTTCTACTGGCAGAAAAAGTAAGAGTTGGAATTGGGAAAAGAGAGAGCCTAGTAGATCTTTACTCCCTTATACTAGGCTAGTAAGAGAAGGAGGGAGTAAGCTGCCATATAGTTATTCCCATCTCCATTTAAGTTAATAATAAATAGGTAATATAAGACTACCTTATGGACAGCGGCGCAACTATAGGGTTTATTTCTTAATTACTAGTAAAAGAATTAGATTTGGACCTTAGTGGCTTATAGGTGCACACTATTTAAAGTATTAGAGGCTACTGGATTCCATGCTATAGGGAATAAACTTTTTCCGTAGCCAGCTAGGACCGTAATAGTCTATAGGATACGCAGGAGATACGCTTTTACGCTATAGAAATTAAGGGGTATAACCTTATTTTAGGATACCTATAGCTTTAACAAGTTAATTGAGACATTAATTGGCCTTTAGTCTTATATTAACACCAGAGGTCTTAACCACGTATTATAGTTAAAGATTAAAAGACTTTCTTAAACTATATATAAGAGAAAGGGTGGGCGTATACTATATATACTACTTTTAACACTAAGAATAGGGACATAGGGTATTTATTTTTGGATATCCGGCTATACGCAGTTAAGGAACTAGAGATTCCATAGGAATATATAGACCTAAAGGATGTTGCTAATAAGGAAGCTGCGCATACCTTACCTAACCCTATATTAGTAGAGCATAAGATAGATATAGGAGATAAGGAACCTCCTTTTAGACCACTATATAACCTATTAAAAAACAAGCTGGCAGTATTATATTAGTATATAGTAGATAATCTTTAGAGAGGATAGATTTGGCCTTCTACAAGCTAGGCAGGAGTATTAATTATATTTATACCTAAAAAGGATAAGACCCTTTGTCTCTATATTAACTATTAGGCGCTAAATAAGATTACTATAAAGAATTGCTACCCGCTACCCTTAATATGGGAGCTTATTAATAGGCTGTTAGGCGTAAAGACATTTATAAAATTGGATTTAAAAGATATATACTATTAAATCCGGATTAAAGCCGGTAATAAATAGAAAACGGCGTTCTAAATACGATACAGCCACTTTAAGTACCTAGTAATGCTATTTAGGCTTACTAACGCACTGGTAATATTATAGTCTACTCTAATAATATTATAGTCTACTCTAATAACTATAAAGCATATATACACTATATGCGAATGGTACTAGAAAGACTACAGGAATATAAGCTCTATATAAACCTAAAAAAAATACTCGTTCTATATTAGTAGCATTAATTTTCTGGGCTTTATTATTAGCGTTAACGGAGTATTAATAAAGAAAAGCTGGGTAGACGCTATTAAGGAATGGCTATACCCTATAACGTTTAGGGAAGTATAGGTTTTTATAGGCATGGCAAACTTCTACTAAAGGTTTATTGTTTATTACTTATAAGTGATGCTCCTAATTACTAATCTGCTAAAGGGATCTAAGGATGGCAAGAAGTTAGGACCCTTTGTATTTAGGAAAGCTGCTAAGTAGGCTATAGACTAGTTAAAGGATTTGTTTACGTTGGTGCCTATTCTAATACACTTCTACTAGGAGCTATGTATATACCTAAAAATAGATATATCTGGCTTCACCCTAGGGGCAATTATATCTTAATTAAAAGACGGAGAATAGCATCCTATAGTATTTTAGTTAAGGAAAATAACCCCTATAGAGCAGCATTATATAATACATAACTAGGAGCTGCTTATAATAGTTATAGTAATAAAGTACTGGCGATATTATTATATAGGAAGCAATTATCCTATTAAAGTCCTTATAGACCATAACAACCTAGAATACTTTATAACTATAAAGGTGTTAAGCGGTTAACAAGCTAGATAGGTGGAGGCACTATTATAGTATAACTTTAAAATTATATACTACCCAGGAAAGATAAATCCTGCTAATAGGTTATTAAGATATCTGGATTATAAGATAGGGAGGATCCAGAATAGTATAGGGGAAATAATTCCCACATTATAAAATTTACTTAAGAAGAAAGAAGAATCTTTCCCTAGAACTATAGAATTTTATAGTAGGGTAGAGGTCCTAGCGATACAGCTGCGAAGCACTATAATAATAGAGCCGTAGGATATAGTTACAGACTAGGTTATAGACTAAGCAGATATTATAAAGTTGGCGTACCCTAGAATTAGTAAGAATTTTATAGGATATGCTAGAGGTATTATAGCACCTTTAACTTAATAGTGTATTAGCTGCAAGTTTTTAGATTTAGAGGGGATAGGCAAGATACCTATCCGCAGCGTAGTATACTATATAACAGTAGGAGAATCTACTGGCACTAATAGTTTAAAACGTCTCGTGCCACGCCTAGGGTCTATAATAGCAGTGGGCGAAATAGAAGCAAGTAATCTATATAAGACCTTTCCAGATCTTCTTCTTTAAGTATAATAGAGGGACGCCTTTATTACTAAAGAGAGGTAGAAAGATATAGTAGAGACTAACTTGGCTAGAGTTACTAAGAAGCTATAGTAGCAGGACTAAAAGGGTCTATTACGCTTTAAGGGTACTATATATATCCTAAAGGACCAAATAGTTTAAGATAAAATTCTAAAGGTCTTCTATAATAACCCTCTTAGGGGTTACTATAGTGCTAATAGAACCCTTAAGGCCGTTTAAAGGAAATACTTTTAGGATAGAATGTCTAAAGAAGTTAAGGACTATATATTAAAATATAATACGTGCTAAAGGGTATAGATATTTAGGCATTGCCCCTATAGTAAATTATTAGTGCTTCCTATTCCACAAGGACCCATATTAGAATTAATAATAGATTTTATAATAGGCTTACCCCCTACTAAAATAAAAACAAAAGAGGTTACTAACACTATCCTAGTAATTATTAACAGATATATAAAGTTTTTAGGGTATTTTACTACTATAATAATAATTATAGCAGCAGAACTAGCAGACCTATTTTTGGAGCGGTGGCTCTTATTTAGTACACTAAGGGGAATTATGTTTAATAGAGGTACCGTATTTAACAGTGCATTTTAGTCTTAATTTTATTTTTTATTAAAAATATAGTAAAAGATAAGCACTACCTTTTACCTATAAATAGATGGGCAAACAGAGCGTTTAAATGCGTTATTAGAATACTACCTCTACTACTATATTAATTATTAATAGGATAATTAGCCATTGTAGTTAGCTCTAGCGCAATATATATATAATATAAGCATTTACAGTAGTACAAAAATAACCCCTTATAAAGCACTATTTGGAGTAAAAGCAAATAACCTCTAGAACGTTAAGGATATTATTTCTAAAAGAGAGGCCCTAGCAGCGTCTAAGAGAATTAAGTAAATAAGAATTTATAGAAAAGAACTTAAAAAGCACTTGCTAGACGCCTAGGCTATATAAAAAAGGTACTATAATAAGGGATATATGCCTAAAGAATTTAAAATAGGAGATAAAGTCTTACTATCTATAAAAAACATCTAGATAAAATATATTAAGAAGAAGCTGGACCATAGGTGGCTTGGACCCTTTAAAATAGTTAGAAAAACTAAAGGAAATTAAGCCTATAAATTGGAATTGCTAAAATTATATCCAATATATCCTATATTTTATATTTCCTTATTAAAGTTATACTAGAGAAGAGACGGTATAGAACTACCCCTACTTAGCAAAATTAATAGGGAACTAGAATGGAATATAGAAGATATTCTAGACCAAAGATGGCATTAGAAGAAATGCGAATTTTTAGTTTATTAGGAAGGATACTCCTAGGCGCATAACAGTTAAAAACCTAAGGAGTACCTTTAGCTAGAATATAATATAGTTGTCGGAATATATGGACAGAAGTTACGTGGTTACGTGTCGTCGTTCGTGTCTCTGATTAGTCATCCTTATGATGACTCATCAGCCCCCTACTTAGGCACCGCGATCCTTACGATCCTCTGCTTTCTGTACCTATTAGACAAGAACAAATCCATCAGTTAATAGGCCAATCAAGTGCACTTAGGTGTTACCGACAATAGTAATTAAAACTTTCCTAAAGACCACAAATTAGGATTTAGCAATAGTTCTAGATATACTACAGATAAGACAATAGGGAAGACCCCACAAATTAAAACTATAAGGTTAAGCACAGGCATTAGAAACAGGAACGTTTTATTATTATAATAGGGATCCTAGAATCCTATAAGAGAAAGCTATAGGGATCTATATAAGAACCACTAGGGATACTGTCTAAAGAAGATGCTGTTTAAGGATAAGTAGTAGTACTAGAAGAAGGAGCCCTAGGGATTTAAAAGGGTTCCCTAGGGATAAAAGGAGAGTATCTAGTTTAACACTGGAGATATATAGTAAAGTTAATAATATAAAGAGGACTAAAAAGACACAGAGTAAAGATTTAGAAATTTTAAGAAATTGTAAAGCACCTATAAGAATACCACCCATTTATTATATATAGAGATTATAGCGGTATGCTGCTTTTATACAGACTGTTACTAAAAATAAGAATAGAGGCATCCCTAAAGTATAAAGTTAATTCCTAGTACTAGGGCATCCTAGAGGCACTAGAGAAGTACTATATAAAGCTATCCTATAAGAAGAAAGAAAGAATAAGATAATAACTTAAACACTAAAAGTAGCAATAGGAGCCTCCTCCTCTATCTTAACATTATTGTTAGTAGTATTATTAGCACTCCTATTCCCAGAAGTATTAGCATTCTTACTAATATTCTTCTTAAAGTAGCGGGAACTAGACAGACTATTATAGCTAGGGGACTAGCGGGGAGAACGTTTATCTTTATTACTATCCTTAATATTATCCCTAGGTTCTAAATTAGCATCTAGGCTAGGATTAGAAAGTTAACAACTAAGGAGTTAGTATAGTTCCTAAACGTATTACTAAAAAGACTTAGCTAGCTAGAAAGGCCCACGTAAGAGTACAAATATTATTATTTATAAGAACGAGCTGCTTATATATATGCTCCTAGACACTATATATTTAAGATTGCTATATCTTTACAGCAGTAGAAACCCTTATTAAATTAAAAAGGCTATAAGCAATAGAAGACACCTTCCATCCCTATCTTTTACTATTCTAATATAGACGGAAATCCCTAATAGCGCGTTAGAGCCGGCAAGCCTTATATATATAAACAGCGGGGATTTAATATAGTTAGTGAAATCTAGAATAGGATAAAATAAGAAATACTAGAATATTACGGCGCTGGTAGAAAACAGTACTGGCAAATTGCCGTCAGATTACCGCAACTTGCCATCACGTAACCAGAGGATTGTATATAGCTTCAAGCGGTGCTTCCGTTCTTCCCCTTTCCTTTCTCTAGCTTTGGATCCTCGTTTATAGACAATCCAATCATATAGGCTTGCGCAACCTTCTTGCCATGCTCGTGCCTTAATTAACCGAGTCACTAACATTATCCAAAGCTCGTCACTACTCTTCTTTCCTAAGAAGGAACTCAAATATATCTATAAGGACACAGAACAGGATAAGGACACAGAATAGGACCCTAAGGACATCACTAGAACCATAAGGACAGGACAAACCCCCAAGAACCAAAAGAACACGAACAGAACGCGAAACCTAAGAATAGAACACACACAGACCAAAACCCCTAGGAAATAAACAAATACCAGAAATTACCTAATATCCCTACCACCATGCCAAGAAATACAGCAGTTAGCAAAGCTACTGTAGGACCCATAAATACCTCTAATAGTAAAACAGTCGCCGTCTTAACCCCCTAAAAAGAGCTCGCAGCAGCTAATACCAAAATTAAGCGGCTTTAAGAGCTACTTAAAACCAAAGACACCCCTATACCTAGCAAGGAGTTATTAAACACCTAAAGACTTGCTATAGTCCTTAAGGCCCTAGCCTAATGTACAGCATCAGCATTATCGCGGTCCGTAAAGGTCGCGGACCCCCTATTACTTACAAACAGAACTAACCCTATATTTAACAATTAGAAGCTTTAACTACAAGACAAGCTTAAAGTTAATATAGACCACTTCCCTACTACCTAAGCTAAAATGGCTTACGTCTTCGGCCGTACTGGTGGGGACGCACAAACGTATCTACGTCCATAATATGCCTAGGACTTAGTAGACCCCTTCCTCTTTAGAGAAGAGATAATTAACTACCTATCTTCTATTTATAAGGACCCCTTTAAGATACAAAACGCCCATTTTAACTATAAAGCCCTTAATATAAAAACAATAGAGACCTTCTTAGTCTTCTAGACCCGCTTTCTACACCTAGCCAGATAGGCTTAAATCCCCTAAAAAGATTTAATGCTAGACCTCTTTAACAAGCTTACCCTAGACCTATAGCGCGCCATACTACCGGTTTATACTACTATGTAGACACTAAAGGAACTTATAGACCAGTGCCTAGCTATTAACTAGGGCCTCTACTAAATTAAGGCACGCGCTAAGCGGTATAAGACTAAAAGCTCCGCCAACCAGAATATAAGTACTATAAGAACAGGCTATAGCGCCCCAGTAAGATCTATAACCCCTATAGCACTAACTATACCACCCGCTGTTAACCTAGTGGCTAGCCGTATAGCTAGCCCCACTATAGGTCCAGCAAATACTTAACTTATATACAGCAACTCCTAAAGACAGGCCCTTAGTAATTAAGAAGCCTGCTTTTTATACAGCCAGAAAAACCACTTTATAAAAAACTACCTAATAGCGGCAAAGACAAACGAGGTCCTGTTAATTTAGAAAAATAGTATAAAGTTAGAAAAAGAGGAACCCTAGAGCAAGACTCCTCTTTAGGGTTAAAAGGAATTAATATATTATATATTAATCTAGGTTAGCTAGTTAGTAGAAGAAGCTATACTATCCCTTATACTTTATTCTATAATAGATATTAAGTTTTAACCTCTGCTTTGGCTAACTCTAGAGCAAATGCCTTTACCTTAATAGATATACAGTATGCTGTAAAGCTGGCTAACTTTTTAAATGCACCCCTTAAAGAACTGCCCAAACCAATTCCTATTTATGGGTATAACAGACGGATAGGACTACCCATTATAACTATCTTGCGGATTTACCTCTGTGTAGACAGACAAAGGCAGTATAACATCCCCTTTCTCATTACAGACCTAGGAAGCCACGATATAATTTTAAAAAGAAAATAGCTAGCCTATTTAGGCTTACAGCTTAACGTATAGAGTAGATGGCTTATCTAGCCCAAAACCCTACCCCTAACACCTTCTTTTATAAAGGAAATCAGCATTACAATAGAAAATCTTATACAGCCATAGATAGACACCGTCCACCAGGCTAATGCTATGCGTAGGGACCAGGCCTTTAAGAAAGATATACAGCTTAATCCACAATAGGTCCATATACTACACCACCCCCAGACTACTAATATTGCACCACTAGCACTAAAAACCCAGGAAGTTAGTAATGAGCTAGCTAGCTTAGGCCCTATACAGCTATAAAGAGCAGCAAGGAATATCAGACGCTATACTAAACGTATAAACCAGAAGAATAACTTATAGAAGATAAAACAGGAGCCAAGAAGGGTTATAACCCCTCTACCATAAAATACGGTCTACGGAATATCTGTAAAAAAACCTATAAACCTCCCACCAATTAATATCTGCTGTATTAGCGCCATAGGGTTCTACCAGAACTTAAAACAGCCTAACACTATTACCTTCATAACTAGCTTATACGAAATTAACCAAATAATTAAAGACAAGAAAGCCCTAGCCTATAACCAGCTTAGTGGGGAAAGTAAGCTTATAGATAAAAAGCTAGTAAAACAGAAACTACCCTACTAATACTAGGAATTCAAGAACATATTCTCTAAGACAGTATCTAATATACTCCCACCTCACCAACCATATAACTATAAGATTGAGATTAAGCCAGACAAAAAAAATACCCTTAGCTATAGCCCCCTCCGCCAGCAATTTACCGACAAACTATAGGCTACTAAGCAGTACCTTATTAACAACCTTAATAAGGGCTTTATCAAGCCTAGCCAAGTCCCCTTTACCGCACCCATTCTCTTTACAAAAAAGCCTAACGGCGGACTCCGTTTCTATATTAACTACTATAAACTAAACTATATAACCCGCAAAGACCGATATCCGCTGCCCTTACTTAAGGAAACGCTAGCCCACATAAGTAAGGCTAAGATTTTTATAAAGCTTAATATCCGCCAGGCCTTTTACCAAATTAGGATAAACCTAGGATCTAAAAATCTTACCACATTTCAGACCCGCTACGGATCATATAAATATAAAGTACTACCTTTTGGATTAACCAACGGACCAGCTACATACCAGCAGTATATAAATAACATACTCTTTAACTACCTTAATAACTTCTGCACAATATACCTAGACGATATTATAATCTACTCTAAGAATAAACTGGAACATCAGGAACATATCTATAAAGTCCTATAACAGCTTCGCAAGGCTGGTCTCCAGGCCAATATTAAGAAGTTAGAATTTAGTGTTAAGCGTATAAAGTACCTAGGGTTTATTATCAGTATAGACGGAATTAAGGTCAACCTAGAGAAAACAGCTATAATTAACTAATAGACACCCCCATGGACCGTAAAGGGGGTATAATTATTTTTAGGTTTCTATAACTTCTACCAACACTTTATTAAGAACTATAGTAGGATCGCCTAGCCCCTCAACCATTTTACTAGGAAAGACCAGCCCTTCCACTTTAACGCCATATATAGGCAGGCCTTTAATAAGCTTAAAAAACGGCTAGTATCGGCTCCCCTACTTATCCACTTTAACCCGGAATAGCCCTTAATGCTAGAAACTAATGCCTTAAACAGTGTAATAGCTAGTGTCTTTTCCTAAAAGCAACTAGACGGAGAATGGCACCCTATTACATACTATTTAAAGACTATAATAGATGTCAAGCTAAACTACCACATCCATAACAAAGAAATGCTAGCTATTATCTCTAGCTTTTAGCACTAGCGTATACAGCTAGAAGGGACCCCTAAGCCTATTAAGGTAGTTTTAGATCATAAGGCCTTAGAATACTTTATAACAATAAAGGCCCTTACGGCCCAGTAGGCACGCTAGGCGGATATCCTATCTTAATTCCACTTCCTAATTATATATAGGCCAGGCGCAACCAACCGTACAAATACCCTTATAAGGCGCGAACAAGACCTAAATAACCAGATTGCTGTAAAGATTACATTACAAACCTAGATGCTGCTATAACTAGAGCACCTTAACCCCTAAATACAGGCAGAACTAAATACGGACCCTATAAAAGCCAAGATATGCCCTATTAACACTATAGAACTTAACCTTATTAATAAACTGCTATAGGCAAACCATACAGCCCCTTCTCTACAGGAGTACCGCGAAAAGGTAAAGAATGCTACTAGCCTATAGTCCCTCAAAAACGGACTACTTAAGCACCAGGAACGGCTGGTAGTAGCAAAGAAACAAAATTTACGGACTTAGCTTATTGCCAAAGCACATACTTAGATCTCTATGGCCTATCCCAGAAAAAATAAGACCCGCAGAATTATTAGCAACCGCTACTACTAGCCCAGAATAGTTATGGATATTAACCGCTATATACAGAACTGCAACAACTGCCGTAGGTCTATAATTCCACAAGATAAAACCCTAAGGCTATTAAAGCCACTCCTAATACCAGAACGCCCCTAGCTGTATATCTTTATAGACTTCCACAAGTTACCTACGGACCGCAACGGATATAATATGGTCATAATTCTAGTTAACCACTTTAGCAAGCGCCCGTTCTTAATCCCCTATTATAAGAATATTAATGCTAAAGAGGCGGCCTAACTATATATCTACTATATCTACCGAATTTACGGACTACCAGATACTATTATATCTAACTATAGACCGCAGTTTATATCAGCCTTCTAGAACGAGTTCACCCAAATCCTAGGTATTAGGCTAAAGCTCTCCACAGCATACTACCCCTAGACAGACGGTTAGACAGAGATTATAAATTAATACTTAGACCAGAGACTCCAGCCCTTTATTAATTACTTTTAGGATAACTGGAGTAAACTACTACCTATAATAGACTACACCCAGGCAACCCTACCCTATAACTCTACAGGGTTTGCACCTATTTAGCTAGAAATAGAATACTTACCCTATATAAGCTTCAACTAGGAGAGACTAGAAGGACCACAGACTATATACAAAAAACTATTTTATAAGGAAGCACAGCAGTATGCTAGATGCTTAGAAAAGGTATAAATAGTAGCCCATAAGAACCTAGAGAAGGCCCAAAAATTAATAAAACAGTAGGCAAATAAGCATAGGCGCAAGCCTGACTTCACTATAGGCGACAAGGTCTGGGTTATAACAAAGAACTAGAAGATAGAACGGCCTAGCTATAAACTAAACTATAAGATAGCAGAACCGTATAAGATCCTTAATAAAGAAGGCAACTTATACAAGGTTAAACTCCTAGACTCAATTAAAGTCCACCCTATTTTCTTACTAGATAAGCTACAGAAAGCTACAAATAACCTACTACCTAGACAAAAGAATAAGCCTCCACTGCCGATTTAAGTTAATAGCGACGATAAATAGGAAGTTAATAAAATACTAGCCTATAAACTAGTACAAGGAACGCTAAAATACCGTATCTAATAGAAAGGTTACAATCCAGACCTAACCTAGTACCCCACCTAGAACTTTATAGGTTGCCCCTAAAAGCTTAAAGAATTCTATAATTAATACCCTAATAAACTAAGACCCCTGAAGTATCTAAACGAGTAGATAGAGTGCTAATATAGCAAGGATAATAAGCTACCTATTAAGCATATAGATAAGAACACCCTACAGACATAATACGGATATATAAAGCCTAAGGGCAGGCTTGTCAGAAATTAGCGATGAGGTGCTGACTAAGCTCTGGACACATTGCGAGGTCAAGCTCTATATGCAATCTATATAGATATTAACCGCATCTACTGCATCACGAATCAATTAATATTTATCGTCTGCGTTATCTCTATCATTAAATAGACCCTTAAGACACCTCCGCTGTGACCTTATGACCTTGTAATTCCAACAGGTTATAAGCCCGGGTAGCAACACCTCTCCTGACTTGAAAATTGACCCTGAAAATGACCTTCTCTACCTTAACCTTAATAACACCTACATACGATCACAAGGCCGGTAAAATTATCATTTTTAATAGAGATAACTTTGTAGACTGGGAGCGCACCTGCAAGGCAGCCCTGATTATATTAGAGGGCTAGGATTTTGTTACTGGTGTAGAGGACCCAAATCGAGTTAATTTAGCTGACGGAAGAAGAAGATAAGGGGAAGCAAACAAGATCATCTACAATTCGATAGGAGACGACTGTTAGGAAGAGATGCGTGCGATAATAAAGGCGTACAATATTTAAGGAATGTGGGAAGGAATAAAGAAGTTTAATAAGGCTAATGACAAGGTCTATATCTCTAGACTCCGCAGAGAGTTCTATAGTACTACATTTGACCCTACGAAGATGCGAATTGTTGAGTTCCTTTAAATACTTAATTGATTTAAGATTAATCTAGCCTTAACGCCTTAAGCACTTACTAATAATGATATTAAAGAGCAGCTTCTCTTGGCCCTCCTAAGTAATATTATATGGCAGAATACGAAGACCTGGTGTCTATGAGACAAATAAGACCTTAAGAGCTGTATTACCCTTCTTTAGGAGCAAGAGACTGCTCTCCCTATATAAGTACAAAATGCAGCACTTGTATACGAGAGGAAAGACGAACCTAGGGGGAGAAGGGGAAACCGAGGTTGAGGTTGAATAAGGGGTAGAGGCCGTGCTGGTAGATTCAATTATTCCTTATTACGTTATCGCCATAGCTTGTCGTCTTAAGTAAGCAAAGAGCCAAGATGATTAGAAAGAGATGAGTATAGAGTATACTATTAGAAAGGTTACTACTAGAAAGACTATCCCCTACTTAAGCAATTCTAATTTGATAATGCTAGGAAGACAGATTAAGGTGCTCCTAAGGCAGAGGAAGCAGGGAATATAGTAATAGTTAAGAAAGAATTCAACAGCAATTTAATCTACCTTGACCCTAACCCTAAACGTGCTATGCTTATAATGACGTCTCTAGCTTAGGCTCTCAACTTAGGAGCAACTAAGTACTTTATTAGTAACCAATCAGACCTAACATACTTAAAGAGATGGAATACGCTATAACAGGTCCGTATTGTGAATAGGACCGTTGTCCCTGCTATAGGCTACGGTTAAGTTTAAATCGGTACCCTAAAGCTAAAAGACGTCTGGCTTGTACCTTTATTTAAGTTAATTAAGCTGATCTTAGTAAGAACTCTTACTTAGGAAGGCTACTTGATTACATTTAACCTAGATAATTAAGCTACTGGTAAGCATAAATTAGGTACGACGTTTAAGGCCACTATAAGGAATAACCTCTATGTGCTATAAGAGCATTAGGAAGTATTTAATGCAATAGTAGAAGCACATGATTTATAACTAAACGTTAGTGAAACAGATGCTGAGCTATGGCACCGCCGAACTGGATATATGAATTACAGTAACCTGTTTAAGCTATAGCACTTCTTACTAGGTATAAAGCTTAAGAAGAGAGTAGTACTAGTTAGTAAGAGCATGTGCAAAGCTTGTCTAGCTGGGAAAATGCGAGAAATACTAAGTAAGAAGATAACTAAGCGCGAGAAGATACCTAGTTAAGGGCTACACCTAGATACTATAGGACGAATTGGTATATTAATTAGAGGTTATAACTACTACCTCCTAGCCCTAGACAACGCCACATACTATACTTAGGTTATTCCTCTTAAAACCCTCTAAACTAAAGAGGTACTGCTGTATATTAAAGAGATTATTGTAAGGGCAGAGAGGTTCACTGGTAATAAAGCTGCATGGATTTAAGCGGATAATAGAAAGGGGGAGTTTGGCCGCAGATTTTAAGACGAACTAATACCCTAGGGTATTAACTTTAAACCTTATCCGCCATATAAGTATTTATACAATGGCGCAATCGAGCGCGCGATCTATATAGTTGACTGTAAGACAAGGTCACTTTTATTTCAAGGAAATATACTAGTTGAACTCTGGTGCTACGTAGTTAAGCATGCTGTTTGGATTAAGAATTGAGTACCCACCTTAGTACTTCCATTTAACGACGAGTATAGTGGTGCTATTATACCCTACGAGGCATATACCCGATAAGTTCCTAACTTAAAGAATCTAGTCGTTTTTGGGTGTTATGTTAATCCAATTAATACGCTTAAGAAACACCCTAGGAAGTATAATTTAAGAATAAAACCTAACTACGTTTTTATAGGGTTAAAAGGGAGTAGTTAATTTAAGATAATAAACCTATATACCCAAGCAATTAAGCTATTTGGAGATGCTAAAGTGAATAAGTATAGGTTCCCTTATAGAGCACCTTAGGTGCAAGCTATAAGATATAGTAACCGAGTAGGCCGCTTAGATTAAGTAGGAAGCCTAGGTTAAGATTAAGCGGGACGCTTAAATTATGCTATAAGCTAAGCCGCGAACCAACCTATACCTCCCCCTACTACCTTAAATGCGCTGATAGAGACTCTAGTTACGAGAACTATAAGTAGGCTAGATAGTAACCAAGTGGGCCGCTCTAAATAAGTGGGAAGCCTAGGTTAAGACTAAGTAAGCCGCTCTAATTAAGTGGGAAGCCTAGGTTAAGATTAAGTGGGATACTTAAATTAAGGTAATACTAAGGGTGGGACGCCCGTATAAAGCATATCAATACGCATTCCTTATATATAGAGAATAAGGTCTGGAAGGTTACCAAATATAAGGGTTTTTAATAATATGGTGGTTTAGTTAGTAATAGCTATAAAAGCTATTTATCTGGAAGCTAAGAACACTACCTCTATAGGAGCACCTATAGTACCTTTTGACGCTATTAAGTTAGATTAGGCCTTAAGGGAGGACGCTCCTGGCTAGATAAAAGCTATCTTTAAAGAATTCCTCTTACTTAAGAGGATGCACACCTATACTATTATAAGGGGGAGAGTACTAGAAGGAAGGTTGTTACTCCTAAGTAAGCTAGTTCTAAAGCACAAGTATAATGCCAAGGGAGAAGTAATTCGCAAGAAGGCAAGACTGTGCATTTAGGGAGACAAGCAGACCCCCAATATTAATTATTTTAAGATATTTGCGTCTATTGTATAATACAACACCTTTAGGTTCCTAATAGTAAAGGTAGCAGCTGAGGACCTTAAGCTTAATTATATTGACGTTGAAACTGCATTCTTGAACCCGCCGTTATAAGAATAGATTTATATGTAGATTTCTAACCTATTAAGAGACTTTAAACCTAAGCTTAAGGGCGTAAAAGACGTCTACTTAAAGCTAAATAAGTTACTTTACGGCCTAAAGCAGGCACCAAGAGAATGGTTTTAGATGGTTAAGAAGTTCTTTAAGAGCATAGGTTTAAAAGCAGCTAATACTGACCCCAATCTCTTTATAGGAAATGAAGTATATATCTTGCTATTTGTTGATAATATACTGATTGCAGAAAAGCGCCGATACCTCAATATCATAAAGACAAGAATCTTAAGAAAATGGAGATGCAAAGACCTAGGTCCTATAGAAGTATTTATAAGCTTCTAAATTGAGCAAAATCGTACGAACCGAACCCTTAAGCTATATCAGATAATGTACACTAAGAAGCTACTTAAACAGCTAAAAATGGACAACTGCAATCCGGCCAAGCTACTAATACTAGTAGGTACTGTCCTGAAGCCCAATATCGAAAGCCTCCTTGAGTACGACAATACGATAGTGTACTAGCAGATTATTAGCTCTACGATCTACCTCTTAAACTGCATACATCCTAATACCAGCTACGCTATCAGTCAGTTAGCTAGGTTTATGGCAGCACTAGGAGAATTGTATTACCGCTTAAGCAAGCAGCTACTATAATATCTAAACGGCACTCTTAAAGCAGGAATTACCTACTTAAGTTAAGCAGTCTACCTTCCTTTATGCAAGCTCACGTTACCTACTAGTTATAATATCTTTACTAATGCTACGTGGGGAACAGAACACGATCGGATATTATTCCAAGGCATAGCAGTTATATACTATAGGGGAGCAGTAATCTGGATGGCTTAAAGGCAGAAGTTAACGGTATTAAGCTTAATAGAAGTAGAGATTATGGCGGCATTAGAAGGAGCAAGGTTAGTAGTATAGCTTAAGAAGCTAATAAGAGATCTAGAAGAGAGAGATAATAACAACCCTTTTATCCCTACGCTCTACTGTGACAATAAGGGTATGGTTAACCTTTTATACGACACAAAACACTACCAGAAAGCTAAGTATATTAAGACTCAATACCTCTTCGTACGAAACAATATGGTTCAGCGAGGTTGACTTAAAGTGGTACATATACTAGGCAAAGATTAGCCGGGAGATATGCTCACAAAACAGCTACCGATTAACTAATTTACGAAGCACTGTGCAACACTAGGAATCGGTAACTGACGGAGACGGTAACGGACGGAGACGGGGCAAGTTACGGAGGTTTTTCGCCTACTATAGGTTTTCCCTCTGTACGTAGGCCAAATGGCACTTGCAAGGTATTTGGGAATAGCTTCATAATTGCCTATT
>Ga0307507_10004673_pt1 | contig 23778 bp, 1 predicted proteins | sample 7_EM_MG_FD_207223 | JGI IMG/M metagenome (GOLD analysis project Ga0307507, IMG submission 207223) | Populus trichocarpa ectomycorrhiza microbial communities from riparian zone in the Pacific Northwest, United States - 7_EM | ecosystem: Host-associated > Plants > Roots > Unclassified | place...
TTAAATTATTAAAATTTATTATTAAGTGGTTGTTAAGATATTAAAGTGTGATTTTTCCATTTTTTGGTGTGTTTTTGAAGTGATTAGCTCACCCGTTTGACCAGCTCACCCGTGAAATACGTTAATAAATATATTAAGGAATTTACGAAGTATATTATTAATATATTACTAAAATATACTAGGACTGTTCTTTATGCTGAATAGCATTACTAGGTATTTAAAGAGTCCCCATTATATATAAAAAGCTATATACTTCTTATCTCCTTTATATATACGGATTTTATTAAAGGCGGTAACTATATTAAGCTTTATAAAGTACTATACCTTTACTAAATAGTTAAGCGTCTCTTAAGTTAGGGGAATTAGATATTAGTTTTAAATTATAATTATATTTAGAGCTTAATAATTAATATAAAATCTTAAGCCTCCTTCTAGCTTTTTAATAAATAGTATAGGTAAGGCAAATAGAGATTAACTAGGGCAAATAAATCCTTTTTCTAGATACTTGTTAAGGTATTATTATATTATAAGCAGTTCTTTTTATAATATACTATATAGCGGACTAAACTTTAGTATTATACTAGGCTTAAGTTCTATTTTAAAATTATTTTTCTTTTAATATAGAGCTAGTTAGTCTGCAAATTGTTTTTTAAACTTATTAATTAAGTTATAGTACTCTTTAGATATAAGAGGTTAAGGATTAGGATATTATTTTAGTTCTAGTGCTTTTTTAATATCTTTTATAGTTATAGCAAAGATTTTATAATCTTATCTTTTTGCTAATAAGATAAAAGGCGCGGCCTATATTATATAAATTTTAAGAGGTTTTAATATAACATCTTTATATTCTTTACCATAATTAGCAGTTATAGATTTATTATATTAGCTTAAGGTTTATAGTAAGGGTAATTTATATTATATTAAATTTAAATAGTTATATATATATTTATAGGGCAAATGGTTTTTTAAGTAATAACTTTAGCAGTAGGTTATACGGAACTTTAGTATTTCTTTAAATTTAGGTGTTAAGTTTTTATATAGTTTATATTAATAAAGCCTATACTAGTAACTCCGCTATTTATTAGGATTTATACCTTCTTTTATTTTCTATTTAAATTTTACTAAGTATATTAAGGGAGTTATGCCATATATTAGCGCTGGAAGAGCCTAAACACTTATACTCTTCCACTTTTTATCCTAAGGTATAACTTAGTCTTAGGATAATTTGTTTTCCAAGTTAACTAAAGGCAAGATGCTTTATAGTAACTAAATATAATTTATAAAGCGGGTATAATTTAAGGAATAAGTACAACTTAAGGAATGGGTATAATTTAAAAAATATAAGGAACTATAGCGGCCTTTTTTAAAGGGGTAAGTTTGGCAATGCTTTTAAATATATCCTTTTTTACCACATCTAAAGCATTCTCTATTTATAGCTTAAGTTCTTTATTTATTAGTCCCTAAAGGTATATAAAATCAAGCAGCATTAAGGTCTATAGGGTTATTGTTAGAACGTTAATCACGTGACGTAGTCACGAGACTACGAAGCGAGACTAACTGGTCTGACCTTGGAGTAACCCCTTTCTTCAAAAACAACAATCAACTACCAACTTCAATACCGCATACGTACCACTACAAGTGATATTCGTGCATGTTGACAAAGCGAGTATACCGACAGTTATATATAGGGCTTTTAGGTTTTAGAGATAGATCGCGCTTTAGGGTATATACCGGTTTTATAGAGTTTTAAATATAAGGTATAGTTAACTTTAAAGAACAAGTTTGTTTATTATATTAAAGGTCCTTATTAACTTATTAATATATTATAGCAAATTTGGACAGGTTTTTTAGTAGTTCCCTACCTACTAACTAGGCTCTAATTTTATCTAAAATAGCTTATTAAAGGGCAGCAACTCTAGCAGCTTAATTTTAATCCAGTTCGCTAATAAGGCCTAAAAATTCTAAAAAGAAGCTAATAAAGTCTTAGTTCCATTATTATAGATTTTTAAGTTTAGTAACAGCTATACGTTTACAGCTAGCATTATTGTATATTTATTCTAGTAGAGAGATAAAGATTTTAAAATTAATAAAGGTGCTATTATAAAAGAATAGATCTATAGTTTATATAGCGTCCTTACTTAATTAAGATATTTTATAGCTAGCCTTACTAGCCTTAGTAGTGTATTAATTATAGTTTATTAAGAGTTTAAGGTGGAGCTTAGTTATAAAGGGATATAGGTTATTTTAGTTTCTATTAAATATTAAAGAATTAGGGAGCTTTTTAAATTTTATAATAGGTATAGAGTTTGCTAAGGCATAGGTTAAGCTACTATTACTAGTTTAGTGTTTGCATTTAACGAACTAGGTTTAGGTTCCGTTATTTTAATCTTATTTATAGGTATTGCTGTCTAGGTCTATAATATAAGTACCTTAACATTATGGAGTTCTTTATAGAGTGCTTCTATTAATTGCTAATATTGGGTTTTTAGTACAGCCCGCTACTAAGCTAAGGCATCTATAAAGAACTGTTATATTATGGTTAACTATTCCCTAACTAGGGATATAAGGCTTATAATTATTAAAGGGGATTTAGGTTCATTTGCCATTTTAATAGTAGTTATTTTAATATAACATAATATAAGGGCGCGAAGAGGCTTTAGGGAAGATTTAAAGGAATAATATAAATTCTATCTAAATCTAGGGGTATATAGCTCTTGCTAAGTATAAGACGTTGCATAAAGAAGAGAAAGGAATATGGGAAACTTATAACTAAATATTTAGGGTCTTAGTAGTAGACGCGTGAGTATAAGCCCACGTGGATTTTAATAGGTTTCAACCAAATTCTATTATGTTAGTGGAACTTAGTAGAATTTGATTAAGAGTGGAACTTGGTGAAATTTAATTAAGTTAGCGGAATTTAGCAGAATTTAATTAAAGCGTTAGAATTTATCTATTAAGTGTTTTACTAAAACATTCCTATTATAACTAGGCTAGTCCCGTTACACCTTATTAGTTTTAGCAGTATGTTAAATAATAAAGAACCATTATATCCAATTAGATGGCTAGTTAAGGATAACATTAATTTTAGATAAAGACTCGTTTATCTTAGTTATTATTTTTATAATTTTAATAAATTAGGTAGGGTCTAGGTTAGCGTTTTAGCAAAACCTTATTTTAACGATTTAATTCGTTTGTTCTAGTACGTTTATCAGTTAGGTTTAATCGTCCATTTATTTAGTAGGTAAAAAAGCTTAAGACACTATAAAGGTAGTAGAAGTAGTGACTTCTTAAATAAGGTAGTATTTAATTAGTTAACAGGTAGTGCGATCTGGGGTTATAACTATAAGCTTTACAGTGTGGGAGAATTAGGTAAACGACTTAATTGTAAATCTATGGAAATTAGGTGTAATATATATATATATAATCGGGTACAGGCAACAGAGACAGGTAGTAAGAAATACGAAATATACAAGGGTAGTACTAACGCTGTCTTAGAGCCTTCCAGGCTGCAGTCTTGTAGCTCAGCACGGTACTGGTAGTCTGTTATATTAATATAGGTAGTCTAAAGATAGCGTAGTATACAGATCTGTTATGAATTAAGCTATACGTCCTTAAAAGCTTAGCCTCCATATATAGTATTAGTTTAATAAGTAGTATTTATTTATAGTTATATAAGATTTTCTATTATAATACTAATTTCTTTTATAAAGAAAGGTATTAAAAGTAGGAGTTTATGTTAAATAAGTCTTCTATTCTATACGTTAACCTATAAGCCTAAGTAGATTAGCTATTTTCTTCTTAAGATTATATTATACTAAGGCACTACGGACCGTTCTTATCCCTTAACACGGCAGGGTCCTTTGCTAAGTTCGCTTATATTAACAACTAGATTCAATTAGATATTTATATTAACTTAGCTTTTCTAATTAGTTAATTCTTATTAATAACCTAAGGTCCCAAATTGCCGTGTTAAGGGATATTATTTATAGTCTAGTTTAAAGAGTTTCTAGTTTAATACTACTTAGTACGCGCTTTAATTTAATAGGAACCCTAATTAATAACCAGATAGTAAAAACTAGTAGTATAACGTGCTAGAGGTCTAATATGAGTTTATTAAAAAGGTCTAATAGTAGATCTTCTTGGAGAATTTAGGCATAGCCGGCTATATATAAAAAGCAGGTCTAAAAGGCTAAAATAGACTCTCTTGTTTTTATTATTAAATGTTTTATACCTTAAAGAAGTCCTTATAAATAGAAGATAGATAGTTAATAATTTCTTCTTTAGAGAAGAGGAGGCCTACTAAGTCCTAGATATAGATATATCTATATATCCCTACTAGAATAGCCAAAGATATAGGCTATTTTAACTTGGGTAGTAGGAAAGTAGTCCGTCTTAGCTTTAAGTTTATTCCATAATTAAAGCTTTTAATTATTAAATATAGGATTTGTTCTATCTATAAGTAATAAAAGGTCTGTTACTTTCGCGGACTATAACGATACTAATACTAATACTATATATTAAGCTAAGGCCTTAAGAACCATAGTAAGTCTTTAAGTATCTCTAATTTTAAGTAGCTCTTAAAGCCGTTTAATTTTAGTATTAACTATTATAAACTCTTTCTAAAAGGTTTAAATAGTTACTATTTTACTATTAGAGGCATTTGAGGGCCTTATAGTTACTTTACTAATTACTATACTTCTAGGTATAGTAAGTAGCGTTAAGTAATTTCCGGTAGGGTTTCTTTAGAAGTTATAGTCTATACATATCCTTTAGGTTTAATTCTATCCTATTTATAGTCCATAGATATATTTAAATTCCTTCTTAGAAAAAAAGGATAGTATTAGTATAGTAAAATGGACGCGTAAGTCTATATAATTAAGTTATCTATTAATGAAAATCTAAAGTAAGAGAACGGAAAGGAGAAGAAGAGTAATAGCGCTTAAGATTTTATACGATCCTCTATTTATATAGCTAGAGCTACCTACTATAATCTACTATGATCTACCGTTTTTTATTAGTACTATAAGTAAATTATATAAAGACCGTATATCTAATAAGCTAATAAGTAATATAGTAAAGCATATAGAGAATATCTGCTAAATTTTACTAGAACTATAATAGAATATATTTATATCGTTAAGTATTTTTACTATATATTCTTTCCTTATAAGATAGATACCTTTTTTCCTTTTATATATATTTATCTCTTATAAAAGAGTTATTCTAAGAGGTTTAATTAAGGTTAATAATAAGGATTAAAGACGGCCATTTTAAGGGGAGGAGTAGTATTAGATACCTTAATACTAAGATAGTATATAAGGTATATAAGCACCCCTAAGAACCGCCTATAAAGTCTCTACGCCTTATATATACTTTCCGTACTTCGATTAAGGCTATACTTATATTCCTATATACTTAATAAATCCTTAAATTTTTTTTTTAAAGATTCGTCTATATATAAAATTAAGCTCCTTACTATTTACTCTTATAATAACGCTTATATAAATAAATAATTAAATGTCTATATATTTGCCTATATAATCATCTCTATAAATATCTCTATAATTAATTGCTGATATAAATGTCTATACGTCTATATATGTATATAGCTACACGTTTGTACGTCTATATATGTATATAGCTACACGTTTGTACGTCTATACGCCTATATGTCTATATATAGCTCTATATAAGCTTCTATATAAGGCTCTACGTAAGGCTCTACTCGAAGCTCTGCGCGAAGCTCTATGCGAAGCTCTGCTCGAAGCTTTACTCGAAGCTCTGCGCGAAGCTCTGCGCGAAGCTCTGCGGAAGCTCTGCGGAAGCTCTGCACGAAGCTCTATACAAGGCTCTACCTAAAGCTTACCCCCTTCTATAAAGCAAATCTATACCTACTAATAGTCCTTAATTATTATTTAAAGCTAGCCTAGAAGTTTAGGTACTCTAGCTGCAGTAAGACGAGGGCGGCGGTGGTCGTGCGACGGGTACGGCTGCTACGACTTAGGAGCTTCGGGCACGATAATAAGACAACGAATTGGAATCGGGCAAATCGGGCAACGTAGTCTTCTTCGCCAGGTTTGATTTGGTAATTCTGGTTATTAGGAATAGCTTAGGGAGCTGTAGAAGTTGAGATAATTTAGCTCAAAGTAGGTGTATATAGGCCCAATTACCCCACGCGGGACTAATAAAAATCCGCACCGTGTACCAGACCTTCTTCTTACAAGGTCTTGCCAAAAGCGGTTAGCGTATTTGCAAGCGAGCCTTGGCAAGAAGGTCTGGGTACGAGACAAACCAGACGTTACCTCAGCGAGCTCAGACGCGATTTTTTAGCTAGCATTGGAATAACCTACGCCGTCTTCCGAATTGCAAAATTACGTCTGAGAGTGTTTAGCGCGTCTTATTAAAATTATCATTAAAATCCGCCAAGCGGATATTGCGGATATCTAATTCATTTATTTATATAACGCGTTATTATTACCAAAAGTTTATATATTATTTTTAAGACTTAGGGCTTCTAAATGGTATGAATTTTATAATATGGTTATTGCTTGGTCCTAATATTAATTTTGTTAAAGTTAAAAAACCCATTATGTTACGGCGCTGGTGGAAAATGGTGGATTGTGGCGGATAATCGCAGACAGTTTCTTACTGTTTTAGACAGTCGCAGTCACGTGACTAGACGATCGTATAAAACCTCAAGCGGCGCTACCCTTCTTCTCTTTTCCTTTCTCTAGCTTTGGATCCTCGTTTATAGACAATCCAATTGTACAGGCTTGCGCGTCCCTCTTCCCATGCTCATGCCTTAATTAACTAAGTCGCTAATATTATCCAAAGCTCATTGTTACGGACGCTTTAGGTACAATGTTACGACTACTTAAAAAAGAGTTGGAGGAAGCTAGTTAGTTGATATAAGTACGGTTTAGGATAGAGCCCGTGGAACCATATAATAAGAAATGGTAAGCGAGTTATATAATGTTATACGCGGTGTACGCGGTATATGGAAGGAACGTCTATGTATAATATGTACAATATATACCTTACATACAAGGAGGATTTCTTAGGCGTATAGATGTGTATTTAAAGGACTATAGTTCCTACCTAGATAGTTTCTTCCCTTATAGTGAATCTTAGAATATAATTAGAGTTAATCTATTAGGCAACTACTCTACACTAGTTATTATCTTATACTGTTATATTATTAACTTATTTAATATCTATATACCTAGCCCAATAACAAGTCCACCGTAGTTCCTACTATAAGGCTTTATTATATATTCACTACCTTAGTTACAGTATTAATAAGTTAAATAGTATGCCACTAAAAGCACTAGTTACGATGCTATCTACGGCAGCTATAACCTTAGGGTCCAGAGGAGACACCAGTATAAAGGACACGGATTCACAGCTAGTCACGGTGGGTTAGTTATAGGAAATAGTTAATTAATTAATAGATAATAATTAAATACTTAAAGAAAGAATTAATGGAATTGGAGTAGCTAAGGTTAAGCTACCCTTAATTAAACGGTTCTTAGGAAAGAAGTTAAAACTTAAAGGATTTCTTATACAGATGCACTTTAAGGTTATATAGGAAGGAGCAAAGCTGGCTACACTAGTAGACTAAGTAGTGTATATAGGATTATTCTTAACCAGAAGAGTGCTTAAGTAGTTTAAATCTTACCTTATCGAAATCTAGATAAACAGAATAATAACTACTAACTAAGAAGTACGGTTTATGTTTACTAGTTAGAATAGGTTTATAGAAAGACTAACGCAGATATTTAAAGACCTAGAAGCAACAACTATAGCGAAAAGAAAACTTCAGAACCTAGTATAACGTAGTTTAGTAATTAAGTACATAACACAGTTTTAGACACTTATAACATGGGTTAAGTGGAATAACAAGGCGCTTATAGCATAGTATAAATAAGGACTTAAGGCTAAAGTCTAGGATGTAATTATTCTAATAGAAGATATGGAAAGTCTAAGAGACTTAATAGATTAATTAATAAAGATTAATAATAGGATCTATTAGAGGGAACAAGCTAAAAAAGGGTAAGATAGAATTCTATAGTTGTATAAGGCGCAGAGTACGCATTAACAGATATAAAGTTAAAAACTATAAAATGGGCCGGAGCTAATAGACTTAAGTAGCACTAAAGAATCTAGATAATGGATTTAGAAACCATAGAAACCTAGAGGTTAAGGATTAAGTAATTATAGGACTAAGGAGTAGAGGCTAAACCAGGGATCTTAACAGCAGAAGACGTTTAGGCGGACTTTATAATAAGAAGAATAGTTTAAAAAAGGAGCTTGCATAAATTGTAGAAAACAGGGTTATTTTACTAAAGACTATAGAGGTAGTTAGAGTAACCACGCGGTAAAAGGCACTAGGTTGTCAGAGTACGATAACGCGGACATAGGGATATTGCGCGGAACCAAAGAGTGTTTAATTAAACACTTCGCGTTTTATTACAACAACGCATGCTAAATTTATAAGGATGCTAAGTATAACGTAAGCTATTGGCTATAAGAGCTAGAGTTAAGAGGACTTAAGGGAACTAGAGAGTTAGATAAAGAATATAATTAACTCTATAAGCTAGATTAAGATATTATAGCAACGTGCAGATAAAGATTAGCAATAATAATAATAAAGTTAGAGTACTTATTAATTAATAGCAACAAGGAAGAAAAAGAGGCCAACTAGGGGTACTTAAACCTTAATAACGCAATAGAAGTAGAGACTGAGACTACTATAGAACGCGGTTTAGTAATAGGTATTATAATACCATTAAATATAGCATCCATTGCTTTATAAGACAGAAGGAGTAATATTAAAAAACAATTAAGTAAGCAGACAACTGCTAGTGCTAGCTCACTACTTAGTAAAGGCAAAAGGCTATAGGCTTAAGATTCTTAAAAAGAGATATAAGAAGCTTAAGATTCTTAAGACAAGATAAGACATACCTAAGAACCTATAACGGATGAAAACCAATAGGAAAGGGCAGCAGCTTAGTTTATAGGCAAGCAAATAAGTATAGGACGCAAGTTTAAGAACTATAAGTTTAGAGAATAAGTAACAGCATTAATCCTAGGGGAACGCGGTGTTTAGCTAGAAGATTAAAAAGTTAATACGGAGATTAAGAAGCGAGACAACTTTAAGGATCTAGCTATAAGACGTAGAAAACAAGAAAGCATAGATAAGTTTAGATAACGAATTATTATATAGCAAGAGCAAAAGCTAAATAAGAGATTAGCTACGCCAGGATATATAAGGGACAGAGCACCCGTACAAAGAATTACTAATAGGCCTAAGGCAGGGACGCCTAAAGTAAAGTGGTTAGACAAACTAGAACAAGAAGAGGATTTAGGAATTCTAACCAGGTTTAAAGAAAGACATACTAAAGGATATTATGACGCAGCAATAACAAGGTACTTTCTAATGGATAAACTATACACACTAAACCAGTTATATGGAAAGTGGTATAGGCAATAACACAATGATAAATAGGAAGACTTTTATATATAGCTAGACGAAAAGGTTGTCTAAAACTAACCTATTATGGAAAAACGCATGAATTATATTAAAGGAGCGTTAATTATAATGTTAAGGAATCTAGAAGAAGGATCTAGGGACTAGAGAAGTAAGAAATAAATCTTAGTACCCGCAAGTAAAAGACTAACAGTTAAATTGGTAAGATAGAGGTTTAAACTTAAGAATAAAGACAAGCTAAGAGTTAACCCAAGTCACTTAATGCATTATATACTATTATGGATAGCTTATATAGATAATATAGGTAATATATATAGAGCACCAAAGGACAAAAACCGGAAGTACCCTATAAGGATACATTGGGTACTAGAGGAATAAAGGTTTAGGAATGCTAAGTATATATATAGATAGCACCTAGTAGAAGTATAGAGTTAAGGGGACCTAATACTTTAACTAGGAAGATTTCTTACAGAAGAATGCCTAGATAGATAATAGTGGTGGGAGTGCCTAGAGAACACTTATCTATAGTATATAGAGGAAAAGAAATAAACTAAGTATTAGCTAAAAGAGGACCAGGTATAAATAGGATCTAATAGCAAATAGTTAGGAAAAGGGGAGGCCCACAGGACTAGAGGGAGCCAGTGGTAGAGCTTTAGACCTTTAAGGGAATTACAGGTTAATACCTAAATTTATAAGTTAAGTAGCAAGATTAAAAGTTTAAAGCATTAGTAGATAGTGGAGCGATAAGAAACTGTATATTACTAGCAGCAGTAAAAAGGATAGGGTTACTATATAGATAGAAGGAATACCCATACCTATTAATAACAATTTTAGGAGATCTAATAGCCTATAGAGGAGGCATTATTAATCTTAAAACAGGACCTATTTAGTTAACCATTAAAGGGAGGCCAGTTAAAATGTCTTTTAATATTTTACCATTAGGGAAAGATAAGGCAATACTAGAGATGCCTTGGTTATAGGAATATAATCTAAAGATCAATTGGGTTATAGGCTAAATTAATATTAGAGATATACAATAACGCAAGATGTAATAGTAAACTAAGTTGGTATAGTACTAAGTTGGAGCGATATATAAAGAGACTAAGCGAGGCTTAAGTTATGTACTAAAAAGATACCATAAGTATAGCAAAAGGTTGTGGTTACTAAAAAGTAAAAAGCTATTAGAATACGCAGCATGGGACCATAAAATAGAATTAGAACTAGAAACTAGTCTAAAGTTCTTTCCAATCTATAAGCTTACTAAAACTGAATTAGTGGCGCTTAAGGAGTTTGTTTAGGAGAACTTATAAAAGGGGTATATTAGACTATTATAGTCATTGGCGGGATATCCAGTACTATTCATCCTAAAGAAAAACGGAAAACTTAAGATGTGCATTAACTATAGATAGTTGAATAGCATTATAAGGAAGGATAGGTATCCTTTACCTTTAATTAGCAAAATCTAAGATAGGATAGGCAATGTAAAGATCTTTACTGTCACGGAGCGAGCATAAGCGGTGATAATATATAGCAAAGTAGATATTATTAAGCTATGTACATAAACTGCGTGATGAAGTCAAGACGTTGCGTGAGGAGAGAAGATAAGGAAACGGGAAGAAAGGGTATATATTGTTAGTCTAGTTGCTCGGTCGACACGTGCACGGAGCAGAATAGGATTCGAGGAGCGGTCCTGGCAGAATTTGGCAGAATTCGGTGGACTTTGGCAGAATATGGCAGAATATGGTGGAGAACGGCAAATTGCCGTAGATTGTCGTCACGTGATGGCAAATTGCCTTAGATTGCCGTTACGTGCCTTGATTGACTGAGTCGTTAACCTGGAGGTCGAGACGGTGGAAACAGGTAGACGTGTATAAGGTGTCACGGAGGTGTCCCGTAACATTTACAAAGATAGATCTAAGGTAGGTGTACCATTAGATTAAGATCAAGGAAGGCAATAAATAGAAGGCAGCCTTTAGGTTAAAGGAAGGACTATACAAACTATTAGTAATGCAGTTTGGGCTTATAAACGCACCAGTAACATTTTAAAAACGAATTAATAGTGTGTCAGGAGAACACCTTAACAAGTTTATTATGGTATACCTTAATAACATTATTATATACTCTAAGAACAAGGAGGAACATAGAGAATATATTAAGTGGGTCTTAAAGAGACTATAAGAAGAAAAGATGCTAGTAGTAATTAAGAAATGCGAGTTCTTTACCAAGAAGACTAATTTTATTAGATTTATCATTAAACTAGGCAAAATTAGCATAGACCTAAAGAAAGTTAAAGCTATAGTAAGCTAGTAGGAACTAAAGAACGTTATACAGTTAAGATTGTTCCTAGGATTTTGCAACTACTATAGGAGGTTTATAGCACAATAGTTGAAAAGTATTAAGCCATTTATAAGACTTATAAAAAAGAAGGAACTATAGATATGGGGATAGGAATAGAAAAAGCTGTTTTAAGAACTTAAGGAGTTATTTACCCAGGATCCAGTACTTAAGATCTACCAACTAAAGTTAGACATAGTTATGGAAACAGATGCATTAGACTTTATATTAGGAGCGTGTCTACTATAGAAGCATCTAGACGGATGGCATCCAGTAGCATATTACAGTTGGAAGATAACAACACTAGAGTTAAACTATAACATCTACAACAAGGAGTTGTTAGGTATAGTTATAGCACTTAAGGAATAGAGAGCATTCTTATAAGGTATAGAGAAACCGTTTGTAGTTAAGATGGACCATAAGAACCTAACAGGGTTCCTGCTAACAAAGGAACTAAACTAAAAATAGGTTAGGTGGGCGGAGATGCTTATAGAATACTATTTTAAAGTTTAGTATACCAAAGGTACTAAGAACGCAAGAGTAGATATACTTAGCAGAAAGGCAGAGTTGTAGAATAATAAAAAACCGTTGGGCGCTATGTTACGAAGGGATAAAGACAGGTTAATTAGGTATAATTATCTAAAGCTAGTAGCTACAATAGAAGGACCAGAGCAAGTTTATAAAACGCTAGAGAGCAAATAGTTATAAAAGATCCGAGAAGCATAGAGCGAGGATCCGGACTTAGAGCAGTACGAGCACTGAGAGGCTATGTATGTGCTAAGGGTAGTAGCAAAAGAATTTGTAAAAGAATTTTATAAAGGAATGACTTAAGGACATAGTAAAGCTATAGGCTTAGTGTTAAGACTTTAAGAGGAGTATATTATTTAAGGAATCTGGGGACTAGCAAGACAAGTTATAAAGGAGTGTCTAGATTGCTAGAGGAATAAACTAACAAGGCATAAGCTATATGGAAGGCTACAACCTATTAAGACACTAGAAAGACCATAGGAGGTTATATTATAGGACTTTATTATTAAGTTACCAAAGTTAAAGGACCCTATTACTAGACAGGATTATAACGCAATTTTAGTAATAGTAGATAAGCTAACAAAGTTGGGATACTTTATAGCGTGCATAGAAGAAATATTTGCAGAGGATATGGCTAGAATCTATATTAAGGAAGTGTTTATAAGGCATAGAGCACTAATAAAGATTATATTAAATAGGGATCTAAGATTTATAGCAGTATTTTAGGGAGTGTTTTTAGCAGAATAAGGGGTTTAAGCAGTAATGTTAACTATATATTATCTACAGACAGATAGATAAATAGAAAGACTAAACTAAACATTAGAACAGTATCTAAGGTATTATATTAATTATACACAAAACAATTGGGTATTATTATTACTAGTTATATAGTTTATATATAATATAACACCATAGAAAGGGATAGACATATTACCCTTTAAGGCGAATTATGGGTATAAACTAAGAACATTATTATCGCTATATTAAGTAAAGAAAACGAGTAGCATAGCTAAAGAAAGAATAGACATGTTGATAAATCTCTATAATTACCTTAAAAGTGTAGTAAAGTTGGTATAAGAAAGAATAAAAAAGTACTATAACGCTAAGAGATCTAAGGGACCAGATTTTAAAGAGGGGGATAAAGTATAGCTACTATACAAAAATTTTAAAAGTTGACGACTAAGTAAAAAGTTAAACTATATTAGACTAGGACCATTTATAGTTAAAGTAAAAATCTTAAAAGTTACGTACAGACTTAACTTACTAAAGAAAATAAAGATCTACCCTATATAACACGTTATAATGCTAGAGCCAGCATATAGAAATATTAAGCCACTAGTCTATAAGGCAGACATATATAGAGGACAGGAAGAAGACAAATAGTAAGTTTTAAAGATTATTAGATATAAGGACATTAATAACAAAATATAGTATAAAGTAAAGTAGATAGGCTATGAAGAGACTACCTAGAAACCACTAAACAACTTAAAAAACGCTATAGGAAAGGTATAGAAGTATTAGAAGAGAATAGGTCAGGCAGTATTAATAAAGAAGAATCGCCAAAGAATAAATTATTTAAGGGGGACTTAAGAGGAGCACCTACTAAGGTATTTGGAGTTGTTTTCCTTACTATAGAAAGAACTTCCGTTTTTTTGTTACTAAGTTCCTAAAGGCCTTATTTTACAAGTTTTCACTCCTTAAAATGCACCTTTTTACGCACCATCTTAAGACGGATTAACTAAGCGGAAGCAGCTAGATAAGAGTCAAGAGCACGCTGTTAAGCAGCGGCAGCCTCTTGCTTAGCATCGCGGAAATAACAAAGTTTGGCTAGGGCTATTAAGAGCTCGTTATTAAGCTTTATAGCGGCAGATTAAACCCAGGACCCTAGCAGTAATTAATAAGAGTACTTAAAAACTATTAAGAGTAATAGGACATAACGTATTTCACGGGCGAGCTGGTCAAACGGGCGAGCTGGTCAGTTTGCTAAGACCATACTAAATATAACAAACTATGTAACAAACTATTCCACCTCACTATAATCTACCTCTAATTCCTCATCGCTACTAGATTCTACAGTAGATTCTTTAATATTTTAGCACGTTTAAATGTTGTGCCTAGTCCCACCGCAGTTCCCACAGCGCCTTTAAGTTGGCTTAACTCCATTTGCCCCAGCCTTACCCCAACTCTTCTTACTACTAGAGGTAGCGGTAGAAGAGTTCTTAGCAACTAGCTACAATCTAGCCTTATAGGTAAGAACTCCTCCTTACTGGATACGCTTTCTTTTACACTATTTCTGTTAGATTGCGGCCTTATTAGCTGCTTTAAGCTTGGTAATTTAATCGCGCTATAACACTATCTGATAAGCCATTAAAAGGGTGCCCTTAATAAGCTAATTAAACCCTTCCTTTAATAAAGATGGTAAGCTACCTAACTTATTACTAATTAGCTCTATTTGTGACCCAAATTTAAGGTGGTTACTAGGGGTTTTTAACTGCCATAGGGTGTCTTTAGTAGTGGGTAGTGTAGGCGTGCGCAATTAAATGTTAAGCTTTAATATTACCTTATCTGGATTAAAAGGAACTAGGCCAGCGCCTTAAAAGCTTCCTTAGATATTACTCTTAGTAATAGAGGCGTTAAACGCGTCCCAAAAGGCTAATAAGAACTTTATTTTAGTAATATAGTTAATCTAATTGCGTATTAGCTTCTTAACTTGGCACCCATACGCTATCTTTAAAGGTAAGAAATAACCCATATCTAGTGGCTATAGGATATGCAATGAATATGCTGGTATATATAAAGTAATTATCTTATTCTCCTCACAATATTCAGTAAATTGCAGCGAGTTATGGCTCTTATGGCTATTAATAATTAGCAGACAATACGCGCCAATAGTACGCTCCTTTGTATGCCTATTAAAGTGCTTTAACCACTTAAAACTAAGCTCATTTATTGTCTAGCCATTATCAGAGACCCTAAATGCCCATTAAGATAGTATATTGGTTTCCTGGTACCACGTAGAGAGGTAGTTTTTGCCTTTATAGATAATAAAGGGTGGAAGCACGTAGCCCAATATACTAATACCCTAAATTACTATAACCCACTTACAATTGCCTGGTTGTATAGCCTTTGGTTAATACTATCTTTTAAAGCCTATAACAACTTTTTACTGGGTTATTATACCCATCTAAAAACTAGATTTGTTAAAGTTATACAAGTCTTCGTCCTAGATACCGTACTTAGCTTTTATATTACATATAAGGTCAAACCAGGCTTGTATAATTATTAGTTCTTCCTATTTATAACACTGGTAGTCTAGCTTCCAACTATATCTTATTTTAAGCCCTAGGGTACGCTTAATAAAGCTATGTGGCCAGTTTATGCCCACTAGGTCCATCCACCGCTCAGCTAATAGTTTATTGGCCATCTCTTAAACAGCATTAAGCGGAGGGGCAAATCCTCTTAAATCTAGCTTAAGTATATACCGTTTTATCGCCTCCTCTTCGGTTACTGTAAGCTTCATTAAATTTGGCTTAGTATCGCGTTATGGGGTAGTTCCGGCGCGTCGCGTTTATAGGCTCAAGAGGGGGACGTTAAAAGTATATACAGCGCGTCAAATGCCGTAAATCTGCTTTGTATTAAGAGCCTGGATAGCAAGCTATATTTAAGCTTCTTTAGAAGTTGATTGTAAATTCGTAGGTGGAGACATTATAGTGTTAAATATTTTGATGCGTGGTCTTGGCAAACTGACCAGCTCGCCCATTTAACCAGCTTGCCCATAAAATACGTTATACACTTAGCGTTAGAAACAGAGCGAATGTTATAAGACAATTAAATATTTGCTTTAGTGCACTCTAAGTAGAAAGAGGGTTATTAAGTAGTAGGACTTGCTAATATAACGCAAACTAACCCCTCTTTCGCGCAGCGAGAATATAGAGATAGCATTGCCTTACTAAGAGATAGTATTGCAGCAATAGTCTAAGCGCGGCGTTATGCTTGTAAAGAAGAAGGAGCTTTAGGTATAGTAAGTAACAATATTAACTAAATTAATTAAACAGACATTATACCTCTAGTAGACAACTTGGAGATATTAGAAATCTTTAAGAACAAAGATAAAGAGAAGGGAGATAGTGTTATAGACGCTTTAGGTACAATATTATAACTACTTAGAGAAGAGTTAAAGAAAGCTAGTTAGTTAATATAAGCATAGTCTAAGATAGAGCCTATAGAACTATATAATAAGAAATAGTAAGCAAGTTATATAATATTATACACGGTGTATGCGGTATATAGAAGGAACGTCTATATATAACATATATAACACATACCTTACATATAAGGAGGACTTCTTAGGCGTATAGATGTATATTTAAAGGACTATAGTCTCTACCTAGATAGTTCCTTCCCTTATAGTAAATCTTAGAATATAATTAGAGTTAATCTATTAGGCAACCACTCTATACCAGTTGTTATCTTATACTATTATATTATTAACTTATTTAATATCTATACACCTAGCCTAATAATAAGTCTATCGTAGTTCCTGCTATAAGGCTTCATTACACTTATTACTACTCTTCTTTTCTAAAAAGGAACATAAATATATCTATAAGGCTATAAATAGGATAAGGATAAAGAATAGGACCCTAAGGGCATTACTAGGACTATAAGGACCCTAAGAATATAAATAAAATGCAAAACCTAAGTGTAACGGAACCTTATAGCAAGAACTACGGTGGGCTTGTTAATGGGCTAGGTATATAGATATAAATAATAAGTTAACAACGTAATAATAACTGGTAGAGTAGTTGCCCAACAGATTAACTCTAATTATATTCTAAGATTTACTATAAAAAGAGAACTATCTAGGTAGGGACTATAGTCCTTTAAATACACAACCGTACGCCTAAGAAATCCCTTCGCTATGTAAGGTATGTAAGGTATATAAGGTATATAACAGACCTTATAGAGCTTACAGAGCTCACAGAGCTCATTATATAACTTAGCTACCATTCCTCATTATATAGTTCCACTGGCTCTATTCTAGACCGTGCTTATATTAACCAACTAGCTTCTACTAACTCCTCTCTAAGTAGTTATAACATTATACTTAAAGCGTCCGTAACACTATCTCCCTTCTCTTTATCTTTGTCCTTAAAAATTCCTAACATCTCTAAGTTGTCTACTAGAGGTATAATATCCGTTTAATTAATCTGGTTAATATCTTTACTTATTATACCTAAAGCTTCTTCTTCTTCTTTATCCTAATAGCGTACTCATACCATAGCTGCCGTACTATCACTTAGTAAAGTTATATCCCCTTTATATTCTTATTATATAAAAGAGGGGTTGCTTTATATTACAGTTGCGGCTCCTTCCAGTCACCAACCTTCCTCCTATTCTAAGTGTACGAAGTTAAACGTTTAATTATCCTATAATGTTTGTTCCATTTCTAACGCTAAGTATACACATTCTATAACTCTTAACAGTCTTTAAGTTCCCTTATTAATTTCCCTTAGGGTTTTATATTTAATCTGCCGCTATAAAGCTTAATGGTAAGCTTATAAGTGCCCTAAATAAGGTTTACCAATCTTAAAAGGCAAAGCTAGAGGCCTCCGCTACTTAATAGCGTGCTCTTAATACTCATCTTTCTACTTCCGCTTGGTTACTCCGTCTTAAGAAGGTTTGTAAAAAGGTCTATTCTAAGGAGTAGAAACTTATCTAATAGGGTTTGTCTAAGCTAGGTAATAAGAGAGTAATATCTCTAGAGAAGGAAACAGTTCCAAGTAATATAGTAGTTACTCCTCCTAAGTCCCCCTTAGGTAGTTTATCCTTTAGTAATCCTTTTTTAATACTCCCTAACCTACTTTCTTTTAATACTCCTATACCTTTCCCATAGCATTCTTTAGATTACTTAGTAGTTCCTAGGTAGTCTTACTATAGCCTATCCACTTTACTTTATACTATATTTTATTATCTACATCCTTATAACTAATAATCTTTAAAACTTACTATTTATCTTTTTTTAATCCTCTATACGTGCCTGCCTTATATACTAGTGGTTTAACGTTTCTATATGCTAGCTCTAGTATTGCAATGTGCTATATAGGGTAGATCTTTATTTTGGCTAGTAGGTTCAACTTGTATATAACTAATAAAATTTTCTACTTAATTTTAAAAGGTCTTAGTCTAACATAGTCTAACTTCTTACTTAGTCGTTAACTCTTAAAATTTTTATATAGTAGCTACACTTTATCTCCCTCCTTAAGATCTAGTCCCTTAGATCTCTTAGCATTATAGTACCTTTTTATTTGCTCTTATACTAGTTTAGCTATTTCCTTAAAGTTTATATAAAGATTTATTAACGTCTCTATTCTTTATTTTACTATGTTACTTATCTTCTTTACTTATTATGGCGATAATAATATTCTTAGCTTATACCCGTAATTCGCCTTAAATAGTAATATCCCTATTCCTTCTTATGGTGTTATATTATATATAAACTATATAACTAGTAATAACAATACCCAATTATTTTGTACGTGATTAATATAATATCTTAGATACTGTTTTAGTGTCTAGTTTAACCTTTCTGTCTATCCGTTTGTCTGCGGATAATATACTATAGAGGTTGCTACGCGAACTCCTTATTCTACTAGAAATACTTCCTAAAATACTGCTATAAATCTTAGATCTCTATTTAATATAATCTTGTCTAGTGTTCTGTACCTTACAAATACTTCCTTAACATAGATTCTAGTAATATCTTCTGCTAATATTTCCTCTATGCATGCTATAAAGTATCCCTACTTTGTAAGCTTATCCACTATTACTAAAATCGCGTTATAATCTTGTTCTATAATAGGATCTTTTAACTTTAGTAACTTAATAATAAAGTCCTATAATATAACTTCCCATAGTCTTTCTGGTATTTTAATAGGTTATAGCCCTCCATATGGCTTATACCTTATTAGTTTATTTCTTTAGCAATCTAGATATTCTCTTATAACTTATCTTGCTAGTCCCTAGATTCCTTAAATAATATACTCCTCTTAAAGTCTTAACACTAAGCCTATAGCTCTATTGTGTCCTTAAGTTAGTCCCTTATAGAATAACTTAATAAACTCTTTTACTATAGATCTTGGAATATAAGTTACTACTCTATTCTTATACTAATCTAAATCTAGATCCTCTACCTATGCCTCTTAGATCTTTTATGCCCAGTTACTCTCTAGTAATTTATAGATCTGACTTTCCTTAGTTACTATAATCCTTAGGTAATTATACCTAATTAATCTATCTTAATCCTTTTGTAATAAAGCCCCTAATAGCTTCTTATTATTTTATAGTTTAGCTTTTCTACTTAAAGCGTCTACTTGTGCGTTATCTGTGCCCTTGGTATGCTAAATTCCAAAATAGTATTCTATAAGCATTTCCGCCTATCTAACCTGTCTTTAGTTAAGTTCCTTTATTATTAGGAATCCTATAAGGTTCTTATAGTCCGTCTTAACCATATATAGTCTCTCTATACCTTATAAGAATGCTCTCTATTCCCTTAACACTGCAACTATACCTAACAACTCCTTATTATAGATGTTATAGTTCAGTTCTAGTAGTGTTATCTTTTAACTATAGTATACTACTAGATGCTATACATCCTAATACTTTTATAGTAAACATGCTCCTAGTATAAAGTCTAATACGTCTGTCTTAATAACCGTGTCTAACCTTAGTTAATAGATCTTAAGAATTAGTTCCTAGGTAAATAACTCTTTTAGTTTTTAGAACAGCTTCTTCTACTTACTTTCCTAAACCTATAGTTCCTCTTTCTTTATTAACCGCGTAAATAGCTTAATGCTTTTCAACCACTGTGCTATAAACCTCCTATAGTAGTTGCAACCCCCTAAAAATAATCTTAACTATATAACGTTCTCTAGTTCCTACTAACTAACTATAGCTTTAACTTTCTTTAGGTCCATACTAATTTTTCCTAGTTTAATAATAAATCCTATAAAATTAGTCTTTCTTGTAAAGAACTCGCATTTCTTAATTGCTACTGGTATCTATTCTTCTTGTAGTCTTTTTAAGACCCACTTAACATATTCCTTGTGTTCTTTCTTACTCTCTAAGTAGATAATAATGTTATTAAGGTATACCATAATAAACTTATTAAGGTGTTCTTCTAACACACTATTAATTCGCTTCTAGAACGTTGCTAGTGCATTTATAAGCCCAAATTGCATAACTAATGGTTTATATAGTCCTTCCTTTAACCTAAAAGCTGCCTTCCACTTATCGCCTTCCTTAATCCTAATCTAATAGTATACCTATCTCAGATCTATCTTCGTAAAGATCTTTGCGTTGCCTATCCTGTCTTAGATTTCACTAATTAAAGGTAAAGGATACCTATCCTTTCTAGTAATACTATTTAACTATCTATAGTCTATACACATCCTAAGTTTTCTGTTTTTTTTAGGATAAATAGTACTGGATATCCTACTAATAACTGCGATGGTCTAATATATCCCTTTTATAAGTTCTCCTAAACAAACTCCTTAAGCGTTACTAACTCCGTTTTAGTAAGCCTATAGATTGGAAAGAACTTTAAACTTATTCCCTTTTCTAATTCTATCTTATAGTTCTATACTACATACTCTAACAGCTTTTCACTTTCTAGTAACTATAACTTTTTACCATACTTGTAGTATCTCTTTAGTACATAACTTAAGCCTCACTTAGTCTCTTTATACATTGCTCCTACTTAGTACTATACCAACTTAGTTTGCTGCCGCACTTTATATTATTAAGTATCTTTAATATTAACCTAGCCTATAACCTAATTAATCTTTAGATTATATTCCTATAACTAAGGCATTTCTAATATTGCCTTGTCTTTTCCTAACGGTAAGATATTAAAAGACATTCTAACTGGTCTCCCTTTAATAGTTAACTAAATAGGTCCTATTTTAAGATTAATAATACCTCCTCTATAGGCTATCTAATCTCCTAAAATTATTATAAGTGGATATAGGTATTCCTTCTATCTGTGTAGTAACCCTATTCTTTCCACTACTTTTAGTAATATATAGTTCCTTATTACTCCACTGTCTATTAATACTTTAAACTATTAATCTTGCCACTTAACTCTTAAGTTTAGGTGTTATCCTTAAATTCCTTTAAGGGTCTAAGGCTTTACTACTGGTTCCCTCTAGTTCTATAGGCCTCCCCTTTTCCTAACTATTAGCTACTAGATCCTATTTATACTTAGTCCTACTTTAGCCAATACTTAGTTCATTTCTTTTCCTCTATATGCTATAGACAAGTGTTCTCTGGGTAGTCCCACCACTATTATCTATCTAGGCATTCTTCCGTAAGGAATCTTCCTAGTTAAAGTATTAGGTCCCCTTAACTCTATACTTCTACTAGGTGCCATCTATATATATACTTAGCATCTCTAAACCATTTTTCCTCTAGTACCTAATATATCCTTATTAGGTATTTCTAGTTCTTATCTTTTAGTACTCTATATATATTACACGTATTATCTATATAAGCTATCCATAATAGTATATAATACGCTGCATGTTTTAGGTTAACTCTTAACTTATCTTTATTCTTAAGTTTAAATCTATACCTAGTTAATCTAACCACTAGTATCTCTACTGCGGGTACTAAGATTTATTACTTACTTCTCTAATCCCTAGATCCTTCTTCTAGGTTCCTTAACATTATAATTAATACTCCTTTAATATAACTTATACGTTTTTTAGTAATAGGTTAGTCTTAGACTACCTTTTCATCTAGCTATATATAAAAGTCTTCCCATTTATTATTATATTGTTATCTATACTACTTTCCATATAACTAGTTTAGTATATATAGTTTGTCTATAAGAAAGTACCTTATCATCACTACGTTATAACATCCTTTAGTATATCTTTCTTTAAACCTAACTAGAATATCTAGATCTTTTTCTTATTCTAGTTTATCTAACTACTTTACTCTAGGTATCCCTACACTAGGCCTATTAGTAACTCTTTATATAAGTACTCTATCCCTTATATAACCTGGTATAGCTAATCTCTAGTCTAGCTTTCGCTCTTACTATGCAATAATTCTTTACCTAAACTTATCTATAGTTTCTTATTTCCTGCGTCTTATAGCTAGATCCTTAAAGTTGCCTTACTTCTTAATCTTAGTATTAACTTTTTAATCTTTAGGCTAAACATTATATTCACCTAGAATTACTATAGTCCTTATTTATTTATTGAAATCTTAGCTTTCTACTAACGTTCTTATTTATTCTCCAAACTCTTAGTTCTTAAACTTGCGTTCTATACTTATTTATTTATTACTAAACTAAGTTACTACTCTTTCCTATTAGTTTTTATCCGTTATGGGTTCCTAAGCTGTCCTTATTATATCTTACAAGTCTAGGGCCTTCCTTATCTCTTCTTAAGAATCTTAGACCTATAGCCTTTTACCTTTTATAAGTGGTAAGCTAGCACTAGCAGTTATCTGCTTGCTTAATTATCTTTAGATATTACTCCTTCTATCTTATAAAGTAATGGAAATTGTATCTAATGGTGTTATAATACCCGTTACTAATCCGCGTTCTGTAGTGGTTTCAGTCTCTACTTCTATTACATTATTAAGGTTTAAGTACTTCTAGTTAGCCTTCTTTTCGTCCTTATTACTATTAATTAATAAGTACTCTAACTCTATTATTATTGTTACTAATCTTTATCCGCACGTTGCTATAATATCTTAATCTAGCTTATAGGGTCAATTTTATTCTTTATCTAACTCTTTAGTTCCTTTAAGTCCTCTTAACTCTAGCTCTTACAGCCAATAGCTTACGCTATACTTAGCGTCCTTATAAATTCGGCATGCGTTGTTATAATAAAACGCAAAGTGTCTAATTAAACACTCCTTGGTCCTACGCAACATCCCTATATCCGCGTTATTATACTCTAACAACCTAGTGTTCTTTACCGTATAGTTACTCTAACCACCTCTATAGTCTTTAGTAAAATAACCTTATTTTCCGCAATTTATATAAGCTCTATCTTTAAACCATTTTTCTTGTTATAGAGTCCGCCTAAATATCTTCTACTGCTAAGATCCCTGGTTTAGCCTCTGCTTCTTAGTTCTATAATTACTTAATCCTTAACCTCTAGGTTTCCATAGTTTTTTTATCTACCTCTTAGATTCTTTAGTACCACTTAGGTCCATTAACTCTACGCCATTCTATAGTTTTTAGCTCTGTGTTTACTAATACGTGCTTTGCGTTTTATATAACTGTAAAACTCTATCTTACCCTTTCTTAGCTTATTCCCTTTAATAGATCCTATTATTAATCTTTATTAACTAATCTATTAAGTCTTATAGACTTTCCGCATCTTCTATTAGGATAATTACGTCGTAGA
>Ga0307507_10004674_pt1 | contig 23775 bp, 8 predicted proteins | sample 7_EM_MG_FD_207223 | JGI IMG/M metagenome (GOLD analysis project Ga0307507, IMG submission 207223) | Populus trichocarpa ectomycorrhiza microbial communities from riparian zone in the Pacific Northwest, United States - 7_EM | ecosystem: Host-associated > Plants > Roots > Unclassified | place...
CCCCGCCCACACAGCATTGAATTTAGGTGATCTCACCATACAAATTGTATGACTACCACGCATACTACGCTTGCAACGCTTATATCTGCCTTCTATGCCTAAAAGGATTCCTAAATGGCAGCTCCATCAAATTTTAGTAGCTTTTCTATTTGATTGGACGGTTAAATGTATTACAGTAGCTACAAAGTTATACCTTTCGACTATATACCGTATCTAGCTTAACTTGGACCTCTATGGAGAGCCATATCCCCCCCCAAATCTTAGAATTGGGCGGCCAAGTAATATACAAGCAGAACATAAGTAAGTTCGTAATATATAACATCATAGTATTAGGTGTACTAATCACATATATAGGCGCTTCTTGCCTATCTAGAGGATCGCCCCACTGCCTACCTTAATAAGATGGCCTAGTTCCTATAGGACGATTGCAATATTGTAGTATCAATATCGTTAATATGGAGGGCTCTTAAGCGTAATAGGTGGAGTAGGAAGGTTGTATAGTGTAGAGCACAGGAGCAATCTAAGGATCTTTATGCTGCCTAAAAAGGACGCTAATGCATATAGGACTCTAATCGCCTTATATTTATTAACGAGTCAGGCGCCAATAAGAGGACTAGTTATAGAAAGTTTGGTTAGAGCCCTATAAACCTTCCTGCAATTAATATAGTATTAATTAAGCGCTCAGAATGGTGGAGTATTTTACCTATATATTTACTTAACAGCTTCCTCCCTAGGACTCTTATATGGCAAGGCTTAATTACTTCTAAAATATTTAATACCTAGATTAAGTCTTCTATTTTGCCACAATGTATACCCAGTTATACAGTCTTGGTATTAGATAACGCCTCAATATATAAGAGTTAGGTAAGAGAGTAATTATATATATATTATAACTATATAACCTAACTAGGTATAGGAATTTATAGAGCTCTACACTGCCGCTAATATCTCTATTAAGTATCTTCCTCTATACTGCCCAGAGTTTAACCTAATTAAGCTTTCCTTTTATAACTTAAAGGCATGGATTCAACTAAACATTTACTTAATTCAGGACTATAAAAGCTTTGGTACGTTCCTGCAATTTAGATTATAGTGTATAGGAATCCGTCGCTTAGCTTAAGGACACTTTTAATAGGCTAGCTACCTAGTAGAAAACTAGTTAGAAGTGCGATCTTTTAGATTTAGGTAGTGCCCTTATAGAAATTAAAAACTTACTGTCCCTTTTAGTTTGCTCAAAAGGTCTTAAGCTCACGCCTTAATTAAGGTAGGAGGCCTACTGCAAGGCTTAACTTATCTACCTATGCCTGCTCAGATATTCCTAAGTGGAGCGCCTCTAAGTTATAGAAGTTATCAATAAGTATATTAAGAACAGTCTCAAGCTCTGCTACAAGCTTTAGAGTTGCCTAGCTAGGTCACCTTTTTACCCAATTAAAGAATTCGCGAAGCCTCTCCTTAGAATCTGAGTCGCTATTAATAGGGCTAGTTAGCGGCGCTACCGGCGTTGCCTATATAGTAGCTACTGGCGTCAGAGTTACCGGAGGCTGCTAAGGTGCTTGTATAGGTGCCTAGTATGGATTCTGTTGCACTCCGGTAGTCATATAATAGGTAGGTGGTGGCCCTTAGGGGGGGTAGTTGGGTTAACCGTAGGGAGGATAATAGCCAAAATCGTCGGCTCCTGCTTAAAAATAGCCCCCTAGCCCGTGCGCCCGCCAACCCCCCCCTCTATCACCACCACTACTGCTACCTCCCATGGCCCCATTCTTGGTTAAAAGGCGTATAGCAAGCGGCGCAGGAGGCTCCTCTTTAGAAGCCTTGCCGTCCTTAATTTGCTTACCCCAGGCCTTTAATGCAAAGTAGTTAACTGGGTAATGGAAATAGGGCAGCTCTGCATTCCTATTTACCCAACAAGTGCCTCCATTATTTAAACAGATCTTTAATTGGTAGGGCTATTAGAAGGCTACTAAAGGAGCTAGATTTCCTATAAGAACTTCTAATAAAATATTATCGGGTAAAGAAAGGCGCTGGGTAACAGTAGCACTTAATCTACCCTTCTTCTTAGGTGTACTGGATATAGCTCCAGCCTTAAGAATATTTAATAGAAGTGTATTTGCTAGTAAGGCTCTCTAGAGCGCCTCAACACTAAGGGCGTAGGGAGAGGCGTATGTTAATATAGTTTCTAGTATAGGCTTTTTAGTTAATGTAACTACCACCTCTATATATAGCCCTTTCCTGCCCTCTATATACCACGTTCTTATAATCTGAAAAAGGTCATAGACGTGCCTAGTAGAGTAAATATCTTGCGGTACCATATCGCGAGCCATAATGCAATTGTAGGAAGCTGTTACCCTAATAAAGTACTTATCCTTAAAGGATCTACCTGCCACATTGGCTTTAACCTTATTAATCTAGGAACTAATCTTGCTAAGAAGCTCTCTACTAACTATACACTGCGCAGAAGTAGAAGCAAGATTTTTCTCTCCTACCCAAGCTTTCTAAATTGCCATATAGTATTAAAATACTACCTCAGGCTCCAAGGGAGCTGGCGAGCTTAAATATATTGTAAGAGCTTTCTTAGGTACATCCTTTCGTCTTAGCGGAGGCTTTAAAGCCTTTAAAGTCTTTACTAATTTAGTAGGCTTCTTCTTAGAGGTCAACTTTGGATTTAAACTCTTCTGGCTTAAACGCCTAGTAGGCTTCTAAGTACGCCGAGTTAACTTAGACGCCTTGGTAGCTCTAGCAACTTATGCAATTTTGACAGCTTTAAGAGCTTCAGTAGCTCCTTAACTTGGTCAAACAACACGCCTACTTGCTGTTCTAAAGCCTACTTCCTCATCTAGTGGCTCTTAAGGTGGCTGGTGAATATCTAGATTAACTAGGCCTGCGTCGTTTTTGTCTTTGTTATCTTCGCCCTAATCTAAATCCTTATCTAACTCTTAGGCCTCCTTGTCCTCTTCCTCCTCCTTGTCCTTATTCTCATCCTCGTCCTCTTCCTCCTTACCAGAACTAAGCGGTTAAAGTGGGTAACGAGCTAGAATAGTACGGAGGCCTATATGCAAAGGGGTAGTAGTATTACGCTTGGTTACCTGAGGAGACTCTGTAGATTAACTGGCAGCTCGTTTCCGAAGGCTATTACGGTTTACCATTGCGCCTGCAACACCAGAAAATTGAGCTATATAAGCAATACAATGTAATACTTAAGCTTCATAAGTAATTAAAGAACAGCAAGCGTAGTATGCGTGGTAGTCATACAATTTGTATGGTGAGATCACCTAAATTCAATGCTGTGTGGGCGGGGCTCGCTTAATTTGATTTTCGCAATACTTTCGCAAAGCATAGTAAGCGATGCGGATTACGATACCTAACATTGCGGTCGCAACCACGAGGATCCTGCAAAAACAAGCCGCTGTCCTGAAAGAAGCGGCCGATGTCTTCAAATAGTTCACCGCTACCGTAAATAATGATAGAAAGTGAACATGTTGTCCGTGAAAGGCTATCGAGGCCTCGTTTGCGGCTCGCTGAGGCCGTTTTATCATCCAAAACACATTGAACTTGGAGGTCGATCGCATGGTCCTCGCGTAGAGCTTGAACTATTTGTGAGTGTTCGGTTGTGATTGATCCCTGAATAGGACATTCTCCTATAGTGGTGAAACTTATCGACGAGTCGAATCGGACAGCGAGGGGCGTAGCTATTTCGAAAGTGAACTGGGTTTGGATTTCTGCGCCTAGTCCGGAAACCTGCACGAAGTGAGCATACACGCTAAGCCAACAGATGCCAATCTTATACCATGCCAAAGCAAACTTGCTCATCATTAGCTGAAGCTTTTTTGACTAGTGGATTATTGAGATGTGATCTGTCGACGTCTCTCACTAAAATCTCTGCTGGATCTAACTCGGCTTTCGGTTCTAACCTTGGGTTTGCAGCTTCAGTGAGGGAAGTAGTTTTCTTTGAGTGATGCCACCCTCCAGAAATATCTGGTAGGAGAGATGGAAAAGAATTGGCATTACAGCTGCTTCTGGTGTCCGCCCAATATTGCCCGGCAACCAAGAGTTCTTCATGGGGCGGGTCAATCTGGTCGCCCTGTCCCAGATGCCTGACCAATCGATTTATACCGGGTTCAACTTGTGGTATTTCTTCAGCATAGGGACGTTGCTGGAAGGGAGTATGGAGTTTTGTTCCTCCACCTGTCTCATACGCCTGCCGCTCAGACTCTTGTTGCACCCATCTTGCTTCTTGACTCTCGGCGGCAGAAAGTAGTCGTCGTCTTTTAGGCTCGGTGAATCCGAATCTTTCGGGTTCAATGTGGGATTGCATAGTCCATGGCAGTGTTGGGAGCTATAGTCGTACTGAAGGTTATCTCAGTTGACTCAGATTTAGTTTAGTTTATTATTAGGCGGTTATAGTTATAACAAGCATCCCATACTTTATTTAGATTAATATAGATAGCAGCCAGATGCTGTATTATCTTATTAACAGATATAAACTAAATAGGTAACTTATCCTTAAACTTGGCCTAGAGGTGTTACTACGTCCCTAATAGTTTAACTGAAGAGGTAGAGCATTTTAGCTTCTTTAGAGGGGAAATGGTTATAGTTAATATAAAGTTTTCCTTATACCTAGATTCTCTAGTTCTTAAAGGTTGGGTCTATGCTGTTTAACAATAGTGGGGGGTTAGGGAGCTTAACAGACTATAAGGGCGCGAAGAAGCTTCGGGGAAGATTCGAAGGAACAATATAAATTCTATCTAAATCTAAGGGTATATAGCTCTTGCAGAGTACAAGACGTTGCGTGAAGAAGAGAAAGGAACATAGGAAACTTGTAACTAAATATTCATGGTCTTGGCAGCAGACGCGTGGGCACAAGCCCACGCGGATTTTGACAGGTTTCGACCAAATTCCATCACGTCAGTGGAATTTGGTGGAGACTGGTAGAAATTAATCAAGTTGGCGGAATTTGGCAGAATTTGATCAACTTGGCAGAATTTGGCAGAATTTAATCAAAGCGTCGGAATTTATCTGTCGAGTGTTTCACCGAGACATTCCTACTGTAACTGGGCTAGTCCCGTTACACAGACTTTAATTACTTCGTTATTATGTCCACACTCTCTAGTATATTATATTTAGTTAAGTAAATAGGTTAACTAAGGCTTTGTAAAGGGGAGGCTGGGCTATTATATAAGGCAGTAAGGCTTTCTAGGATCTCCTTTAGAGTCTCTTATATACTTTAGGCTTAAAGATAATTGACCTTCTAATTAGCTATAAGGGCATAAATCTGCTTATGTACACCCATAACGTCGTCATTGTCTTTAATTTCTAATCCTAACTAGATCTTATTGTTGAAATGAGGTTATTGGGGCTAAAAATCTGTGCATTGCTTATTTCTATATAGGTGGTTAAAGAGATTTCAAGGAACTTCAACCAGCGGTCAAAGTTCTCTAATTGGTCAGATTCCTGCCAAGAGGTTCTCCCAAGTCTCATCACGTGATATCGTTGCGGGCTTGTTTTCTAACACCCTCCCTCAAGCTTAGTTAACGATACCGCTATATACACTGTATATAGGGGTGTAGGATTGCTTGATAAGGGTTACTAAAGCTCCTCTAAGGTAGAATAAGTGTTTGATAAGGAGTTACGCCCTCCCTAACGTCTAGAGACAGCGCCTGCTTAGTAAAACGTCTCTTGAAATTTTGGCAGCACCTCCCTATAGGTGTTCTATATTGCCCATAGAGCTCTAGAGGCCCTGTAGCCTCACCCTATATCTCTCCTGAAGTATGTCTATTCTTCCTACCAGTATGAGCCCTCTCTGATATCGTGGCCGTTAGATTTGGGTGGTAGGTTAGTAGATCAAGGTTAAGTTCTATTGCTCGTTTTAAGGCCTTAAGGCGTCGTTTAGCGTACTCTCTAAGGATCTACTAATTGTGTACTAATTTCCTATTAAGGCCTAGTGTAGTTAATTAAGTCTCTATACCATCCAAAGGTGTTTAAGGAAGGCATAGAACTAAGGACCTATAAGAGGCTTAGTAAGGCCGTCAGCCGCTATATTAATTAAAGCAACGTGTACGAGGTTAATCCTGTTACTATTTATCTTATTTTTTACGTAGTGAAACTGGATGTTGATGTGCTTCGTTTAATTATATTAAACTAGATTTTCAGCCAACGCTTTTATAGCTTGGTTATTGGTTTTAATTAAGATTCTAGTAAACTGCCCGCTTTGGTCTAGTACACCTAGTTTGGTAAGTAAAAGTTAAAGCCATATAGCCTCTTTTACTGCAGCCGTTAGAGCCGTGTACTCTGATTAATATATTAATAGTAAAACAGTAGCTTATAGCTTTGATTTCTATAAGATTGGTCCTCCGTTTAACATAAATACAAAGCCTAATATAGAGCGTCTCGTGATTTTGTCTTGTCCCTAGTCGGCGTCACTAAAGCTAATTGGTATAAGGTCTAGGTTCTCATCGCCTCTATAGGTAATTTCTCTATTAAGCAAGCCGGCTAGGTATTAAAGGATAAGTCTTACGGCCGTTATATGGGTAGAGGTAGGGTTATGGGTAAAACGGCTTACCGTTAACACCGTAAAGGTAATATCTGGCCTTGTTTCTATTATAGGAAACATAACTAAACTAACTATACTCTGGTATCTTCTGACGTTGTCCTTACTGGTAGTTTCTTAATTGGCTATAAGCTTAATTAAGTGCTTTATAGGTATTAGTAAGGTGTTAGCCTTTTATAATCTAAAACGTTTAAGAGCTTTAATAAGGTAGGCTTGCTATAAGAGTATAATCTTCTTCTTTATTTAATCTCTCGTAACTGTTATGCTTAAGTAAAAGCTTATTGGCCCAAGATCTATTATTTAGAAGGCTGCTTTAAGCTCTGCTTTCGCTTAATTAACTATCGCTATATCCTTATAGATAATCTTAGTATTGTTAATGTAGGTAGAAATAATTAAACCTTTCTATCCTTCGCTGGTGGCGAATATACTATAATCCGCGTGTAGATGGTAAAGTCTAAGTTTTTCTAGTAGAAACTTTAAGAGCGTCTTGTACTAGATTTAAGGTGACTGTTTTAGTCTATAGAGGGCCTTTTTAAGGCGGCAGACTTTACTAGCTTCTTCGTAGCCTTTTAGCATAATGACGTAGAGTTCTTAATCAATTGGTCTATAGAGAAAGGCGGTTTTAATATCTATCTATTCGATTTTAAGGTCATAGTAGGCAGCAATCGCGAATAGAGCCCTAAAAGCCATAGGTTTTACTACCGTAGTAAAGGTCTGGTCGTAGTCGACACCGTACTGCTATAAATATCCCTTAATGACCTATCTAGCCTTATAGCGAAGGACCTCGCCGTCCTTTTTCTTTTTAACTTTAAACACCCATTTACTAGCGAGAGGCTTATAAGGAGGCTTAAGGGAGGCAAGGTTAATAAGTTTTTACGTCTAGTTCTTAATTAGAGACCCTACCTCCTTTATTATTACTTTTATCCATTCTTCGCTGTTTGGGCTGTTGATTGCTTAGTTGTACATATAAGGCTTATCTTCGTCGATTAAGGTAGTAGATGTGTACGTTTCAAAATCAGGTAAGCCAGTATATTAAATATAGCCAGCTAGTAGAGCCATAGGATTAACCGCGTCGCGATTATTTAAGTGAGGGTTTTAAGGTGTAGATTAAGGAGGAAAGGTAAATAAAAAGGCTATTAGTTTATCGCCTATTTCATCATCCTAGTTGCTTAGTAGCTTATTAATATTATCAGCCTATTAGTTAAGGCCTTGGTTTGTACCTATAAGGCTTATAAGGAAGGCAGTAGGGTCGCTTAGTAGGTTAACTCTTGATGTCTAGCGGCCTAATCAAGTAGTGGTCATAGTGAGGTTCTTGGGCAGAGGCTTAAGCCTATAGGGTAAGCTATTACAACCTTCCTTCTAATTAATTCTTCGTTGTCTTTTTCTTAATAGAGGCTTTAGCTAAGGAGCAGTAGTGTCTTCCCTCCCTTACTTATTAGACGAGTTGACGGATTCTTCTATAAATATAGTAGTAGTTTTTAAGCTAATATCGCCTTTGTAGATTTTGATGTCTTTAAGACACTTAATCTTCTGTTTATCTGGTAGCCAAACGCAATAGATTGTCTTGCCGTTATAGCTAATTAGAACACCCTTCTTTACTTATAGAGCAAACCTAGCTAATTTTACGCGATCTTTGTTGGTCACACAGGGTGACTTACCAATAACGGCTACTCGAGTAGGTTACAGTGATGTTGGTTAAAAGCTTAATATATTTGGAATAAGGAAGGGCGAGGAGCTTAAGACTCCTCGCCACGCTAGTGCCGCGGCGTTACGTAACGACCGCTTGCCTTATTCCTAACACTAGCAACTCTTCTTTTATGGTTGCCATCTATATACAAATACTGCTTGGCTAGCGTAACAAATATTAATCCTCCTTACTTACTATTGCCATTGTAATATAAGTCTTGCTGTCCTAAAATTTGCATCTTAGCACGTGGTGCTTTTCTTACTTAGAGTTGTGGGCGTATATCGTGTTAGGGCCGCCAAGGCGCTAGTTATAAGCGAGCCAATAGCAATTTTCTATCCTAGGGATGGAAAATCCTGATTAGCTAGTTGGAATTAGGGTCTATAGATTATTATACTCCTACTCCCTTTTAACCCAACCTTTAACCCATATATATAGAGTATTTATATTAACAAACGTTTCTAGAGCCTTGTTTAGGTTTGCCTTCGTTATTATATCTACTAGGTTATCTTAGCCATTAATCCATTAGATCTTAAAGAGTTCTTGCCGTTTATAGGATTACTAAAATGCCATAATATTAATTATAAGGCGCTTCTCCTTTATAGTACTAAGCTTAACTAAACACTTATAGAGGGAATATGAGTCGGTGCATATAATTATAGGGATAATAGGGAGTTTAAGTTAATCTATAATTATCTTTAGGGTAGTTCCAATTGCAATTACTATATTAACTCTGCTAACCATTCCATATATCTTTAATGCTAGAACACTTTGGGTAACGTGCTTACTCTTAGTTAAGCTCTAATAGATAAGATTGCCGTAGATTATAAAGTTATTCTCTTTAGTAGATTTGTTCGCGATAATAATCTTATATCCTAGCTAGGAGCTAAAATCTTTGTTATTTACAAATAATCTATTAATAAATACAAAGAGCTTAGCGGTAGGAAGATTAATAGGCATATAGAGTAGTCCCCAATTAAGATAGTTTATTTACCAGGAAAGACGCTTATTTAGGGCAAGGATATTATCCTTAATTGGTTTCTAGTGTTAAGCGGCAATAGAGAGATCAAATAAAGCCTTAGGTTAATAGATAGAAGCAATATAAGCTCTATAAGCGCGTTACTCCACATATCCTTACTTTAGAGAATTAATGTTAATAATATCAATCTTCTTACCTTAATCTTTCTGGCGCAAAGCAATAAAATCCTTATTTAGGGAGAGGATGCATCCATTAAAAAGTAATAGTATTATTAAATTAAGCTTTTCCTTTAGCTTTGCTATAAGATTTGCCTTTACTAGCTTATCTTCTTTAAGAGCTAAGAATTGGTCGTCTCCTAAGATAATTATATTATCGGTTTATATACCGATAATTCCAAATAGAGTTCCTATAGTTGTGATAAGGAAGCATAGATTAAATATAGAAGTAGTTATTAAAAGCTTCTCTTTATAGTGCTTGCTATAGGTAGCCCACCAATAAGTTCCTACCTCTGCAATTCTATATAATGGCTTAAGCACAACCATAATTATATCTTCGGGATATTAGTGGCGAATTTGCTCTAGAAGGTATGCCAATATTAAGTGCTAAAGGTGCGTCTCTGATTGGGTATAGGCCTAAGTAATATCTTATAAATAGACCGCTATTCTATTCTTTATTAAGGAGGGAGCTAGTGTAAGAATAACCTACTAACTAGCTCATTAAATCATGGGAGATTGCGTAAAAATTACCTCCTTACTATTATTATTGTAACCTTAGATAACAAGCCTTAATTTCTTAAATAGGGTATTAGTAGCTTTACCCTTAATCTCATTAACCATTCTTAACTTAAAGATGCGAACTTTATCAAACTTAGTAGGGTCATACTTCTTAAATTTAAAGACTTCTCTTATAATAAGACCGTCGATCTCCTGCTTATTAGATGCTTAGAAAGGAGCTCCTAAAGTTATAATACGGCCTTTCTTTTAGAGCTGTTTTACAAGCTTAAAGTCAGCCTTCTCTTTAGCTATTATAAAGGCCATTAATAACTCGTCTCCACTCTTAATAGCGGTAATAAATTGCTCTTCAAAATTAACAAGGTGTTAGCAATTTTATAATCCCTTTAGGCAACCTCTACCGCGTTATAGTTGCGGCACATCTGCTATAATTATATTAGGATTATAGTCGCCTTCTAAAGTATGTTAATTGTAGTTCTCCTCTAGGGTATCCTTTAGGGTATCCTATAAAGGCTTAGAACTGTCGTTTCTATAGTAGGGCTTAACAACGGTTAAGCGGAATTAAGTGGGTCTATAGGGTATTTAAAGAGTACAAGTCTAACCATTAATTACAATAAGTTTATATAGGCCTAACCATCCTCCCTTTTCACGCCATATGCGTACCTTAGATTGGAGTGGCAGATCAAGCATAGTTAAGGTATTTAGGCCATTTCTTATTCCTAGTACATCGTTAACCTAGCACGTGGCGTAGAGACGTCGCACCTCTTTTATTACTTTGCGAATAGCCTCCACTCATTGCATAACGGATAGGGATAGTGGAGAATTATTAGTTATTTAAGGGTAGGCGCCAAAGACTAGCAATATAGGTATAAGCCTATCTAGGCCAGCGGAATCATTAACAGCCTTAATAGCCATCTATAAGATAAGCTCTTCGCTAGCGCCCTCTAGTTCCAAAGAAATAATCTTATATGCTTATTATAATAGCGTATAATATTGTTCTACTTTTCTAATACTATTATATACCTTAACAGGGACTTTCTTAACCTTAATTTCCATTACCTTTACCTATTGCCAAAACTCTATAGATGAGAAGTTCCTTCCTATATCATAAATAACTTAATTAGGGGGTCCTAGGTAGACATCAATCTAGTATAATTAAAGAGTATCCCATACGTTCCTAGCTAACATATCCTTTAGGAAACGTGCGGCTTAGAAGAAGGTTAAAAGGTTAACAACTTAGAGTACTAGCTTGCCGCTAAGATATATAATATCAACAATAATATAGAAGTTAAAGTTATAGTTATCTTTAAGGGTAAACTTAAATCGGCTAGGGGACTTCTGGTTTATTTAGTAGTAATAGTAGTACTTTATAAGATTCTCAATTGCCTTAACCTCGACTTTATGGCCTGCTCACTAAAGAACCCTAAGCAATCAGTAAACGGATAGGTGGCTAAAACGATGGTGTAGTTAATATAGCTCTAACTTGGTTAAGTAGCTCTAAGCAACGCTCTTTTCTAGTTAATAAAGGAGCAACTAGGGGTAACCCCATTTGCGCATAATAGGCACCTAATTATCTCCCTAAACAAGCATATTCTTAAGGTTATTAAGTTTAACACCTAATTTATCTATATCTCTAATGTAAAATAAAAACAGGGTGTTCGCGGGAATAATATAGAAAGTGATATACCCTAAAGGGGTTTTAACCTTAATTATACCAAGAGAGATTATAGTACCCTTGCCAAAACAAATTATATATTGGCCTGCTATTAATTGGTTAATCTAAATAGAGCTATTAAGCTGCTAAAGAGCTTGAACTTAAGGTTCTTCTACTATAGATACTCCTACGGCTCTAGTATCTGGTATAATACCATAGAAGACGTTCGCCAAGTATCTATTATTAAAGGAGAATATAAAACTCTCCTTTAGCTTATTAAAGGTGTCTAACTTTATAATAGCATAGAGCGTGGATTGGTTATTAAGAATAGCAACAGTTTATATACTATCTACCTTACCATACTTAGTAAAGTATTGGTTGGAAAAGTAGTCCTTAATTTCCATATCTATAAGAAGCTGTTTAGCCTTATTAGCCTTACCCCTAAGATCCTTTACGCCTTTATATTAAACCAGGAAGCTTTAGAAGTAGGCTATAGTAACCTTATAATTTCCAACGTTTCTTGCACTCTAGCGAAACTTATTATATACCTCCTTTCGCTTATTAAGAGAATGCCTAGTTAACCAGCAATTTAGTTTTTTACAAACATAGCACTTCTTCTAGTGATCACTTCGGAATGAACCTCTATAAGGACCTCCACCTTTGCCTTATAGTCATTAATTGTACCCTCTACCATATTGCCTACTACAGCCACTATATATTCGATCAGTCCAGTTGTAATTATATTAGTCGGGCGGGTTAATCAAAGTAGGTTAGAGTTGGGCGTTAAATTACTATACTTCTTAAGAGTATAGAGCGGTGCCAATAGAAGATCTTAATTAAGCATACACTCCTTTATGGGTATTTGCGGGATTGAAGAGAGTAAGATTACATTCTTTAACGCCTTAGTATACGCTAATAACTTAATCACGTAGGCTGAAATCCTCTTAATATAATTTAGATAAACCACGCTAAATTATCTAAAGTTAATTAAAGAGCTTTTAAAGACAATCAAGCCGAGGGACACCTAGGTTTATAGCAATAATCCTTAGAAAGATAGTCTCTCTCCATTCTAACATATACTGCTGCTTATTCTCTTCTGTTTCAAAGTAGTATCTTAACTCATATATCATGCGGTCGAAATCGTATCCTTTTCCTACTAAACGATTATAATAGAAGGTACTAGCTCGGCCCTTAAGCATAACAGAATAGGCGTTATAGTATTTATTAAACTCTATTCCTACCTTCTAGTAACAGTTGTAGAAGATACATAGTTTCGAATTAAGAACATTATATAATTCCCCACTAAACTTCTTCTCCTAATCCGAATAGAGCTTTACAAGCTCTATAAGCAATTTTAAACTACCTCCAATTTAAGATTAAGATAGAGGAGGTAAAAATTGCATTACAGGCTGCAGTGGGGATATAGGTCTAGTCGGTAAAGTCTAAAGGCTATTAGATCGCAAAGCAGGGGGATCTTATGCTTGCTAAAGAGCAGTAGTTAAAGTTGCGGGTTGAATTGGTTAATACAGGGGAGTTAAAGATGGAGGTAGAAGCGTCTCTAATAGTATATTGCTTAGGTTCTATTGTAAATTGAGCTTCCTTATAGTGCGTAGTTAATGCTTAATCTCTTATGGAGTCCATTTGTGCTCTTCTTTTACATTAATAACTTACTCCTAAATGTTATCTCTAATGGCACCCCTATCTATAGGTATAAACACTCTATTCTCCTATAGGAAGTTACGGAAGTCCTATACAATATCCTTATTCGCAGGAGCCTATGTTTCCTTTATCTATCTAACAAAGTCCTCCTTCATACAGTACTATAGCATGGTGTTGTTGTATTCGCTATCTTTATAGTGTGCTATATAGTGTAATAAGAATCCGTTTAAGTCTTATTAATTAACATCTTCAGAATTAATTATAGCGGTTTTCTATATCTTTGGGTTAATGTCGTCCTCGTACTTCTTTAGGTAGGTTAACGCTATAATAGCTGTTATTAAAGATTGTTTAACGCGTTTTAATAAAAATTAAGGGAAATAAAGGTTGTTTAACGTGTAGTTAGGTAGTAATTGTGATCCTATGGTCTGCGAAGGTACACCAAAGGTATTAAGATGGTTGTTTTAACGCGTTTTGGACGTTGACTTAGGACCCTAGGTTTAGTGACACTTCTAACCTAAAGTACTTGACCAAATCTTTGTAAACGTGGTTGTTCTGCGTAATAGACGCAACTTGGTATCTCCTAGTACTTAGTGACACTTCTATTACTAGTTTTCCGCAAGTCTAAGGTAGCACAGTATCGCCGGGATCCATTCCATATGAGCGCATATAGCACCCCTGCACGAGACTGTCTCTTCTATTCGAAAACCTAGCTGCTCTGTAGTTAACTGTGTATTCAACCACTGATCAGTATTAGTCACACAGGGTGACTCACCAATAACGGCTACTCGAGTAGGTTACAGTGATGTTGGTTAAAAGCTTGATATATTTGGAATAAAGAAGGGCGAGGAGCTTAAGACTCCTCGCCACGCTAGTGCCGCGGCGTTACGTGACGACCGCTTGCCTCATTCCCAACAATCTTCTTTGGCTATAAGGGAGTAGACGGTAGATCCTAGAGCCCTTAGATAGTATACTAAGGGAGGTTTACCCTTAAGCTTTTTATAAGGTAATATGCCATTAAGAAGAGCTCTTATAGGGCGTCTGTTTTTAATATATATAGCTATAAGGAGTACGTCAGGCCATAGAAAGTCTAGTATATTGCTAGTAAGGATTATTAAGTAGGTAATCTTAGTAGAGGTTTACTGCGAGCGCTTTGCTACTCCGTTCTCTTCCTAAGTATATAAGGCGGCAGGTTTAAATTTTATACCTAGATCGTCTATCCAGGTAGTTGCTTTCTTGCTATAGAGCTCTACTTTGTAGTCGGTACGAATTCTAGTGATTTTGAGGTTGAATTTGGTGTGGATCTAATTATAGTACCTCTATAAAGTACTAAGCCACTCGTCCTTTATACGGACGGTGTAGACTGTAATAAACCTCGTATAGTTGTTAGTAAAAGATATGTAGTATCTTTCGCCTTTAAAGCTAATAGGGGTAATAGGTCCCACTAGATCTATATGGACAAATTAAAATGGCTATATAGCTTATTCCTAGGGCGTTCTATTATACCTCTTTCTAGCTTTAGATTAAGCGTAGGGCTCACAATATTTATTACTAATGTTGTTAAACTTAATACCAAGTTTACTTAGGTAGCGTTTAAGGTCACTGTAGTTAAGGTAGCCAAATTGGTAATGCCAAATAGGTAGGCTTTTGTTGTTTTTAATTGTCTAGAGGATTGATTCTAACAAGTAGTTATACTACCAAATTAGGTAGAGTTGTTAAACTTTAGGTGCGTATCCTATTACCTTATTGTTACATTTAAGTTCATAAGTCTTGTTATTAAAGAAGACGCCTATTTCCTCAAGTCAGCTTCTAGATAGTAGGTTTGCTGGTAAATGTAGTACATAAAGAACATTATATAGAGTAAGCGTACTTCCATAACCTTTATCAGGGAGTGTGGTTTGTATAGAGATAGATTCTTTACCTACTAATCAAGCTTTATAGGGACCAACTATATCTAATAAGGTGTCGTCATTAACGTAGTTAAAGAGAAGCTCACGATTCTTACAGTAGTGGACGGTAGCAGCAGTATTGTAGATAAAGTCATACCTGCTTAGTTAGGCTTATACTACCGCTACTGCAAGCTTGCGTCATGGATTTGCTTTATTTTTAACTTAATTAGAGTGTTTATTAAGCTAAATAGATAGCCTAGTCCTCTGCTTCTTCCTTATATAGATTCTATTACCAATTCTCTATAGTGCGTTTTCTGGGTTTCTCTTCTAGCAGTCTTCTTCGGAATGCGTAGTTCTGTTATATTTTATGTAGTTAGGGTGCTTACACGTTTCTACTAGTGTAGTCTTTCTCTTTGTGGACGTTCCGTCGTTTGAATGTGCTACTAGTGTAGTAGAAGCTTCTTAATTAAGCTCGCTATTAAAGATAATAAGTTCCTTACCTAAGGCTCGTGGGTCGGTATTTTTCTGCGTCTAATTTATTCGTTAAGTTGTTTTAAACTAAGTGTAGTTAGTAGAGCTAACTCCATATAGAAGGGCTGCTTAGGCAAGGATTTTATAGTTAATAGGTTGGTCTATTTTAATAAGGCAATTAAGGTTTAATATAATATAGGAGACAAACTCCTCTATATTCTTAAAATCTTAAACGTGTTTAGTAAAGAAGGTAGCCACAATGTCAGTAACAGCTACCGGATTAAGATCCTTAAAGCGTTCTTTTAGAGCCTTCTATTTCTCAAGCGCCTGTCTAGCGTTTGATATAAACGGCTTATAGATATCGCCAACGTTCTAGTTAATAAAACCGGCTATATAGGCTAGCTGTTCCTTGTATTTCTCCCATTCCTTTACTAAGTTAGCTGGCTTAATTTTTAGCTGTTTGGCAGTAAAGCCTAAGTCTACCCATTTCTCTCTAATTGACTTGATTATAGGAAGAAGCCGTGGTGGGTCATTAAGAACCCACTCAATGTTTTTAGATCGGAGGTGGTTTTGTATATTAATACTAAACATTGGCCAGTCTTCCCGTCTAACAAGCTTTTAGATAGAGGCTTAGGCGGTATATTTGTCGCTTATATTAATAAGGCTTATAGGTAGTTTATAGTAGGCAGTTTATAGGCCTTATTATAACAATATTATCAGATTTGTTTCCTTTATAAGGAGTATATATACAGTGTGAGTTTTAACTTAATATGTTCCTTAGCTGGTATAGGCAGTTCCAATAAGCTTCTTCTAATCCGCTACTAATACGGCTATTATAAGGCTTTGTTCTTGAAACTCTATCATTCTGTAATAATAATAGTAAGGTTATCTACTAAATGCGAGGTATCCTCCTAAGCCTCTAGTGTCGCCGTTTGTTATAGGCTGTATTAGGCTCGTCCTTAGTAGGATCCTCTTATCACATTCGGCGTAGAGTCCGTCATTGGCAGCTACATAGCCGCTCGTTATAGGTTTTTGGCGTTATAAGTTGGTTAAACATTCAACGACCTTTTAACGCCCGTACGGTAATATTGCAATAGCAATTATCGTAAACAATAAAGCAATTAGGTTTAGCTCGTCAGGCGTAAACCCAGGCTTATAACCTGTTGAAATAAGGTTATTGGGGCTAAAACTCTATACATTGCTTATTTCTATATAGGTGGTTGAAGAGATTTCAAGGAACTTCAACCGGCGGTTAAAGTTCTCTAATTAGTTAGATTCCTGCCAAGAGGTTCTCCCAAGTCTTATTATATAATATCGTTGCGGGCTTGTTTTCCAACACTTATATTCCTCTTAGGTAGAGGTAGATCTTTTAAATAAGCTCGCTTTAGGTGCCATTATCAGCTTCCTAAGGTTCGTTAGAATTATATAATTCAGTTGTATTAGGAGTATAGGTAGACAGCAAGCTCCAGTGGAGCGTATATGCGGCGTAAGCGGCCCGTAAGGGCTAAGTATAGTACATTGCATTATCCAGGATCGTCAATTCCATATAGGGACCATGCTTCCAGAGGTCACGCCTACTATATACAGCAGTTGTCCGGCCAACCATGACGTATGGGTCCAGTATTTGGGCCATTAGAGAAACTGAGAAAGGCCCCCCTAAATCACTCCTTAAACCACTCCAAAAGGTCCAAACAGCCTGCCTCTGGAGTATAACAGGAGGGTATAAGCGAACGGCCACAGCACTGCTTGAGAAGGAAGCCAATATTCCCCCCCTATAACTATATATTGAAGCCGCTGCAATGTAAAGGGCGTAAAATAAACGTAACTCTAATATCATAAAGTATATTAAGACACGCCTAAATAAACTATAGAGGGACCCTAGGGCCCCCTATAGAAGAACAAACCAACAACCCCAAAGTAGGGAAGATATATTAGAGAAACAGGTAAAGAAAGCAGAAGAAGAATAGTGCTGCTTTAGAGCCCAGGCCCATATAGAGGAGGAAGGGAGACGCGTAAGAGGTTAGTAAAGACAATAGCAAGAGAGAGAAAGGAGCTAAAGTAGAGCATAAAAGAACGCCGGGAAACTATCTACCGTAATACAATACTGGTTAGACCAACGCTGGAGAGGTATATAGGAGTTAAAGGTACAGAGGCTGTCTTAGGCAAGAGGAACCCAAGCTATAGCATGGTTAACGCTATGGGGGGTAAATACTTAAGGGCTCTAAAAAGGCCTAATAAAGGCAGAAAATATAATAGCAACACTCTTAAGAATAGAAATAATAGGACTAAAAGACTGGCTCTACTGGGTAGGTGTCCTAGTAGGTAGCCCAAGATACAAATGTGGTTGGCTAAGATAGACACCAAAACATATAATACTGTTATGCCCCTTACACACCAACTAAGAAGCAATGCTCTTAGTAGCTAGCACAGAGAACTATAATACACTACTCTTAATATAAAAAGGTCTTAAGGCGGTTACCCAGTGGCTTATTAACTAAAGTGTACTAGACCAGTTCCGGGTTGCAAAGGAAATAATAATAGAAGGTAAGGGGGCGAGTGTTAGGCGCCCCCTAATAACTCTATAGTAGTAGAGTTAAGTTTGCGATACTAGCGCGTCCGTAGGCTTGCTACGGCAGTAGTGGTTCCCAAGGAGGTCAAAAAGTAAGGTAGTAGAGCACCATAGGTGACTTATAGGCGCCTCGTAGGCGAGTCCTAAAAGGCGGGGAGATGGATCATGGGGTTTTCTTATTTTCTTAAATAGAGTTTTCTCCCTATATGTAAATAAGGAGTAGTCCGCGTGGGCCCAATAGGGATCCAAATCGGACGTTAAGCAATGAATTATTATTATTATATAATTTAGTTTTAATTCTAAGGGTTCTTTTAGGGGTGTAGGTTAAGTACTATAACGGAATCCCCTAGGAGGTACATATCAGATAAGACAGTAGGAGGTTTTATTAATATCCTACCTACGTCCCATATATGTTCCAGAAGAGACATAGTTAGATAGATAGGGGCAAAAGGTTTTACTAGTGTCTTAGAAGGTTTATATAGGAAGCTAGTTCTCCTCTAGAGAAGAACCAGCAATTAGTCTCTAAATAGAAGTGGTTAGAAGCATTTGTCCTTTAATACGTAAAACTTATTCTACCTTTAACTTACCTTCGACTCACCTTCTACTTACTTATAACACTGTCGATTAGATAATTATATATTCCGGTTAGGCTAGCCTCTTACAATTCTAATCGCTTACAATCCGTTAGGAACGTACGGCTATTAATTAACAATAATGGGCCATACTCCTTTACCCCACGAAGCAACGCCCTTCCCTTAAGAGGCTTAGAGAGTCTCTCCAGAGGAGCGTATTCCCTCTACTTATAAAGGAGTAGACCAGGAAGCCACGGCTAGTCCATCTAACCTTCCAAGACCCTTAGGAACAATCACCGCTGGGGAGTTATTGGAGCGGTCGCTACGCGAGACCCTACAAAAGACAAAGGAGTTAGAGATACGATTAAGACAAGCACATTAAGACTACCAAGGACAACGCGAGCAGGCTTCACAACCCTAAAGCAACGCTGGTCAACCCTAGAATAATAATAGGCAGAAATCGTAGAACCAAGAGTTACGCAGCTGTTATAACTGCGGTAAGAAAGGCCACATACAGCGCTTCTGCTGACAGAAGAAGTAAGAGGATGCTTAATTAGGAAAAGAAAAAGCCTAGTGGATCTTTACTCCCTTACACTAGGCCAGCAAGAAAAGGAGGGAGTAAGCTACCGCATAGTTATTCCTGTCTCCATTTAAGTTAATAACAAATAGGTAACGCAAGACTGCCTTATAGACAGCGGCGTGACTATAGGGTTCATTTCTCAATTACTAGTAAAGGAATTGGATTTAGACCTTAGTGGCTTATAGGTACGCACCATTTAAAGTATTAGAGGCCACCAGATTCCATGCTATAGGGAATAAACTTTTTCCGTAGCCAGCCAGGACCGCGATAGTCTATAGGACATATAGGAGATGCGCTTCTACGCCATAGAAATTAAGGGGTATAACCTTATTTTGAGATACCTATAGCTTTAACAGGTTAATCCAGACATTAATTAGCCTTTAGCCTCGTATTAATACCAGAAGTCTTAACCGCGCATTATAGTTAAAGATTAAAAGACTTTCTTAAACCATATACAAGAGGAAGGGTGGGCGTATACTATATATACCACTCTTAATACCAAGAATAGGGACGTAAAGTATTTATTTTTAGATATCTAGCTATGCGCAGTTAAGGAACTAGAGATTTCACAGGAATATATAAACCTAAAGGATATTGCTAATAAGGAAGCTGCGCACACCTTACTTAACCCTATATTGGTGGAGCACGAGATAGATATAGGAGATAAAAAACCTCCTTTTAAACCACTATATAACCTGTCAGAAAACGAGCTGGCAGTATTACGTTAGTATATAGTAGACAATCTTTAGAGAGGATGGATTCGGCCTTCTATAAGCCAGGTAAGGGTACCAATTATATTTATACTAAAGAAGGACAAGACCCTTTGCCTCTATATTAACTATTAGGCGCTAAACAAAATTACTATAAAGAATTGCTACCCGCTACCCTTAATAGGGGAGCTTATTAACAGGCTGTTAGGCGTAAAGATATTCATAAAATTAGATCTAAAAGATATATACTATTAAATCCGGATCAAAGCCAGCAATAAATGGAAAACGGTATTCCAAATACGGTACGGCCACTTTAAGTACCTAGTAATGCCATTTAGGCTTACTAATACACCAGCAACATTTCAGGCCTATATTAATAAGGCATTATTGGGCCTATTAGATATAATATATATAGTCTACCTTAATAACATTATAGTCTACTCTAATAACTATAAAGCACATATGTACCATATGCGAATGGTACTAGAAAGACTACGGGAATATAAGCTCTATATAAACCTAAAAAAATGCTTGTTCTATATCACTAGCATTAATTTTCTGGGCTTTATCGTTAGCGTTAACAGAGTATTAATAGAGAAAAGCCGAGTAGATGCTATTAGGGAATAGCCATACCCCACAACATTTAGGGAAGTATAGGTTTTTATAGGCACGGCAAACTTCTACTAAAGGTTTATTATTTATTACTTGCGAGTAATGCTCCCAATTATTAATCTGCTAAAGGGATTTAAGGATAGCAAGAAGTTAGGACCCTTTATATTTAGGGAAGCTGCTAAGCAGGCTATAGACTAGTTAAAGGATTTATTTATGTCGGCGCCTATCCTAATACACTTCTGCTGGGAGCTATATATACACCTTAAAACGGATACATCCGGCTTCGCCCTAGGGGTAATTATATCTTAATTAAAAGACGGAGAATGGCATCCTATGGCGTTTTAGTTAAGGAAAATGACCCCTATAAAGTAGCGTTATATAACGCATAACTAAAAGCTGCTCGCGATAGTCACAGCAATAAAGCACTAGCGATATTATTATATAGAAAGCAATTATCCTATTAAAGTCCTTACAGACCACAATAACCTAGAATACTTTATAACTATAAAGGTATTAAGCGGTTAATAAGCTAGATAGGCGGAGGCACTATTATAGTATAACTTTAAAATTATGTACTGCCTAGAAAAGATAAATCCCGCTAATAGGTTGTTAAGACGTCTGGATTATAAAACTAGGAGAATCTAGAACAGTATAGGGAAAATAATTCCCACATTACAAAATTTGCTTAGGAAGAAAGAAAAGTCTTTCCCTAAAACTATAGAATTCCGCAGTAGGGCAGAGGTCCCAGCAATACAGCTGCGAAGCACTATAATAATGGAGCCGTAGGATATAGTTACGGACTAGGTTATAGACTAAGCAGACGTCACAAAGTTAGCGTACCCTAAAATTAGCAAGAATTCTGCGGGATATACTAGGGGTGTCGCGGCACCTTTAACTTAATGGTGTACTAGCTACAAGTTTCCAGATCTAGAGGGGATAGGCGAGATACCTATCTACAGTATAGCATACTGTATAACGGTAGGAGAATCTACTGGCACTAATAGTTTAAAACGTCTTGTGCTACGCCTAGAGTCTACAATGGCGGCGGGCGAAATGGAAACAAGTAATCTATATAAAACCTTTCTAGATCTTCTTCTTTAAGTATAATAAAGGGACGCCTTCGTTTCTAGAGAGAGGTAGAAAGATATAGTAGAGACTAACTTAGCCGGAGTTACTAAGAAGCTATAGTAACAAGACTAAAAGGGTCTATTGCGCTTTAAGGGTACTGCATATATCCTAAAGAACTAAACGGTTTAAGACAAAATTCTAAAGGTCTTCCATAATAACCCTTTTAGGAGTCACTACGGTGCCAATAGGACCCTTAAGGCCGTTTAAAGGAAATACTTTTAGGATAGAATGTCTAAAGAAGTTAAGGACTATGTATTAAGATGTAATATGTGCTAAAGGGTACAGATACCTAGGTATTGCCTATATAGCGAGTTATTAGTGCTTCCTATTCCGTAGGGACCTATGTTAGAATTAATAATAGATTTTATAACAGGCTTACCCCCTACTAAAATAAGAACTAAAGAGGTTGCTAACACTATCTTAGTAATCGTTAATAGATATATAAAGTTTTTAGGGTACTTTACTATTTTAATAACAATCACAGTAGCAGAACTAGTAGACCTATTTTTAGAGCAGTGGCTCCTGTTTAGCATGCTAAGGGGAATCGTGTCTAATAGAGGTACCGTATTTAACAGCGCATTTTAGTCTTTATTCTGTCTCTTATTAAAGATATAGTGAAGGATAAGCACTACCTTTTACCCGTAAATAGACGGGTAAATAGAGCGTCTAAATACGTTATTAAAACACTACCTCCGCTGCTATATTAATTATTAACAGGATAATTGGCCATTGTGGTTAGCTTTAGCGTAATATATATATAATATAAGCATCTATAGCAGCACAAAAATGACCCCTTATAAAGCACTGTTTGGGGTAAAAGCAAATAACCCCTAAAACGTTAAGAACATTATTCCTAAAAGAGAGGCACCGGCGGCGTCTAAGAGAATTAAGCAAATAAGAATTCGCAGAGAAGAACTTAAAAAGCACTTACTAGACGCCTAGGCTATACAAAAAAGGTACTATAACAAGGGATATATGCCTAAAGAATTTAAAATAGGAGACGAAGTCTTACTGTCTATAAAAAATATCTGGACAAAATATATTAAGAAGAAGCTGGACTATAGGTAGCTCGGACCCTTTAAGGTAGTTAGGAAAACTAAAGGAAATTAAGCCTATAAATTAGAATTGCTGAAATTATATCTAATATATCCCATATTTTATGTTTCCTTATTGGAGTTATACTAGAGAAGAGATGGTGTAGAACCACCCCTACCTAGCAAAATTAATAGGGAACTAGAATGGAATATAGAAGACATTCTTAATTAAAGATAGTGTTAGAAGAAACGCGAATTTTTAGTTTGTTAGGAAGGATACTCCTAAGTATATAATAGTTAGGAACCTAAGGAGCACCTTTAGCCAGGATATAATATAGCAATTAAAACTTTCCTAAAGACTATAAATTAGGATTTAGCAATAGTTCCAAATATACCATAGGCAAGATAATGGGGAAGACCCTATAAATTAAAACCATAAGGTTAAGCACAGGCATTAGAAATGGGAATATTTTGCTATTATAACAGGGATCCTAAAATCCTGTAAGAGAAAGCTATAGGGATCCATATAAGAACCACTAGGGATGCTATCTAAAGAAAACGCTGTTTAAGAATAAGTAGTAGCACTAAAAGAAGGGGCCCTAGGGACTTAAAAGGATTCCTTAGGGATAAAAAGAGAGTATCTAGTCTGATACTAGAGATACGCAGTAAAGTTAATAATATAAAGAGGACCAAAAAGACATAGAGTAAAGATTTAGAAATTTTAAGAAATTATAAAGTACCTATAAGAACACCACCCGTTTATTATATACGGAGATTATAGCGGTATGCTGCTTTTACATAAACTGTTACCAAAAATAAGAATAGAGGCATCTCTAAAGTATAAAGTTAATTCCCAGTACTAGGGCATCCTAGAGGCACTAGAGAGGCACCCTATAAAGCTATCCTATAAGAAGAAAGAAAGAATAAGATAATAACTTAAATACTAGAAGTAGTAACGGGAG
>Ga0307507_10004675_pt1 | contig 23774 bp, 18 predicted proteins | sample 7_EM_MG_FD_207223 | JGI IMG/M metagenome (GOLD analysis project Ga0307507, IMG submission 207223) | Populus trichocarpa ectomycorrhiza microbial communities from riparian zone in the Pacific Northwest, United States - 7_EM | ecosystem: Host-associated > Plants > Roots > Unclassified | place...
GGCTGGCGCGCGCCGACGTCGCGGTGCTCGACGAGACGGTCTGGCATCTGGGCCTCGACCTGCAGGTGCTGCGCGAGCTGATGGTCGAACTGTCCACTTCGGACCCGCGGCGGCACGAAATCCTGCGTGCGCTGGAACGCGCGCTCGACGTCATGGACCTGCACGACGTCTCCGGGACGGCCGGCGCGGCCCGTGCCGAGCTGGCCGACGTGCTCGCGCGGCCCGCGCACGCGAGCGCGCACACGCTGTCGTCCGTGGGGCACGCGCACATCGACAGCGCCTGGCTGTGGCCGATCCGCGAGACGATCCGCAAGACCTCGCGGACGTTCTCGAACGTCACCGCACTGGCCCAGGAGTACCCGGAGTTCGTCTTCGCGTGTTCGCAGGCGCAGCAGTACGCGTGGGTGAAGGAGCGGTATCCCGAGGTCTTCGCGCGGATCGTCGACGCGGTGAAGGCCGGCCAGTGGCGTCCCGTCGGCGGTCAGTGGGTGGAGGCCGACGGCAACCTGCCCGGCGGGGAAGCCTTGGCGCGCCAGCTGATCCACGGCAAGCGGTTCTTCCTCGACGAGTTCGGGGTGGACTGCGAGGAGGTCTGGCTGCCCGACTCTTTCGGCTACACCGCGGCGTATCCGCAGCTGGCGCGGCTGGCCGGGGCACGGTGGTTCCTCACCCAGAAGCTGTCCTGGAACCAGACGAACAAGCTGCCCCACCACACGTTCTGGTGGGAGGGCATCGACGGCAGCCGTGTGTTCACCCACTTCCCGCCGGTGGACACCTACAACGCCGAATTCTCCGGCGCCGAGGTCGCGCACGCCGTCCGCAACTACGCCGAGAAGGGCCGCGGGACGCGGTCGCTGGTCCCGTTCGGGCACGGCGACGGCGGGGGCGGACCGACCCGCGAGATGCTGGAGCGGGCGCGGCGCCTGCGTGACCTGGAGGGTTCGGCGAAGGTCGTCATCGAGCCGCCGTCGGAGTTCTTTCGCGCGGCCGAAGCGGAGTACCCGGACGCGCCGGTGTGGTCGGGCGAGCTGTACCTCGAGCTGCATCGCGCGACGTACACGACACAGTCCCGCACGAAGGCGGGTAACCGGCGAAGCGAGCATCTGCTGCGCGAAGCCGAGTTGTGGGCGACGACGGCTGCCGTGCTTCGCGGCTTTCTGTATCCGTACGAGCGTCTCGACCGGCTGTGGAAGACCGTGCTGCTGCACCAGTTTCACGACATCCTCCCGGGCAGCTCGATCGCCTGGGTGCATCGCGAGGCCGAAGCGACGTACGCCGCTGTACGCGAGGAGCTGACGGAGATCATCTCTAAGGCGGCGGCGGTTTTGGCCGGTCCGGTTTCGGTGTTCAACGCGGCGCCGCACGCGCGTTCCGCGGTCGTGACAGGGCCATCGGGGACGTTTTTCGCGACGGCTCCGGCGCTCGGGATCGGCGGGCCGTCGGAGGCGCCGGGCGAGGTCGTCGTGACCGGGCAGTCGATGGACAACGGCCTCGTGCGCGTGGACGTTTCCGACGAAGGCTTGCTTGCCGTGCGGGACCTGGTCGCCGATCGGGACGTCTTCGCGCCCGGTGCGGCGGGCAATCTGCTGCAGCTGCACGACGACCTCCCGAACCAGTGGGACGCCTGGGACATCGACAAGCACTACCGGCACCGCTGCCGCGACCTGACCGAGGTCGACGCGATCACCGTCGTCGAAACCGGCCCCCTAGAAGGCGAAATCCGCGTCGAGCGGTCGTTTGGCGCGTCTCGGATCTCCCAGGTGATCCGGCTGACCGTCGGCAGCCCACGGATCGACATCGTCACCGACATCGACTGGCACGAGTCCGAGAAGATCCTCAAGGCGGCGTTCCCGCTGGACGTCCACGCGGCGCGGACGGCGTCGGAGATCCAGTTCGGCCATGTCGAACGCCCGACCCACACGAACACCAGCTGGGAAGCGGCCCGCTTCGAGGTCTACGCCCACCGCTGGACCCACGTCGGCGAGCCGGGCTACGGCGTGGCTGTGCTCAACGACTCGACCTACGGCCACGACGCCGGCCGCACCGCCCGCCCGGACGGCGGGACCACGACGACGGTCCGGCTCAGCCTGGTCCGCGCCCCGCACAGCCCGGACCCGCACGCCGACCAAGGGCTGCACAAGTTCACGTATTCCTTGCTGCCCAACGCTTCCGTTGCCGACGCGGTGGCCGAGGGCTACTTCCTGAACCTGCCGCCACGGGTGGTCTCGGGTACCGGTGTCGCCGCCCCGCCGCTGGTCACGGTCACCGAACCGGCGGTGGTGGTGGAGGCCGTGAAGCTCGCCGACGACGGTTGCGGCGACGTCGTGGTCCGGCTGTACGAGTCGCTCGGCGGCCGGTCTCCGATGACCCTGCGGACGGCATTCCCGCTGCGGGGCGCCGAGGTCGTGGACCTCCTCGAACGCCCAACGGACACCCCGGCGTGCACGGTGGAAGGCGACGAGATCCGGCTCGCACTGCGGCCGTTCCAGATCGTCACCCTCCGCCTGCGCCGCTGACAGGCGGGCGACAGGTGGCTTTCAGTCTTCCCACAGGCAACGCTCCTAAATTGCCGGTATGAGCGAGGACCACCATGAAGGACAACGAGTCAGCCGCCGGAGGTTGCTCGCCGGGGTGAGCTCGGTCAGCCTCGCCGGCTTGCTGGCCGCCTGCACCGGCTCGGCGAGTTCTGGGAGCCCCAGTGTCACCACGAGCACCGGTGAGACCGTGACGCCTGAGGCGACCACGACCGAGGACCTGACCTCCCTGTTCTCGAACTCGGGCACTTGCACGCTGACCGCGTCGACCACCCAGGGCCCGTACTACTTCGACGCCGACAAGATCCGCGCCGACGTCCGCGAGGACCGCGCGGGCAAACGTTTGCGCGTGGCGTTCAAGCTGCAGGACAGCGAGACCTGCAAGCCGGTCCCGAACGCGGTGATCGAGATCTGGCACTGCGACGCGGCCGGGCTCTACTCGGGCGCCGAAGCCCAGTCCGGCGGGACGTCCGGCGGCGGAGGCGGCCAGCCCGGCGGCGGTGCCCAGGACCTCACGCCGGCCGACGACAAGCGGTACCTGCGGGGCGCCCAGGTCGCCAACGCCGACGGGATCGTCGAGTTCACCACGATCTGGCCGGGCTGGTACCGGGGCCGGACCACGCACATCCACGTCATGGTGCACGTGAGCAACCAGCGCGTGCTGACCACGCAGGTGATGTTCGACGAGAAGCTCAACTCCGCCGTGTACGCGACGCAGCCTTACGCCGCTCACAGCGGGCGCGACACCTTCAACGACAACGACAGCATCTATCGGAGCGAGATGCTGATGACAGTCAAGGAGGACGGCGACGGCTACCTCGGCACGCTCGTCCTCAACGCCGACTCGGACCGCGACGGCGTCTGAGGTTCAGCGCAACCTCGTGAGTGGCAATGCCGGTTCTAACCGGCCGCAACACTCACGAGATGGGTTGGCCCTGGCGGGCCGGTCTCTGTGGCTGTGACCAGATGCGGGTGGAGGTTCGAACCGGTGTCCTGCTGTGTCCCCAATGACGCGTTCGGGACGCCCAGCGTCCCGAACGCGTCATTGGGGGCATCCGGATTGCCGGTTCGTGTGGTGCCTGGTGCTGATGTGACTGGTGCGCCGCCCCAACAGTCCCTTCATCAGCACAGGCCCCTGGGTCGCCAAACACTCATCGGCCGCTTAGACGATCTTCGTCAGCAGCTCCCGCGCCCCAACGCGAAGGTCGTCCTGAGCGGCTTCGGAACCCGACAGGAACCGAAGCAACGCCTGCTGGAACAACCCGTCGAAGAACGCGTACGCCATCGCAGGCGTGCAGGAAGGCTCTCGCCCGGCGAGTTCGCTGTAGCGGGTCACGATCCGCCAGATCATCCGCTCGAGGCTCTCGTCGATGTCGGCGACGTCGGCGCGGAAGGACTCCTCGAACAGCGACTGCGAGCGGAGGTCGTACCAGAGGCGGTGCATCAACGCGTCCTCGGCAAGCGAGGCGGCGAGGCCGTCGGCGAAGTCGCGCGCCATTCCGTCGACAGTTGAAGCGGTGGCGACGATCCCGTCGTAGCGAAGCACGCAGTGTGCCTTGTACTGCCGCACGCAGTACGTGATGAGTTCGACCTTGTCGCGGAAGTAGTAGTGCAGCGTGCCGTGCGAGAACTCGGTGTTCTGCGCGATCTCGCGCAGGCTCGTCCGGGCGTAGCCGCGCTCGGCCAGCGTTTGAAGGGCGCCTTCGGCGAGCAGCCGGCGACGCTCCTCGAACTTGTCGACCAGCCGGCTGGAAATCCGGTCGGTCCGCTCGGCGGGCTTGGTCACGATCACCTTCCGGAAACGAGTGGAACGCACCGAGCCTAACCCAGCCCGGTTTCCTGGTCGACTGTCCAGCGTTTCTTGGACGACTGTCAAGATTTTCCTTGACAGTCGTCCAGATGGACTCCTACGTTAGGCCGGGCGGGGCGGTAGTGCAGGACACATCGAGGTGTTCACCGAAGGGACGGCACATGGCTGGGTTGGCTCTGACAGGACGCAAAGCGCTGGTCACGGGCGGGGCTCGCGGCCTCGGCGCGGGCATGGCGGAGGCACTGACCGCCGCCGGCGCGCGGGTGATGATCGCCGACGTGCTCAAGGACGCGGGCGAACAGACCGCGGCCGGGCTCGAGGGCGGGCGGTTCGTGGAGCTGGACATCACCGACGACGCCCAGTGGGAAGCGGCGGTCGCGCACACCGTGGCCGAGCTCGGCGGGCTCGACATCGTGATCAACAACGCCGGGATCGAGGTCACCCAGCTCATCGCCGACGCGGATCCGGACGAGCACCGCCGGATGTTCGAGATCAACCTCCTGGGCACGCTGCTCGGGATCAAACACGCCTTCCGCGCCATGCGGCCCGGCGGCGCCGCGGGCGCCGGTGGCACCGTCATCAACATCTCCTCGGTCGCCGCGACCATCGCCTTCCCGGCCATCGGGGGCTACTCGGCCACGAAGTCGGCGGTCGACCGGCTCACCCGCGTCGCGGCGATGGAGTCCGGCAAGCTCGGCTACGGCGTGCGCGTCAACTGCGTCTACCCCGGCCTCGTCCCGACCGAGATGGGCGTGAAGCTGGCCGTCGAGACGGCCGGGCTCGGCCTGTTCGAGAACCCGGACGCCGCGGTCGCCGCCGTCATCGAGCTGACCCCGTCCGGGCGCCTCGGCGAGGTTTCCGACATCGCCGACGCCGTGGTCTTCCTGGCTTCGGACGCCTCCCGGTTCATCAACGGCATCGGCCTGCCGGTCGACGGCGGGATGGGGATGTGATGAGCAAGCCCGTCGTCGTCTACGGCGTTTCCGGGTACACCGGCCGCCTGGTCTGCGAGTACCTGCGCCAGTTCCACGTCCCCTTCATCGCCGCGGGCCGCGACGGCAAGCGGGTGCAGGAGGTGGTCGACCGGATCCCCGGCATCGACACGGTCGAGCACGAAGTCGTCGAGGTGAACCACGACGTCGAGTCGCTGACCGAGCTGTTCCGCGGCGCGTCGGTCGTCTGCAACACGGTGGGGCCGTTCATCAAGCACGGCCCGGAGGTCGTCCAGGCGTGCCTGGCCGCGGGCAGCCACTACCTCGACACCACCGGCGAGCAGGACTGGCTGCTGGCCGCGCAAGAGAACTGGGGACAGGCCTTCGCCGACGCCGGGCTGCTGCTTTCCCCGTGCATCGCGCAGATGTACACCACCAGCGAGATCGCCGCGAACATCGCGCTGGAGACGCCGGGCCTCGACACCCTGGACATTTTGGTGCTGTGGAAGGGATTCCCGACCTACGCCTCCACCCAGACCATCTTCACGATCCTCAAGGCGGATTGGTTCCACCTGGTCAACAACGAGTTCGTGGCCTGGGATCACACCACGACGCGCGAATGCGTCGTGCCGGGCCAGCATGCGACGGCGCTGACCGTGCCGTGGGGCGGGATGGCGCATCCGGTGTGGTTCAAGAACGACCCGCGGGTGGCGACGGTGACCGCCACCGGCGGTGTGCTCGACCGCGCCGTGATGGACGGCGTCGTGGCCACCACCGGGATGTTCGAGGAGCAGATCCGGCCGCTGGAGCCGGCCGCGCAGGAGGCCGCGCTGGCCGACATCGCCGCCGGGCTGCAGGCGGGTATGCCGCCGCGGGAGAACCCGCGCGTGAACACCTCGATCGACTCGGTGTACGCCTCCGGGCCGCTGGGCCGCGCGCACGTCGCGATCCACGGCAATTCGAACTACAAACAGACCGGGCTGCTGCAGGCCTATGCGGCGTACTCGTTGTTGCAGCAGCCGCCGCGGCGCACCGGGTTCGCCTCGGCGTGCCAGGCGTTCGGCCACCACGAACTGCTCGGCGCGCTGCGCCAGTTCGGCCTGGTGCTCAAACCGGTCGTGACGGTGCACGACTGATGTCGCTCACCTTCTACCTGGACAAGGGAGCGTCGCTCGGCCGCGACGCCCCTTGCCTCACCCTGGACGGGAAGTCCCTGTCCTACGGCGAGGTCGTCGACCTGAGTCACGCGGTCGCCCGGGCGCTGCGGCGCGCGGGCGTCCGCCCCGGCGACAAGGTCGGCATCCTGTCGGCGAACGACCCGACGGCGTTCGCCTGCGTCTTCGGCATCGCGCGGGCCGGCGCGGTGTGGTGCCCGATCAACCCCCGCAACGGCGCGGCGGAGAACCGGGACCTGCTGGAGCTCTTCGACTGCCGGGCGCTGCTCTACCAGGACGGCTTCAGCACGCTCGTCGCGGAAATCGCGCCGGAGCTGCCGTGGCTGACGACGCTGGTGCGCTTCGAGGACGAGTTCGAGCCGTGGCTGGCCGCGGCGTCGGGCGAACCGGCGGCCGAGGCGGACCCGCCCGGTGACGTCGTCGCGCTCGTCGGCACCGGCGGCACGACCGGGCGGCCCAAGGGCGTCATGCTCACCAGCCGCAACCTCGAGACGATGTCGGCGATCACGCTGATGAGCTATCCCTTCGACACCCGTCCGGTGTACCTCGCGCTCGCTCCGCTGACCCACGCCGCCGGAGTGCTGTCGTTCCCGGTCATGGCTTGCGGTGGCGAGGTCGTCGTGATGGCGCGACCGGACGTCGGGGAGTTCCTCGCGCTGATCGAGCGGCACCGTGTCACGCACACGTTCCTGCCGCCGACGCTGATCTACCTGCTGCTGGGGAACCCGGCGCTGGACACCACGGATCTGACTTCGCTGCGGTGCTTCTGGTACGGCGCGGCGCCGATGTCCGCCGCCCGGCTGGCGGAGGCGATCACCCGGATCGGCCCGGTGATGGCGCAGCTGTTCGGGCAGTCGGAGGCGCCGATGATGATCTCGACACTCGCGCCCGCCGAGCACCTGCGGCCCGACGGTTCCGTTGCGGTGGAACGGCTTTCCTCGGCCGGACGGCCGGCGCCGCTGGTCACCGTGGCGATCATGGCCGAGGGCGGGCGGCTGCTCGGGCCGGGGGAGCGCGGCGAGATCGTCGTCCGCGGTCCGTTGGTCATGGCCGGGTACTACAAGAACGCCGCCGCGACCGCGGCCGCCTCGGAACACGGCTGGCACCACACCGGCGACATCGGCTACCTCGACGACGACGGGTACCTGTACATCGTCGACCGGGCGAAGGACATGGTGATCACCGGCGGGTTCAACGTCTACTCCGCGGAGGTGGAGCAGGCGCTGATGGCGCACGACGCGGTGCGCGACTGCGCGGTGATCGGCCTGCCGGACGAGAAGTGGGGCGAGCGGGTGACCGCGGTGGTGCAGCTGTGGCACGACGCCGCCGTGGAGCAGGGCGAGCTGATCGCGTTCGTCAAGGCGCGGATCGGCAGCGTGAAGGCGCCGAAGCAGATCGAGTTCTGGCCCGAGCTGCCCCGCTCGACCGTCGGCAAGGTGCTCAAGGCCGATATCCGCGCCACGCTGCGGAAATGACCGGGGCCTGGTGCTGACCCCCGTGCAGCACCAGGCCCCACCTTCTAGACCGGCAGCTTCGTGAACTCCGCCTCTGCCTGGTCACGGTCGACGTACATCGCCCATGCCTTTTCGGCGATGTCGTCCGGGTTCAGCAGGTCCGCTTCGAAGTCGAACGCGCGCTGCTCGGCGACGAAGCGGTGGATGTCGCCGCGCTCGATCACCCCGCCGATGGTCAGCGTCGCGGCGTAGATCCCCTTGTCCCGCAACGCCTCGTTGAGCGTCAGGACGTACATGCGCAACGCCGCGGCGGCCGGGGCGAAACTGCCGAGCATCGGCATCGGGTACTTCCCGCTCAGCCCGCCGGCGAAGAAGAGTGTCCCCTCGCCGCGCGCCAGCATCGGGGGCAGCGCGGCCCGCACCACGCCCGCCGCGGGGACGGCGACGGCTTCGAACGGCGTGCGCAGGGCGTCGCCGTCGGCCTCGGGAAGCGGCACGATCGCCGATCCGGCCGAGAGGTCCGCGGGGCCGAAGTAGACGGTGTCGACCTCGCCGACCTCGGCCGTGATGCGCTTGAGTACCCCGCTGACCTGGTCATCGTCGGTCACGTCGGCGACGTAGGCGTGGGCGGTGATCCCGGCTTCGGCGAGGCTCGCGCGGTACGTCCCGTGGCGCGTGTCGCTGCGGGAAACCAGGGCCACGGTGAAGCCTTCGCGGCCGAACCGGTGTGCCATCGACAGGCCGAGCCCGGGGCCGACGCCCAGGACGGCGATCACTTTCGGCAAGATGTCCTCCTCTAACTTGAGATTGTCCTCAAGTTATCTCTAAATTGAGGATGCCGTCAACTTATTGAGGGGTAAGCCAAAGGTGCCCTCGGGCTCTGAAGGAGCAGTCGACGTAGCCAATGCGGCATTCGTTGCGTTCAACGCACCCAACGCCGCATTGGGTGCATCGCAGCTCGGCCGAACCGACTAATCGGTACAAATCAGGCAAGTCTGCCGGTCGCAAGGTGAAGCGAGGGGGACTTTCCTTGCAGCAGACGCAAGGAAAGTCCCCCTCATTTCGTCAAGGTCCACGGTGGACGGTGTCCGTAAGGGTGGCCGAGTGGGCGGAATCCCTGGTCTGGCCGGGTTGTCTCGCCGCACGCGGCTTCCGGTGCCGGGACGGCCGCTCATCATCGCGCCATGACGCCTGTGTATCCCGCCGAGAAGGACCATCCCGCCGTCCCGATGGGGGCGATCTACGCCGCGTTCCCGCCGGTCCTGAACATGGACCCGCCGGATCACACGCGGCTGCGGCGGTTGTCCGCGCAGGCGTTCACGGTCCGCCGGATCGCCGCGCTGCGGCCGCGGATCCAGGAGATCGCCGACGGGCTGGTTCCGCCAGTGGTCGCGGGTGATCGTCACGCCGATGCAGCACTCGCCGGAAGAAGTCGCGCAGGCGCGGCAGGACGGCTTCGACGACATGGCTGCGCTCGTCGCCGCCAAACGGGAACAGCCTGCCGACGACTTCCTGAGCGCGCTCGTGCACGCCCGCGACGAGGACGGCGACCGGCTCACCGAGGCCGAGCTGATCGACCTCGCCACGCAGCTGCTGCTGGCCGGGCACGAGACCACGGTCAGTCTGATCTCGACCGGGATCGTCCTGCTGTGCCGTCATCCCGAACAACTCGCCGCGCTGCGCGAGGATCCGGTGCTGGCCGTCGGCGCGGTCGAGGAGATCATGCGTTTCGACGGCCCGGCCGACGCCTCGCTGCTGCGGGTCGCGCTCGAGGACGTCGAGCTGAGCGGGGTGACGATCCGGCGTGGGGAGGCGGTGCTCGCGTTCTCCGGTGCCGCGAATCGCGACGAGAACGCGTTCCCGGACGCGGAGCGGTTCGACCTCCGCCGCAAGGACGCGATCCGGCTCGGCTTCGGCCACGGCATCCACTTCTGCCTCGGCGCCGCGCTGGCCCGGCTGGAGGGCGAGGTCGCGCTGCGGTCGCTCGTGGGACGGCTGCCCGGGCTGGACCTGGCCGTGGCGCCGGAGGACGTCGTGTGGCGGCCGCCGCTGTCCGTCCGCGGACCTGAGTCGGTTCTGGTGACCTGGCGAGCCTGAGTTCGGCCGAATGCCGTCACCGGTTGGCGCCACCGGCCGATCGCGGCACTTCCGGCTTGCTCCAAGCGGGTAGAACTTGTTCCAGTTTTAGGGCGGTGCCTAGATCATGGCCTCGTGCCGAGCCGCGGCACCCGAGGTGACCACTGAGCGCGCCTCGGCCGAAGGCCCCGCTATCGGGGCGGCAGGGCGCCATTGATGCGGGCGGGAGCCGCAGATTTGGCGCGCCCTGTCGACACGATCGCGGATGCGCGCAGACTCGCGAAAAACAGGAGTTGCCGTGGATGCCAACCTGTCGCGCCGCCAGATCCTGCGCGGAACTGCCGCCGGGGCCGGGCTCGCCCTGACCTCGGGTCTCGTCACGGGTGCCGCGACCGTGCCCGTCCTGGGGGAGTACGACGTCGTCGTGGTCGGCTCCGGTGCGGCCGGGATGACCGCGGCGCTGACGGCGGCCAAGCGCGGGCTGTCCGTGGTGCTCGTGGAGAAAGCGCCGACGTTCGGCGGGTCCGCGGCCCGTTCCGGCGCCGGGATCTGGATTCCGAACAACCCGGTGCTGCTCGCCGCGGGCGTGCCCGATACTCCTGCGAAGGCGGCGCAATACCTCGCGGCCGTCGTCGGCCCGGACGTCCCGGCGGCGCGACAGCAGGCGTTCCTGCTCAACGGGCCGCAGATGATCACGTTCGTGATGGCCAACAGCCCGCTGCGGTTCCGGTGGATGGAGGGCTACAGCGACTACTACCCGGAGCTGCCGGGCGGCCTGCCCAACGGGCGTTCGATCGAGCCTGACCAGTTCGACGGCAACCTGCTGGGCTCGGAGCTGGCGAACCTGAACGCGCCTTACCTGGCGACGCCGCCGGGCCTGGTCGTGTTCAGCGCTGACTACAAGTGGCTCAACCTCGCCGCGGTGAACGCCAAGGGGGCGGCGGTCGCGGCCACGTGCCTCGCCCGCGGCACGGCCGCCGCGCTGGCCGGGCAAAAGCCGTTGACCATGGGGCAGGCGCTCGCCGCCGGCCTGCGCGCCGGCCTGCTCGGGGCGAATGTGCCCGTGTGGCTGAACACTCCGCTGGTCGACCTGAATGTCGAAGGCGGCGCCGTCACCGGCATCGTGGTGTCCCGCAACGGAAGCCAGGGGCTGCTGAAGGCGCGGCGCGGCGTGATCGTCGGGTCCGGCGGCTTCGAGCACAACGCGGCGATGCGCGCGCAGTACCAGCGTCAGCCGATCGGGACGGACTGGACCGTCGGCGCCAAGGAGAACACCGGCGACGGCCACCGCGCCGGGCAGCGCGCGGGCGCGGCGCTCGACCTGATGGACGACGCCTGGTGGGGCCCGGCGATCCCGGTGCCCGGCGACCCGTACTTCTGTCTGGCGGAGCGGACGTTGCCGGGCGGGCTGATCGTCAACCAGGCCGGGCAGCGGTTCGTCAACGAGGCCGCGCCGTACAGCGACGTCGTGCACACGATGTACGACAAGAACCCGGCCGCGCCGGACATCCCGGCGTGGCTCGTGGTCGACCAGAACTACCGCAACAAGTACCTCTTCCGCGACATCCTGCCGCTGCTGCCGCTGCCGGACGCCTGGTATACGTCGGGCGCGGTGGTCAAGGCGGCCAGCGTCTCGGCCCTCGGCTCCGCGATGGGCGTGCCCTCGGCGGCGCTGAAGTCCACTGTGGACCGGTTCAACGGGTTCGCCTGGTCCGGTGTGGACGGTGACTTCCACCGCGGCGCGAGCGCCTACGACCACTACTACACCGACCCGCTGGTGCTGCCGAACTCGTGCCTGGCCCCGCTGTGGGCGCCGCCGTTCTACGCGTTCAAGCTCGTGCCCGGCGACCTCGGCACCAAGGGCGGCATGCGCACCGACGCCCGCGCCCGCGTGCTCCGGCCCGACGGCTCGGTCATCCCGGGCCTGTACGCCGCCGGGAACGCGAGCGCGGCGGTGATGGGGCACAGCTACGCGGGTGCGGGGTCGACGATCGGGCCTGCGATGACGTTCGGCTACGTGGCCGCCAACGACATCGCCGACCACTGATCAGGCGAACTCCTTTTCGACCTGGGGGAGTACCTCGGTGCCGAGCAGCTCGATGGCCCGCATGACGTCGGTGTGCGGGACACCGGACCAGTCCATCTGCATGGCGTAGCGAGCCGCGCCGGTGAGCTTGCCGACCGCGATGAGCCGGTCCGCGACCTCGTTCGGGCTGCCGACGAACAGCGCGTTCGCGTCGCGGGTGAACGAGTCGTACTCGGCGCGGGTCGGGATCGCCCAGCCGCGGGCCCGCGCGCCGTACTTCATCGTCTCCAGCCAGTACGGGTAGAAGGTCTCCTTGGCGTCCTGGGAGTTCGGCGCGATGAGCCCGATGGCGCTCATGGTCACCTCGAGGTCGTCGCGCGTGTGCCCGCCCGCCTCGCCTGCCTGGCGGTAGAGGTCGACCAGCGGCGCGAAACGCTCCGGCTGCCCGCCGATGACGGCGTACACAACCGGCAGGCCGAGCAGGCCGGCGCGGATCGAGGATTCGGGATGCCCGCCGGTGCCGACCGAGATCTTCAGCCTGCCGCGGTAGGGGCGGGGCAGGATCCGGGCGTTCTCCAGCGGCGGGCGGAACTTGCCGGACCAGGTCAGCGGGTCCTCGCGGTCGATGTGCAGGAGCAGCGCGAGCTTCTCCTCGAACAGCTCGTCGTAGTCGCCGAGGTCATTGCCGAACAGCGGGAACGACTCGGTGAACGACCCGCGCCCGGCCAGCAGTTCGGCGCGGCCGTGGCTGAGCTGGTCCAGCGTGGAGAACTGCTGGTAGACGCGGACCGGGTCCTCCGTGCTCAGCACCGTCACCGCGGAGCTCAGGGTGATCTGGCTGGTCAGGCTCGACGCGGCCGCCAGCACGGTGGCGGGGTTCGAGATCGCGTACTGGTCGAGGTGGTGCTCGCCGAGGCCGTAGAAGCCCAGGCCGAGCTCGTCGGCCAGCTTGATCCGCTCCAGGGTGTTGGCCAGCTGCCGGGCGACCGGCAGCTGCTCGCCGGTGCGGGGGTCCGGCGGGCGGTCGCCGAAACTGTAGATGCCGAGTTTCATACAACGTTCAACTATCTTGGGGTCCGGTTCGTTCCCTCAGCCGTAGCGGGCACTGATTTCCTTGAGATTCTTCTCCGACAGCTCGAGCGCGGCGGCGCGCAGGCTCAGCCCGTCGAGCGTGGAGAGCTCGAAGATCTGTGTGACCAGGTCGACCATCCGGGCGCGGACCTTGCGGAAGGCCTGGTCGGCGTCGGCGCCGACGTCGCCGAACAACGTCCACCACCACCAGGAGTTGGTCGCCGAGTTGGCCACGAAGTCCGGCACCACCTTGACGCCGCGCCTACCCAGCAGCTCCTCGGCCTCCGCGGTGATCGGCATGTTGGCCGCCTCCACGATCAGCTCCGCGCTGATCTGGGCCTGGTTGTCGCTGTCGACGCAGTACGAGATCGCGGCGGGCACGAGTACCTCGGCCGGGACATTCAGCCAGTCCTCAGGCGGCAGCAGCTCGTCGCCGGGGCGGAGGTTGTCGCGGTCGATCCCGCCGAAGCGGTCCCGGTGGCTCAGCAGGTTCTCGACGTCCAGGCCGTCGGGGTTGACCACCACCCCACGCACGTCGGAGACGCCGACCACCCGCAGCCCGGCCTCGGCCAGGAACCGGGCGGTGGCCCCGCCCATCGAGCCGAACCCCTGCACCATCACGCGGTTGTCCCCGCCGTCGAGGCCGATCATCTTCAGCCCGGTCAGCGTCGCCTGCGCGACACCGAGGCCGCCGACCAGCTCGTCGATCCCGAGCCCGTCGATCTCGATCCGGAACGCCTCCGCCAGCCGCTCGGTCGCCGCGGCCTGGTCCTCGAGCAGCGGGTAGACCGCCTGCACGGAGCTCAGCAGGCCGATCTCGGCGATCACCCCGTCGATGACGTCCCGGCGCAGCCCGAGGTCCTCGCCCATGGTCCAGTACCGCTCGATCAGTGGCCGCATGGCGGCGAGGTAGCGGGCCACGACGTCGCGGGCCCGGTCGTCGTAGGGGTCGAAGTCGATGCCGCCCTTGGCGCCGCCGAGGGGCACGTACCGGCCGTCCGGGTCGTAGTTCAGGCCCTCCTTGAGGGTCATTCCTCTGGCCAGCCCGCGAACCTCGAACAGCGTGCAGCCGCGGCGCATCCGCAGCCCGCCACTGGCCACCCCGCGCACCAGCCGGTCGATCACCAGGTAGCCCCGGCAGCCGGTGACCGGATCGGTCCATGCCACTTCGAGCAAGGCTGGTTCGGTCATTCACCCCTCCACATGAAACTGATTGGTCGGTCAGTATCGATCTTGGTTTCGGGCCGGTCAACCGCCGTTCAGGGGGGAGGAGGGGACGCCGAGTTCGGTGCGCAGCGCCGTCTCGACCCAGCGTGCACAGTCCGCCGCGGTGACCGGCCCCTCGCGGGCCACCACCTGCACCGCGAGGCCGTCGAGCAGCGCGGTCAGCCGCCAGGCCGCGCCGTAGGGGTCGGGGCACCGGAACACCCCGGCGCCGACGCCCTCGGCGATCAGGGCCATCACGGCGTCGCGCCAGCGCAGGTCGAGCCGCTGCACCACGGCCTTGAGCTGGGGATCCCGCAAAGCCGCGGCACTCGCCTCGAGCCACAACGTCCAGCCGTCGGCGGCCTTGGTCGGGCCGTAGTGGGCCAGGACCGCGCGGAGCCGTTTTGCGACCGAGCCGCCCCGCGCGAGCTCCCGTTCCAGGATGGCGAGATCCTTCTCGGCCGCTTGCCGGAACGCCTCGACGATGAGGTTCTCCAGCGTGCCGAAGTGGTAGAAGACCAGCGCAGTGCTGACGTCCAGGGCCTTGGCGACATCGGCCGCGCGCAAGCCGGCGATGCCGCGGGCGCGGACCTGATCGAGCGCGGCCAGCACGATCTCCTCCCGCCGCACGGCCACCGTCTTGCGCGTCATGGCGGTAACCGTACCCAGGGACTTGACTCCGCGGGAGCCTCGCAGGACAGTATTTCAAACTGATTGGCCGGTCAGTACCACGTCACATTGGTATCTCATCCACCGTGCTCGGAGGTCGGACCATGGTTCAGCGCACCACCCTCGACCCCGGTTCCGAACCGGGGCTGCCCGGGCTCGGCGGGGACTGGGAGCTCCAGCGCGGCCGGCTGCGCCGCGACTTCCACCGCTTCGACGTGCTGTTCTTCCTGATCTGCACGCTGGTCGGGCTGGACACGATCGGCTCGGTCGCCGCGCACGGGCCACAGGGGCTGACCTGGATGATCGTGCTCGCTGTGGTCTTCTTCCTGCCGTACGGCCTGATGGTCGCGGAGCTGGGGTCGGCCTTCCCGGTGGAGGGCGGGCCGTATGTGTGGACCAAGCTCGCCTTCGGTCGCCTGGTGGCCGGGGTCAACCAGGTCCTGTACTGGTTCTCGAACCCGCTGTGGGTCGGCGGAACGCTGTGCATCGTCGCGATCACCACCTTCGAAGCGTTCTTCGCGCCGCTGCCGGGTGTCTGGAAGTACGTCGCCGGGCTGGTCTTCATCTGGGCCGGGGTGCTTTCGGTGCTGCTCTCCTTCCGCGTGGGCAAGTGGGTCCCGACGATCGGCGCGCTGGCCCGGGTGGTGCTGCTGGGCTTCTTCGCCGTCTCGGTGGTGGTTTACGCCGTGCGCAACGGCGTCCAGCCGCTGTCCGCCGGGGACTTCAGCCCGACCTACGCCGGGTTCGTCGGCCTGGTGCCGCTGCTGATCTTCAACTACGTCGGCTTCGAGCTGCCCAGCACCGCGTCGGAGGAGATGAGCAACGCGCGGCGGGACGTCCCGTTCGCGGTGCTGCGGTCGGGGCTGGCCTCCTTCCTGCTCTATGGCGGCCCGATCGTGGGGATCCTGCTGGTGCTGCCCGGCAAGGCGATCGGCAGCCTGAGCGGTTTCATCGACGCGGTGAAGGCGGTGTTCACCGTCTACGGTGGCTCCGTCGCTTCGGACGGAACCGTGACGCTCACCGGCGGGGGGCAGGCGCTGGCCTCGGTCGCCGCGGCCGGGCTGATCCTCGGCGTCCTCACCAGCGGCGTCACCTGGGCGATGGGTGGGGACCGCGCCCAGGCCGTCGCCTGCGCGGACGGCGCGGGCCCGGCGTGGTTCGGCCGGATTTCGCCGCGCTTCGGCACTCCGGTGCGGGTCAACGTGTTCTCCGGTGTGCTGGCCTCGATAGTCATGGTCGTCGCCTTCGCCTTCAGCGACGGCTCCGCGGAGAAGTACTTCGTCGCCGGGCTCGGGCTGGCGATCTCCACGAACTTCATCTCGTACGTCTTCACGTTCCCCTCCTTGGCCGTGCTCCGCCGGAAGCTGCCGGACGTGCCGCGCCCGTACCGCGTGCCGGGCGGGCGTTTCGGCGTCTGGCTCGTCTCCGGCGTCACCACGTTGATGGTGCTGTACACCGTGATCGTGTTGATCTGGCCCGGATTCGGTGTCGGCTGGTTCGGCACCGAGGGCGATCCCGCCGACTCGCTGCCGCAGAGCTTCAGCGGCGAGCGCGGGGCGTACACCTTGAGCCAGCTCGTGCCGCTCGCGGTGATCCTCGTGTTCGGCCTGGCCGCGTACGCACTGGGCGCACCCACTCGCCGGGCGGAGCGTTCTGCGTCCTGAATGGACAATGTGATGTGGCCCGCTCGCGCTTGGACATGTGTTTCGGCTTCCCTTCAGACTCCCGGTCATGACTCTTCGGCTGGAACAGGTCACCCCCGCGAACGTCGCTGATGCCTGCGGGCTGCGCGTCGAACCGGAACAGGAGGAGGTCGTGGCGCCGGTCGTGCGATCCCTGGCCGAGGCCTACGCGCAGCCCGGTGTCGCGTGGCCGCGGCTGATCTACGACGATGACCGGCTCGTGGCTTTCGTCATGGGAGGCTTCGATCCCGGGTGCCCGGTCGACTATTTCCGATGCGGGATCTGGCGGCTCGCCGTCGCGGCGGGCCACCAGCGTTCGGGATACGGGCGGTTCGCCGTGGAAGCGGTCTGCGCTCAGGCCCGCCGTCGGGGCCGGAACCGCGTCACCGTCCTGTGGGTCCCGCATCCGCATGGGCCGGAACAGTTCTACCTGCGCCTGGGTTTCACGCCCACCGGCCAGATCCACGGCGGCCAAGTGGTCGCCGAACGCTTCCTCGACTGACCCGGCGCGCGCCAGAACTCGTGAGTGGCAATGCCGGCTAGAACCGGCATTGCCACTCACGAGTCCGTTCATGCCGTCCATTCAGGGTCCCGCCCGAGGTAGCGCAGGAGCGCTGCGACCGCGTCACCGTCCGCGACCTCTGCCAGCGCCGGGGCATAGGCACCGAAGGGCCGCAGCGGTTCCACGATTTCCTTGGCCACGGTCAGAAGTGCCTCGGCGAGCTCCGGGCCGATCGGCGACTTCCGGCCGGTCGCGACGGCGATGTCCCACGCGTGCACCGCCGCGTCGAGCGCGCCCGCGCCGGACGCGATCGCCGCGGGCAAAGCGCCTTGCGGCAACGGGGTCGGCACCTGCGCCACGTCCGTCTTCACCGTCGCGAACGCGGCCGCGGAGGCGTTCAGGGCCGCTTCGAGGAATGCCTTCGGGTCGGCCTCGAGCTTTCCGGACGGCGAGAACGGGTCGAAGTCCGGACCGCCCTGGCCGGTGATGGCGGAGGCGTACCCGAGCTGATCCCCGGCCGCGTGCTGCAGCACCTGCGTGACGTCCCAGAGGCTGCACGGCGTCGGGCCCGACCAGTCGGCCACGCCGAGCACCGCCGACCGCAGTGCGCGGTGTGCCGCGTCCAGCACCGGGAATCCCGACGAAGGCGTGAGGCTCGCGAAGAACTTCCGGATGTCACCGACCAGGACATCGGTCGCCTCGTGCGCCGCGTAGTGGCCCGCCGCGTCCCGCGGGCCGCCCTCCGCGGACCGGACGTCGTAGGAGTTCCAGCCGACGATGTTCGCGTGGTCGCGCTCGGCGAACGGCCGGATCGACTGGAAGTCTCCCGCGAACATCGCCAGCGCCGTCGGCACCGTGGTCGGCCCCTCGGGGCGCTCGGTGGTGTGCGCGTCCTCGTAGTAGAAGCGGATCGAGGAACCGCCGGTCCGGGTCAGCCAATAGAGCGCGACGTTCGCCAGCACGAACTCGGCGTCCAGGTGCTCGCCGAACAGCTGCGCGTTCCACGCCAGCAGCCCCAGCGGGGAGTCCGTCAGCGAGAACGCCAGGGTGTGCGGCTGCTGGCTCTGCACCTGGTTGAAGGAGAACATCTCCTCGTAGAACCACTGCAGGTGCTTGAGCGCCGCGAAGTCCGCCTCGCTCAGGTTCGCCATCTCGGCCGGATCCCCGGACGGGAACGAGAACAGCTGCGTCACGTGCACGCCGATCACCCGGTCCGGCGCGATCCGGCCCAGCTCCGGCGACACCATCGAGCCGGCGTCGTTGCCGACCGCGCCGTACGACTCGTAGCCCAGCCGCGCCATCAGCTCGGCCCAGGCACGCGCGGTGCGGTACTGCCCCCAGCCCGCCTCCTTGGCGGGCCCGGAGAAGCCGAACCCGGGCAGCGAAGGGATGACCAGGTGGAACGCCGGCTCCTCGGCCGAGGCCGGCTCGGTGAGCGGGCCGATCGCGTCCAGGTACTCGACGATCGAGCCGGGCCAGCCGTGGGTGAGCACCAGCGGCGTCGCGTCCTCGCGCGAGGAGCGGACGTGCAGGAAGTGGATCGGCTGGCCGTCGATCTCGGTGACGAACTGCGGGTACGCGTTCAGCCGGGCTTCGAAGGCGCGCCAGTCGAACTTCGCCAGCCAGTACTCGGCCAGCCCGCGGACGCGCTCGTTCGTGATGCCGTACTCGGCGGGCATGTCTTCGGGCCAGAGCGCCCTGCGCAGGCGCTCGTTCAGGTCGTCGAGCGCGACCTGCGGGATCTCGGCGCGGAAGGGGCGGATCGCGGGGACCGTCATGGCTGCTCCTGAGACTCGAAGGTGGAACGGAATGCTTTGTTCCCTTCTGACGATAGCAGAGCGGAACGATCCGTTCCAGTGCTAATCTGGACGCATGAACGAGACGAGTGCACTGCCCGGGCGCCGGGGCCAGGCCGCCCGCAACGACGTGGTCATCCTCGACGCAGCCCGCGCGGTGTTCCTGGCGGACCCGAAGGCCCCGATCGCCGCCGTCGCCGAGCGCGCGGGCGTCGGCATCAGCGCGCTGTACCGGCGTTATCCCGGCAAGGAGACGCTGTTGTGCAAGCTGTGCCACGACGGCCTGCGCACGTTCATCGCCGAGGCCGAGGAGGTGGCCGAGGAGCCGGACCCGTGGGCGGCGCTCACGGAGTTCCTCCGCCGGGTCGTGGACGCCGACGTGCACTCGCTGACCGTCCACCTCGCGGGCACCTTCACGCCCACACCGGAGATGGGTGAGGACGCGCAGCGCGCCAACGGCCTCGCCGCCGACCTATTCACTCGTGCGCGCGCGAGCGGGCGCGTACGTGAGGACGCTGTGCCCGAAGACCTCGGCCTGATCCTGGAGGCCTGTGCGGCCATCCGGGTCGACGACCAGGAACGCACCACGCAGCTGCGCCGCCGCTATCTAGCGATGCTCTTGGAGGGCCTCGCCGCGAAGGGGGGTTCCGACCTGCCGGGCCCACCACCGCGTCCCGGCGAGCTGAACGGCCGCTGGCGTCCCTCCTGACCGCGGTCAGCCGGTGACCGAGCCGTACAGCTTCGCGATGTCGTCGTCGAAATACGCGCTGTAGGAGACGTCGGGCGTGTCGCCCCCGAGCTGGTAACCGCCGATCACCCCGACGACCGTCCCGTACCCGGTCGCCGGATCCACGTCGGTCACCCACGGCCCGCCGCTGGTCCCGTCCGGGAACCCGGCGCAGGCGACCCGCTGCTGGTAGGTGTCCGACTGGCTGGTGGTGCCCTGGCAGACGACCGGTGCGTCGGTGGTGTCCGGGTAGCCCGTCAGAGTGATCCGGTGGGTGAACCCGGTGTCCGTGCCGAGCGCGTTGGCGCCGGTCAGGCTTTCCACCGTGGCGGCGTTCCCGGCCTGGTGCACGGTCAGGAACGCGAAGTCGAGATCCGGGTCGGCCGAGGCCGACCAGCCGTCCGCGACGAACGATCCGGTGACGGTCCACATGCCGTAGGGCGCGACGCCGTCGTGGTAGCCGGGCGCGAAGGTGAGCTGGCCGCCGTTGAGGCAGTGCGCCGCCGTGAGCACGACGTCGCCCGCCGCGCTGTGCACCACGCTCGCACTGCAGAAATGCGTTCCCCCGGCGAACAACGCGCCCGCCGACGCGCTGGCCGTGGGCGGTTTCGCCGCAGCCGTCGAGGTCGTCGCCGGGGCGGGTTTGTCCGCTGCGTAGGCGTCGTCGGTGGGGGAGCCCGCCTGGACCGCGTAGCCGGTCGCGACGACCAGCAGCGCCGTCGCGACGGCCACCACCGCAGGCCGCAGAACCGAGATCGCCACGGGGTCAGATCACCACAGCCGGGCCGCGAAAGCATCTCGTGGCCGACGATGCACAGTGTTCTCACAGCGGCTCACATCCGGCGCCCAGGTCGGGCTCTTCGGGCTCCTTCGCGCGATCGATGAGCCGCTCGACGCGATCGCGCCATTCGCGTGCGGTTTCGAATTCCTCGTCCAGCTGGGACTTGCGGGCCCAGACGTGTTCGAACAGAACCATGGCAGCCTCCCTGTCGGTGGGGCTCCACGGTCGAGGGCGGATCCTGGGGAAACCTTCGGTGAACCTTGTACGCGGAGGGCCGGACGCGCTAAACACGTCCGGGGAGGGCGAGTCGTGGTGGAGTTCCGGCTGCTGGGCGGGTTCGAGGTGCTGGCCGACGGCCGGCACGTCGACATCGGGCACGCCCGCCAGCGTGACGTCCTGGTCGTCCTGCTGCTCGAGGCCGGGCGGACGGTCCCGCTCGAGCGGCTCGCCGACCGCGTCTGGGGTGAGCAGCTGCCGCGCAGCCCGAAGGACGCGCTGTACAGCTACCTTTCACGGTTGCGGACCGCGTTGTCCGGCCTGGTCACGATCCGGCGGCAGGACGGTGGCTACCGGCTCGACACCGATCCGCTGACCGTGGACGTCCACCGCTTCGCCTGGCTGGTCGAGCGCGCCAAGGCCGCTGAGGAAGACGTCGACGCGCTCGCGCTCTACGACGACGCGCTGGCGCTGTGGCGAGGGCGTCCCTTGGACGAGCTGGAGTCTCCGTGGCTGACGGCGGTGCGCGAGGACCTCGACCGCCAGCGGCGGATGGCGCTGCTCGGCCGCAACGAGGTCCGGCTGCGGTGCGGACGTCACGTCGACGTGCTGGCGGAGCTCGATGCGGAGGACCTGCTCGACGAACGGGTCGCGGCCCAGTTCGTCGAGGCGCTGTGGCTGGACGGGCGCCCGGCCGACGCGTTGCGGGAGTACGAGCGGATCCGCATCCGCCTGGCCGACGAACTCGGTGCCGACCCCGGCCCGCACCTGCGGGAGCTGCACCAGCGGATCCTGACCGCGGACGTCGGAGGGCCGGTGCCGCGGCAGCTGCCGCCCTCCCCGGCGGCGTTCGCCGGGCGGACCGCGGAACTCTCCGAACTGGACGCGCTGGCACCGGCCGGCACCGTGGTGATCGCCGCGGCCGGCGGCTTCGGCAAGACGTGGCTGGCGCTGCGATGGGCGGCCGCGAACGCCTCACGGTTCCCCGACGGCCAGCTTTACGTGAACCTCCGCGGCTTCGATCCGGCAGGCGAGCCCGTCCCGCCGTCGGCCGCGGTCCGCGAGTTCCTCGGCGCGCTCGGTGTCACACCCGGCGCCGTCCCGGCCGGTCTGGACGCCCAGGCTGCGCTCTACCGGAGCCTCACCGCGGACCGGTGGATGCTGATCGTGCTCGACAACGCGCGTGACACGGAGCAGGTGGTGCCGCTGCTGCCCGGCGGGGCGTCGTGCACGGTGCTGGTCACCAGCCGGAACCGGCTGGGCGGCCTGCTCGCCACGCACGGTGCGCGTTCGTTGGCGTTGCCGACTCTGCCGGACGCCGAGGCGCGCGAAGTGCTCGAACGACGTCTCGGCCTGGCTCGGCTGCGTGCGGAACCCGAGGCTGTGGCGGAGATCCTCGCGCACTGCGGCGGCTTGTCGCTGGCGCTGGGCATCGTGGCCGCGCGGGCGGCCGCCGAGCCGGGGTTCGCGCTGGCGGATCTGGTGACCGAGCTGCGGGAAACCCGGCTGGACGCGCTCGACGCCGGCGAGCTGCCCGCGAGCCTGCGTGCGGTGTTTTCGGCGTCCTACCGGGCATTGGACGCCGAGGCGGCTCGGGCGTTCCGGCTGCTCGGGCTGGTCCCGGGGTCGGACGTCGGCCGGGCGGCGGCGGTCGCGATGCTCGGCAACGGTGCTCTGTTGCGGGTCCTGACCACGGCGAGCCTCCTGACGGAGTCGCCGCCGGGACGGTTCCGGATGCACGACCTGGTCCGGTTGTACGCGGCGGAACAGGCGGGGCCGGAGGAGTCGGAAGCAGCGCTGACGCGGCTGTTCGACCACTACCTGCACTGGGCCGGGGCGGCCATGAACCACTTTTCGCCCAACGAGCCCTATCGACGTCCGCCGGTGGCTCCTTCGCCCGCCTTCGAAGAGCGCGAACAGGCGTGGGAATGGCTTGACATCGAGCTTTCCGGACTGCTGGCGATGGGCTGCCACGCGGCCGTGAGCGGCAAGGCGGATGTCGTCGTGCGGCTGGCGGAGACGCTTGCGCGGTATCTGGAAGTCAGGGCGCACTATGACGACCTGCTCTCGCTCCAGCGTGGCGCGCTCGCCGGCACGGCGCCGGGCGAACTCGCTCATGCGACCGCGGAGCAGCAGGTCGGCTGGGCACTCATCCGGCTGGGCGAATTCGCGGCTGCGCGGGAACATCACGAGCGCGCGTTGTCCTTTGCCGTGGCGCACGGCGCCGACCTCCTGGAGAGCATGTGCCGGTCCGGGCTCGGTGCCCTGCACGAAATACAGGGCAGGATGGCGGAGTCCCGTCGTGAGTTCGAGCTTTCGCTGGCCGCTGCGCGCCGCACGGGATACGCGCTCCTGCAAGGGATCGCGCTGTGCAACCTTGGCGATCACTGCTATATGGCCGGAGACTACGAGGAGTCGGTCCGGTACCTCGAGTTGAGCGGGCAGATCGCGTTGGACCTTCCCGACGGTGGTCTCGGCGGGTTCGTGCTTTCCGCGATGGGCCGCGCGTACGCCGCGCTCGGCCGGCCCGAGGTCGCGAGACGTCATCATCACCGAGCGCTGGAGATGTCGAGGGACGGGCAGAACCCCAACCTGGAAGTGATCGCGCTCAACGACTTCGGCGAGGTGGCCGGTCGCGAGGATGCGATCGTGCTGCACGAGCAGGCGCTGGTGCTCGCCCGGCGTATCGGCTATCGGTACGAGATGGCGCGGGCACACTACGGGCTCGGGCGCGGTTTTCTCGGCGAGGGCAACAAGAACGAGGCCAGGGTGCACCTCGAGGCGGCGTTGGCGAGGTACCGGGAACTCGATGCGGCCGAGGCCGACGAAGTCCGCGTGCTGCTCAGCGATCTCGGCTGATTCTCCATCCGAGGGGACTTTGCGACCATCCACGCACGTCCCGGATGCCCCGGATGACGCGTTCGGGACATCCAGCGATGCTGTTGGTAAGTCTGTGTAGCTGGTGTTTGCGCAGGTGGTGACTCCCTGGTGGCGGCGCCTCGGGGAGTGAGTGTCCTTTAAGGACTCGGTGTGATGAAGGGGACTTTCATTCCGTCTGGCGGGCTGAAGGGCCCCTTCATCACACCGCAGAACCCTCGATCTGGCCCGATTTCACGC
>Ga0307507_10004676_pt1 | contig 23773 bp, 28 predicted proteins | sample 7_EM_MG_FD_207223 | JGI IMG/M metagenome (GOLD analysis project Ga0307507, IMG submission 207223) | Populus trichocarpa ectomycorrhiza microbial communities from riparian zone in the Pacific Northwest, United States - 7_EM | ecosystem: Host-associated > Plants > Roots > Unclassified | place...
GCTGTTAGAGTCATTTGACAAAAGATGGTGGTGTTTGCATACACCAGTTGATGACAATGTGATCCCTCACATTTATCATCTATTACGACTCCGGAGTCGAACATTGGGCACAGCGGAATTCCAAGTTCGAATCCATCCAGGGCCACCGATTAAGCCAACTATTACCGTAGCAGAAAGTGAGTAGTATGCAGCACACGATCACCCCCAAACTCAACCTCATCATCTAAGTTCATCACCGCCCACCTCCCCACCCCCAGCATCATCCACCAAGCCCCGTAAAGTTCTCTTCTCCCCATCCCTATCATCCCCACCCCCATTCACAGACAACCTCAGCGCATGCACAACTCCACGCGCTTCTGCAAATTTCTCGCTCAATGCCCCCTTCTCCCCCTCTTCTTCCTCGTCCAGCTCATCCTCCGGAACAGCTTCCTCGATAACAGCACCTTCGTCTCGTAGGATTTTCCATGATTTATCTTTCACCTTCACCTTCCACATCAGCACCCGACCAGAACAAAAAGAGGGGGAAGTTACCTCTAGGTTCTGCCCCGCACTTATATTTTTGACAATCTTGCCCTCCAACAACGCGTGCTGCGTCCGCCGGAACGACCGGACGAGGAAGGAGGCCATACTGTTGACGGGCCAGAGTGGTGGCACTAGTTCGATGACCTGCATCCCCACTCATCAGCTTGTCCTCCTTTACGGGAGGAGAGAATGAACGTACATCCACAACATCAAGATTAACAGCCTGCGAATTAAGCAGGTGGGTTGCTCGTTCCGAGTTGACCTGACTAAGGGAAAGGAGCGAAAACGGAGTCAGCACCCGGTCCTTCTTCCCTTCGCTCAAGTCAAAGTTGAACACTCACTCATCTCCATCGATATACACCTCTAAAAGAACCTTCAAAAGCTCCTTCTTCAACCCCTTATCCACCGTCTTCTGTCTTGTAATCGTCGGGGCTTGCACCTTCCCCACCCCCGTTTGGCTTTGCACTTTGCCCCCCTGTCCACCCCCCTCCCCATGTATCGGTGAAGCGCTCGAAAATGCAGCAGCAAACATCGCAACACCGACAAGTCCCGCACTCTCCGCTGCACTCCTCAACGTCCGTTCTGATACCACCTCGCCTCCAAGTGTACAGTACGCCTCGGCCGATATTGGGTCTTGTAGTTCGTGTACGAGTAACTCGAGGGCTGCGCGGTGGTCTTGTGTCTGTGTGAGAGAAGTAAGGTGATTGAATCATGAGCAAGAAAAATGAAAAGCGAAAATTTTATGGTTGAGAAAAAGGAAAGACCGAACACCACTAACCTTCCCCTCCAACAAAGCCCTCTCAAAAACCAACACCCCCCTCTCCTTCTCCCCCGCCTCGTCCAACCTTCGTCTCACAGCCTCAAGATCATAAAGCCCCGACAGCGAGAGCACCAAAATCGATTTAAGCCGCGCACGTTTATGCGGAGAGTCTGGTGTCGTTGAGGTGTAGTATGCGAGGAAGGATTGGGTCCGTAGTGGGGAGGTTGAACTTGGAGGTGAGGTTGAGGTTCGGGTGTTCGGAGTGATAGTTGAGGTTGAGGTTGAGGGTAAGGAGGAGGAAGAGGTACGTGTAGACGAAGCGAACGATGCCGCTTTCACAATTTAAAAATGCTCCATCAGCCACTTAAAGAGAATGAAAGTGGGGAGAAAGCAGACCTTTCGCCCTCCACAACTTCAACACCCCCACGTCGTCCCTCAAATACCCAAGTACCTGGTCAATACACGCTATTGCCAGCCTTGTATGTAGCTCCCTCGACTGATAAAAAATAAAGTTTTTCTCATTAGCACTAAGGGAGCAGGTGGAGGGAAGCCATACGTTACTCCTCCGCCTAAGCACCAAATACTCAAGGTACTGAACCCCCGCTGCAGAGTTGGCCTCCTCGATCTGGGTAAGCAATGCAATGTCCTCTTCAGGCTTTTCGCGGCGTTTGCCCGTTTCGCGAGGTATAAGGAGCTGTTTGGAAAAGTGTCATGTTATCCCAGGTGCGATGTAGGAGTGGAACGAAAGGAAAGACACCTTCAGCCCCCGTTCCAAATCCCGTCTAACCAACCACAACCCCCACTTCTGCGTCAGCGCCCTATCCTTCTTCTCCACAACCAACGTGACGAGTCTTTCCAGGGGGTCAAGGACGTCGTCATCCTTTATTGTGCCTTCCACCAACCTATCACAGTCAACCGTTAACCCTGCCTTTCAAACACGAAAACCGAAACAGAGTAGGAGCAAGGAACCACCTACCCCTTCAAAACATCCAACACCCTTCCCCTCCCCTCCTCTCCCCCTTTCATCCCCAAAAGCATACACAAGGCATTATACAACCCCGCTTTACGAAGTTCTGGCTCGACTTCTGAGAGGACTATGGAGTTTGAAGGGTCTGAGATGAGAGCGTAGAGGTCTTTGCGACGAGCTGGAGAGCGAGTGTAGAGTTTCGTAAGGACCGTGTCTACTACCTAGTCGAGTCGTTCGCCTCGTCAGCTCGGAACAGGAAACAAAAAACTGACCGACACTCACAGGATCACGCAACTCCCCCCACCTCCCCCCCGCCTCCCTTTCAATAGCCCTCTTGGTTCTCCATTTCCTCAAAAACGTCTCCAGCATGTCCAAAGAGTTTTGCTTGAGGATCTTGAACAGTTCCGCGGTAGGCGGGGAGGAAGGTGTGAGGTGCGGGGAGTAGTTCCTGACTAGGTTTTTGGTGACTAGAATTAGTAGAGTTAGGCGGTGTGAGGGAAGGGGGGTGGGGAGGTGTACAGGGTGTAGTAATCCAATGTAAAATGTCAAGGTGAATCGAAAGAAATGATTGGATATGCAGAAGGGGAAAGAAGAAAGCGACTCACTCAAATCATCAACGCTCCCCTCGGAAGGCATCCGTTCCTTCACACCCCGAAACACGCTCATCTCATCTTCGTCTCCGAACATACGCCCAACAACGTCCGGGAAATACGAGACAATGACTCGAGGGTCGAGGTCACCATTGAACAGCGCCTTACCGGCATCTTCGAACCTCGTCTCCGCAAAACATTGGATACCGATGAGTTGGTACACGTAGCGCATTTCGTCTTCCTGTTTTTCCGTTGCATGGTTGTCAATATTTATTCAGATAACAATAAAACCCCCGGTGGAATGGGGAAACGAAACGAACGAACGTCATCCTCGTTAACGATCAAATTCCCCTCCAACTTCCTCTTTCTCTGATCAGCGAGAGCGAGCGCGTCTTCGAGCTGGTGTGTGTCGATTAGGGAGGAGACTTGTGATATGATGGTTGATGGTACGAGGGAATGGATAGAGGTGGGGGTTAGGACGAGAATGGAGGAGCGGGGGAATGTTGAGGACATTGTGCCAGTCGTAGCCGCTCGACGTCGTCCGTGGTGGTGAGCAGAATCAAAAAGTTCGTCGTGACGCGGTTCAACAGGCGTGAAGTAAATACATGACAACAATCCTCCGAGTCTCTCGGTGTCCGTTTAGAGTCGTCTTGAGTGACCCGGCGTCGCAAGAAATTGAGAAAACAACTACCAAAGCTCTATAAAAAAAATTTGAACATTTTTATCTGCACAATCTTTCTTATCCTTATCCCAGCTTCGGCCCTCACTGTTAAGCTACCAACCCAACTTCTACATCCCGGATCGGAGAGGATACTAATGCACGATGGTTAACGCAACGACCATGAGCATCAGAGAGACGGAAAGCTTCATAACATGGTAGAGGCACGTTTTTTGAGCTAATGCCGCAATCGTGAGGTGGATCCCGAGCGCGACCTCTGAGTTTATTTTGAGCAAAGACGACTCGGAGAATAAGAAGTAAAGGAGACGTTGTTGGGCTTTTTATCCTCCCCCAACAAGAGACTCTGAAGAGGATTTGAGCATTCCCCCATTGTCGTGGTGATAGGCAAAATGTGGGATCGCTATAGGAACTTCTTATTCTTACTGAATCCGTAGGAAGCGCTGAATAGGAGCAGTTGGAGTGGAATACGACAAAGTGGCGGAATCTTGGGCATATCTCGGAGGCCGGTTACTTAGAAGTTGGGAAGATTAAGATTAAGTATGACAACGAGGAGCCAGCGGGTTGGTGTCGGAACTAGGGAGTGCCCACTTCCAGAACCTTGAGGACCGGCCAAATATACAGACAGCGAAGAGGGAATGCGATGGCAACAATTGAGAGAAGAGTGGGAGGCGCAAGGGAGGGGAAAGGACTCGAGTCGCAACTTGAACAGAAAGTTGTGGCACCCACGTGATGATCGATGACCTTATTTAATCTAGCATAATCTCCGCAAAAACTAGCATCCCCCTCCCAAATTCCCCTCTGCACGTCTGCGTTTTTGTTGGCCAATTCGTACGCTCGACCTGGTGACCCACAACTTATTGCACCGGCATACCTAAAGACAAAAACCAGGTCGCTGCTTGACATTCCTATTGTCGCTGCCACAGGAAACGCCGCTGTCCGGATTCCAAAATTTCCAACTTGAAGTATTCAATGCGACCTCTGAACTAAATTACTCTTGTGTGTCCGTTGCGGGACGCCATGAGGTTTTTGTTGTTTTCGACCATGTCAGATCTCGTAGGTCTTGCGGTCAATTTTTATTGTTCATTGTACTGATCCCAGGTTCAGGAACGCACCTTCACAATAAGTCTCAAAGAAAATCGATGTCAGTATCCAAATGTCTTATTATTCACCGTGTCACTCAGTGCGGAAATTTGCGTTGAATTCAATGAAGTCGTTTAAAAGAAACAACGATTCGACGACAGAGAATCAAGCTTCAAGGCTCCCCCGAGACCTAAATATCCTTCAACATACTCCTCTTTGTTATTCACCTCCGAGTCCCTAACTTACTCTCATGGATTCCTTCACCGCCCTCTTTACCTTCGTCGCCCCCGCCGTGTCCGGCCCCACGGATATCCCAACCAACGCTGACGATGGTGGCAGCGGGAACAACGCGTATTGCGTTGTTGCTTGAATCACTCACAATATGACTCACATATAACATTACGACCATATACATGTGCGTCCCTCATCGTTTTTTTTCGTCTCGTTCTCTTCCTTATCTTGAGTCCAAAAGCATTCAGAGACGTCATCGAAATTGCTCATTCCACCATCATACATACACTACATTCAAAGTTATCACTCGACATTCGATTCCCGCCCTCACATTTCGACTTGGAAGGAGTTTTTAGCCGGGAATTTCACGTGCTGCATACATTATCTTATTACCCTTGACTCGTTTCCCATTCGTGTTTTACGATTTTACGATCTCGGAGTCGCTCCGAACAGTGCTTTTTACCAGGATATTGGCTTTACGTAACATTTGAAACTAATTTTCATCCAAACAATCCTGGAGACTGAGAGCCTGTAAATAGTTCCTCTCGGGGATCTCGAAATCAATAATTCAACGAACATGATTTAACGGCCCGTATAAAGAACTCGGGACCGCCAAAACCATCCTATTATGGACTTTGCCAAGAAGCTCCGGAGCAACCTAGCGGGCCGTGGCAACTTTTCAACACAAAAGCGCGAGTTAGGCGGCATTTCATACAAGGCTCGTCGAACCTGGTACCAACAGATAGGCCTGAGCGCCGTTGCTGACGCATACACGTAAAAGCTGACGCGCGCTTGTCTAGTCAGACGCCCGCGAAGTTCGAACCTGCACTGTACAACATCCCAGATTATACTTAGATCAGTTTACAGCACTGTGCTGTTTTTAGACACGTTGATGGCACTCGAGTTCCGGATTGACATTTGAAGCAATCACCGCAGGATAAAAAACAGAATCGGAGCATCCACCTATGACGAGATGACAAATGACGGAGAATCGAAAGCACGCGGCATACCTGCGGCACGGTGCACCCTACCGAATTTCAAAGTGCACCACATGTTGACCTCTGAGTCTCTTCCTTCATTAAGTTTCCTTCCGTGCCGGCACAGAGATATCAACTTCCTTCCACCAAAACCACAAGATGAGCGAGGAGAAGAAATTGAAACAGCTGTATGTCTCCTGGGTCTCTCTCCCCCCTCAATTCGCCCTGCCGCGTCGTTGCCCAAAATTTTGATTCGCAATGGAGAAGATTCCTTGCGAGCTGGAAATGAAAAAGGACACGGTAAGATGGTATGCAGCACTCATAATTTTCGGGTAACAGAATAATTGCCAAAAACCCGGTGATCCTAGGGCTCTGAATCGTTTCCGGAAATATTACGCTCTTCAGGACTGGGAGACCCTTCAAAAAAAAAAAATCACGAATGACGTAGGCCAATGCTCCAGCTTTTCCCATCAAGCACAACCAAACGCGGTAACCAATCCAAAAAGCACTGAGGTATCCCCCCAGGGCTAATGACTTGAACGAAAACACAAAAGCAGCATAATTGATAAATTGTGCAAGCTTCAAAAAATGACCTTCTTCAACGGACCGCACAAGAATGACAATGCAACTCAGCGACGGACATGTGGTGGATTAACGGAGCAACCAGGCCCGACGTTCCAGACTATTACCCATCCAGAGGCCTGGAAGCTCACGGGCGCGGACCGGTTGTGCAAGTTCAATGATACTGGACGTCCGAAGTGATGTGTAAACAAGGGCCGGAGAAGTGTACGCGGATCATAAGAGGGAAGACTGCGAAGGATAGCATAATGAGTTTATCGGAGGCGCGACAGGTATGGACGAGGAGGCGAGCGCCTTTGAAGAACACGATGTGAGCGGAGCGCGTTGACGCCAGGGGCACCACCAAGGACTCCTGTACCGACGCCAGCGGCGTCTAGCGTGGTAGCAGTGAACCTGCAAGAAGCTTCAGGGAAAGAGATCCGGTAAGGGCGTAAAATGAAGGCGCCGTGCGATAGAGTACCAATAAATAGGTGCGGCTCTTCCGGTTGATATCTGTATTTGGAAACAAAAAAAGCTTCGACAGCTGGGTCGACAGGGTCGACTCATGAAGGACCTCGTTCACCGGTTGCTTTGACCCTATCCTCATGGGATGGCGTTGGGATGGCGAAGTCGGTGGAACGTGCCTGACTATGAAAGCCCGTCAAAGTTGAAGCTTGAAAGGAGGTAGGGATGTCGGTCCGAACTGTGTGTCCTGTACTTAAAAGGCCGACTCTTTAGAGTTGTGCCGGCTTCTCACCTTCGCACCATGGCGCAACCCAATACTACACCCCAGTGGAAGAATCTGCGTAATAGGAGCTTTGACTGTGGTACTGTGCGTCCGACCTATTCTCGTACCAACTTTTGGCCTCATTGCCGTTATGATATTAGAGACCAAGTACCAGCCTCCTTGCGCCCGAGTCTCTGGCCGGGTGGTATTGCGCGGTTTGGGACTCGCACACCGAGATGGAGAACACGCAGGACATAGATGAAGAAGAGACGTGGCTAGAAATAACCGCGCTCAAGGGGCGAATAGGTGGACGGTTCCGCTGGTGGCGGAAGATTGGGACGTTCAAGGCATTAGAGCGCGACGAAGGTGTCGCGGAGAACCTCTGGGCGATGAATAACGTCAAGTGGTCACCATTATACCCAGAAGACGAGGACACAGCCGACGATGATGACTGGCGCGAAAGAGAGGCTCATGGCCACGGATTGGCTGCGCTTTCGGTTCTCGATGATGAGGGGCACCCCTTCCTGGAACAAATCTATAATGAAGGCTTGGACGAAGAGGGCGAGCTTGCTAGCGTGCGAGTTGTGTGGAAGAGGTTGGAAGGCGAGGGGTTGAGGGAGCAGCTGACGGCAGGAGAGGCAAACCGTTTGATCGCAGCTGGTACGATCTACTCGGACGATTTCTAGTCTTTTCTTTTTCTACGTTAGTATTGTGAATATTTGTCCGTATTTTATTGAGAACGTGCGAGAGTCGGGCAGATCGTTGGAAACGATGGCAAGACCCTGGGTCAAATTCAAGAACGAATTCGAATTTTGAAAGACCGCCATCATGCTTGTTCCGAGTTGCCATAAACCAACATCACCACCTAGCTAGAACCCATTGCGATTCAAGCTTTAAGCTCTCTTCCCCGGCTATCCTTTCCAATTGAAACGAAGTTGAAGCGTTGCCGGACGGTCGGCCTCACATGGTGCCAATCAAAGTCTGATTCAAGCCAAGGCATCGCCTGATGAAACCGGCCCCTATTCTCGGAGTCGCTACTCCTATAGACGTGACCACTGTGCGGCCCAGTGATTCAGCGTCAGGTATGTTCATCTCACTCTGCTCGCCATCATCACGTTCACCGGGAAATTTTAATAGTAGGCCCGCTCAGCCCTTATGGATACATCGAGTGATCGCCTGTCGGGCCGTATCTCGTCACCTACTTCACTTCTTCCTTTCTCCAAGTCGATCTCGTCCTCGCTTGCAGTCGAAGATACTGATGCATCCTCCCAGACATGCGTCACCATTGACTCTTATGATAACCAGCTTTAGTAGCGTAAATTTACACCATAGCCGGAATAACATCAAGGAGTATTCCGACTCTGAGTCTTGTTACCCAATCAGCTCGCGCATTTTCCTCACGCACAAATGACTGTTACCCTGAACCGCTCAGAGGCAAGGATGTCCATGTCAGGGCACCGGACCAGTACAAGCGGCCCCAACAAGGCCCTGAAGGGCTCAAGGAAGTTTGGGAACGTGAGGATCTTCTGCATTTTCAACAAGAGGAGATCGAAGGGGAAGGGAAGCCGACGACGGCTTCGACTTGAATTTTGAAAGGATAAGGTATCCGCGTTGTATCACTCAGCATAAAGCGTACTAATAAATTATTAGGGACATGATTGGATCAGCCCAGCCATGGCGTTGTTTTCTTAAGGGGTTCCATATTTTTACGTTAACTAAACTGAACATTGTTCAAGCCATCCGCGTCGGAACGACGCAAATGATCACCTGCTGCCTTCGATTCTTCTCAATAATATTGATGGACTCGACCTGGCTAACCAGATCGAAGTCTTTCCGACCAGTCGAATTCGTGAATACTTGTCTTTGCTCTTGATACCTGCTGCACTGGACGCCCTTGCCTAATTATCGCTTTGGCTATTCGTGAGTTGCTGCTAATGTTCCTCGAGCTGGTTGACGTGGCAACGAAACTCTTTGACAATTGCCGCCTTTGATTTTGAAGCTTGGATCGGTGTAGAACGTCAAATGATAGGGCCAGCTTTGGCAATAAATTGAGTCGTTCCAATTCTACTGTTACCTCATCGTTTACGACTCAACGGGCAGCGACAAGATTGATATGTTGTGGGTTTGTGGCCCCCGGTTACTAAAGGCCCTTAAATGATTTAACTTTTACAGTGCCGGCGGGCTTTACCGGTGCAACTGAGAACTCATCTCGAATTCGAATCCATCTCCTTAGACGCTTAGGCCCGATGGCGTTATCTCAGTGGGATTACTTCCTTCTTCGTTCCGGAACTTGACAAAAGCTAAGTGGGTGTAATACAACGTCTGTGGCAAAAATACACTTGAGGGTCCTCCGTTTTGCCTCCGTTGTCACAAACCTATGTTGGCGTCTTTTTATTAGCCGTACCAGCTCCTCAACTATCGATTCAGCAATTCCCATCCGCGACGGAATTTCCCTCGGCGATAGATGAATGCGCATTCTTCCTAATGGCGAATCTCGTTTCAGGTACACAACATTGGGCACAACGCAACTTCGTCCAAAAATTATAAAACACCTGGGGCCGGCAAACACTAACACTCTGTCAGTCGGGGGCGGGCACGAATCTCACAGTCAATGTTATCAAACGGTATGTTAACCTGCAACTTCCCATTTGTACTCGCTCCGTATTTGAACTAGTAAAACACCTCAAGTCTTTCAATGCAAGGAGGACCCCGGATAATGCCCTTGCGGGCCGTTCGCTCATCCAGACAGATTTTGGGAAATTTTGGCTGTTACGCCGGTTATTTCCAGAACCCCAAACGCCGATGTCACTTGTCCAGACAACGGGCAAAGTGGATCCTCAGTACGATATTCATAGTCCAACAAAGTGACCGATGGTTGAGGCTCCTGTACAGTATTTCTCTCTGTATCCAAGGCCTTTCGGTCGAACACTGACCCAAGATATCAGGTTCAGGGACGAAAATTGGTTCGCTAAAGCATGCCTAACTTCAACTGGCAATTTTTTTCCGGCTGTACACTGATCGTAGCCTGTAAAAATTGCTTTAATCTGGATGAGGTGCCATTTATTCACAAAAGAAAATTAGTTTTTGCAGATTTTACGGCCTGGGAAGGCCGTTTCACGAACCAGCCTTGGGCCGGTTCAAATCCAAACAAATCTAGTGGTGGGTGTCCAAATAAAAAGGGCCAAATTTTTGGAAAAATGAGAACGGCCTTCGCGCGTCCCCGGGTTCCTATGCAGGGCGACGAGTGTGAAAGTTCCAAGATAAAAAAAAACACATACGGCTGTGATCAGCCCATTCAAAAAATTACAAGTATTCATAGAAGGCAATGTCATTCAAATTCCCTAATCCAATCCAGGTAACACCTCCCCTCCCTGCCCGAATGTCAACCTCGGCAAGGGTAGGCTTTGTGTGATGTTAGACCTTTCGGAAGATCGGGTGAGGGTCCCTAGGTACAATGTAATGAAACCACTCATGTCCACGTAGGCTTCACAGAAAATAGCAGTTCTACGTTCAGGAAGCGCGACACCCAGCTCCAGAACAAAGGCGTAGTTTTTGGCTCATGCAACTCGGCCTCCAAAGGATGTTCATTACACTCAGCAGCTTACTGATCACAACGTGGGGTTAAAAACTGCTTGCAGCAACCATAATGTCTTTCGAACAGATACTATGACGACGGAGAGTTATTTGTCAGGGAAAGAAGATGGATTAATATCCCTCTCATAAAAATTGCCAAGTGGCTTCGAACCATCCACTTTCGAGCGGCGCAAAATACTCGAATGCAGCTGGGGTGAGACCTATGCCGCCAACGCAGGTAGGGCATTTGTCGGCAATAGTGACGATAGCGCTCTTTCCCTTATCTATAAAAAACATCGACAACGTCATCGCATATAGGAGAATTTAACGGAGAGCGCTTACAGGACACTTTGGCCTTGCGTCCGCAGAATCTGCCATGCACAAACTGAGTGTTATCGAGTGCCACCGAAAAGTCGGAATTCTGAATGGCCTTTCCGCAGGTACCAATAATCTTTTTTAAAAACCAGGTGAGCAAAAAGACGGCTGATAAGTTGATAATAGCATGAGCTTACGCCGCCTGGGGTATAGGATATCGCTGAAAGAGGGTCAGTGAAATGTTCCGCTACAATGATCAAGATGGGATAAACCCACCAGGTCCAGTGTATGGGTGGCTAACGGCGGTAGCCGCCGTTACGCAGAGGGCGAGGAGAGCTGAGGTTACAATACTGAGTTACATGTTGAAGAAATGGGTGTTGTGGGCTTTGATGAGGCCAATAAGGAAGTAATCGCAGTCTTTTATACATCCAATAGTCACAAAGGGTCGGCGGTATCATAGCCGTGCGTTTCATGAATTGTAGACCTAGTTATTCTTGTCGGTAGGTGCTGGCATGAACAGCTATGATTATTTGCGGTTCCGACGTTTGAAGGAGCGAAAAGCATACTCCAAGTGGTATTTTACGGCACTACGAATCCGCATTTCTCGCCAACGTGGAATTGTTCCGCTGGGCGTTTCGTTGTTTCCGGAGTATGTCGTACTACCATCGTCATTATTGAGTTCAACTCAAGGAAGGAAGGTCAACCAAAGGCTATATGGGGCCCGGACGCGTCAATGACCTTTGCTTCGAAAATCGGAGTTGGCAAGCTCACCAATTGCCTATCGAAACTTCTGTTTTATTTTTTTATTTCTGCTGCTATGAAGGCATGATTGCTTCGTGTCGGATTTCGAACGCGTTAACGAGCGCGATGATTTCTTGAACTATAATTCTTCCCATGGGACATTCTGCCGATACTCCATGGATTTTTATATTCTTGAACAGTTCTTCAGGTCAGCTTCTTCAAGTTTCAGCGTTCGAAGGTCACTCAAATGGAAATTATAGAAGACAGAGCCCAATCTCACCGAGCTGAAGGGGAACTCGGAAAGCCTTTTCGACGACGAGAAAGAAGCACGACCATGCCGAACTTACCCCGAGTCCATGTGGACCTTGAGGTAAGGGCTTCTTTTTCTCTCCATTCCTACCCCTTTTTTGAGGAGGCCGCGTTTCTATCTCAACGTCCTGGTTTCAATTTTCGTAAGTAGTCTTACGGGAAAAGTTCTCACCTTGATAATTGAACGCACCCAACACCATGTGTCATTATGTATAAAAATTGTTGAGATTGGCCCGGACGCCACTTCAATGGGACTTCAAGGACCTCCAAGGCCGCGTGTGTCTTTACGGATGGATCTATAGCACTTCAAGTTTCAGAGTTGCAAATTCAATTGTTTAGCGACTCCTAAAATCAGCTCTTAAGGAAGATCAACCTAATTGAAAGGTCACTCACATGGAAAGTATTATTATAATGAGGGAAGGAAAGGTCCACTCAATCCCTAATCTTGACGTCCTTAACGGAGAGAATTAAGAACGACCATGCCGGGCTTGCTCCGAGTTGCGCCTCTGGTGGACTATCGAAATATTTTCAAACGGCGGGCAGGTATGATGTCGCATTTCTATCCCTAGGATGCAAGTGGTGGTTTAAGGCGTATAGGTCTTCAAGAAACACCTTGACATAGTGCCTTCACTGCAGAGCTATGCAAGGTCAGCTCCGCTCACTCGAACACCACGGATAACAACTTGGATCCGTAACGAAGCCGGACGTGGTGACTAGAGCCCCCTCAACGGAGAACTTGAAAGGAATTGGTCGAAGAATTCACGGTAGATTGATATAAGGACTGGGAAGGACTTTTTTCTTTCTGTTGATGTCTTTGAAAAACTCACGGTGCGGTTTCGTTATTCCGTCGGTGCACGCTATGAGGCCTTAGTAACAATTATACATAAATCTTTGGAGCTTCCAGGGGGAACCTCACCTCGACTGCGATTCTTCGTACGCCGAAGGATGGCCCATGCGACTCAGAACTCGAAGTAAATGTTGACAACACTTGACTGAAGATTAGCTGCGATCATGTGTGTCACGGTTTGGTCACGGTGCTATCACGTTGCTTTGTCAACGTCTTTCCACAAGATGCAGATACCTGTGCTTCACTACTGATCACTACTGTGCGGAGTTTAAATGAATCACATGACTCTCCAATTTGGGATGCTGATGCCCGGCAAATGATGCCTCATGATGCAGCTCCAGTCTTCATTTTTTCTTTTTGCTCTTTTGTTCAACACAATCTCAGAGCTATATCTTGCATATAGTAGTTTAAATGTACTTTTATTTTATTTTTAAGTTACAAAAGAATTTGAAAGGAAAATGGAGGAGCCTGAAAACAAATTGTAAGCTTTGTGGTAGCACAGAATGTTGGGGAAACAGTCAGCTGCAGATGTGAGGCATTGGCAATGGACTGAAAAGGGGAGAGAGGGTGATACAGTCATGTGTGTCCGAATACACAGGTTACAGGAGCTGGCATGCGTGGTGGCTGCGGCATTGGCATTGGAATGGAAAGGGGTGGAGGGTGGGGATATGGTTGTGCATGTCCGAATATGGAGTGTGGGTGGTGGCTGAGGCTTTGGCATTGGAATGGAAAGGGAGGAGAGGGTGGGGATACGGTCGTGCATGTCTGAAAATGCAGGTTAGGGAGGCTGGTGTGGGTGGTAGATGAGGTGTTGGCATTGGAATGGAGTAGGTGGGTATGCGGTCATGCATGTCGGAATATGCAGGTTAGGAGAGCTGGTGTGGGTGGCGGCTGAGGCATTGGACTGGAAAGGGAGGAGAGGGTGGGGATATGGTCATGTGTGTCAGAATATGCAGGTTAGGAGAGCTGGTGCAGGTGGTGGCCATGGGTGTTGGTCAGGGGAGCTGGTGTGGGTGGTGGCCATGGGTGTTGGTCAGGGGAGCTGGTGTGGGTGGTGGCCATGGGTGTTGGTCAGGGGAGCTGGTGTGGGTGGTGGCCATGGGTGTTGGTCAGGGGAGCTGGTGTGGGTGGTGGCTGTGGGTGTTGGTCAGGGGAGCTGGTGTGGGTGGTGGCTAAATGGGCACTTGGTCAGTGGGCCATGCACTGAGAGCTGGTGGATTGATGACAATGGGGATGGGGATCGAGCAGCGGATGGTACACATAAACAACGGCCACCTCAGCCTATGTTCATGCCACTCAGCTGCTTCTCCTGCTCTGATGGAGCCTGGAACAGGGGTGTGATGGCAAATGGAGAGGTGTGACAGCCACTTTGTCACATTTGATGGGACGAGTAGGGGTGAGAGAGGCCATGGACCAGATAGAAGAGAGAGGGGGGAGGGCAGAGCACTGGCTCACAGTGAGGAGATGGGGAGGGGCACGGTATGTGGGTATGTGGTCATTCAGTTGTTCAGTGCTGTGAGGTTGTGTTTTGAGGTCCAAGATGGTCGAAGCGGTTGAAATGAGGTGATTGGGGGTGGGAAGGGCTGGGAAGTGTGTGGTGAAGTTACTTAGAGGTGGTGGTCAGTTGTACTGACTGCCACCTTGGTTGTTTACTGCTGTGAAGTCATGATATTGGGTAATAGAATAAAAAAGAATGTTACTTACCTTTAATACCGTGTTCCTTTGCTGTTTTGGAGAGACTTGGAGGGGTGAGGCTTGGAGATGTTGGATGTGAGTGAGCAGGAGGTGATGGAACACAATGGATAAACATCTGCATGACTGATGGATTATCTAAGCACTGCACATGTGATTCAGTAGTGAAAACTGACCTGTATTGCTCAATATGCCATGGAAAGGCATAAAAATTTGTATATTTGTCTATATAGGCATATAAAACATACATGAATTTTTTTAGTGCAAGGGAGAGAGTGGAAGGTACCACATGAAGTAGTGAACTCGCTAGTGAATATTTTATTGCTTCACTACTTCAGTGGCTATGCTGATGCCAAATAGAACCAACTATTCATTTCGCCATCTGAGTTCGCACAAGCTGTCCAGCTCATGAAGGCTGCCTGGATATCAGCTTAAACCACACCTTGGTAAGCCAAATCCCCCCCTTTTTCTTCCCTTTTTTTTTTTTCTTCTTTATTTTAAATTTTGGACACAGGTATGAGTAGGGAGCCCAGGAGGGGTCATACAATTTTGGGATGTTTGGCAAGTGCCCCAAGCTCAACAAGTATGCCAAGCATCACCAAACAGTTTGCAGTCTTGTTGATGAAAAACCATGGACAGTATCATTGATGATAGATGCATTGAGGACAATGTTCAATGTTCGTAAATGTGATAACTACTAGTGATGGTCACGGGTAACCCCAGGGTCATTTCGCACTGACCTATACCCTGACCCTACCTTTACCCTTACCCTCTCCATGGGTTGGGGTGGTTCTGGGGTACGGGTAAGGGTTTTATGGGGGTCAGAGGGGTCAGAAACCCCCTGAGGGTTGATAGAAGGGTACAGGTTTCATGAGGGTTGGGCAGGTAGTCTACATATTCCCTATGTACAATAAAAACTATGTTAAACAGTGTCTACCCATAGTACTGTGCCCAGCATTGTGTTTGCGAGGATCCAGAGAGTTCAGAAAGTTGAGGAAACACTAAACGAGTTCAAACGAACTCGTTTAGTGAGTAGGGAGGTGGTATGACACATGGAATCGAGAGGAAGGTGGGTAGGAGGAGAGTGGGAGTGGGAGTGCACATGCCATTGTGTTTGCGAGGGCCCAGAAGGCTTGGAAAGTTGAAGAAACACTAAACAAGTTCAAACAAACTTGTTTAGTGAGTAGGAAGATGGGCAGATGCACAGGATGGGGAGGAAGACAGGTAGGAGGACAGGTGGACTGGGACTGTGCACCGTGTTGTGTTTGCAAGAGTCCAGATGGTTCAGAAAGTTGACGAAACACTAAATGAGTTCAAACAAACTCATTTAGTGAGTAGGAAGGTGGTATGACACATGGAATTGAGAGGAAGGTGGGTAGGAAGAGAGTGGGAGTGGGAGTGCACATGCCATTGTGTTTGCAAAGGCCCAGAAGGCTTGGAAAGTTGAAGAAATACTAAATGAGTTCAAACAAACTCGTTTAGTGAGTAGGAAGATGGGTGGATGCACGGGATGGGGAGGAAGATGGTAGGAGGAGAGTAGGAGGGGGAGTGGGTGCAGCGTTGTCATTTGCAAGGGCTTAGAGGGCTCAGAAAGTTAAATAAACACTAGACAAGTTTAAACTGGGGGGATTGGTGACCTTTTGGTGGCCCTCACTCCTCACTCACTTCCTGGGTATCTTCATTTGTTGTTATTGTTGCTGCTGCAGACAGTGACAATGGCTTGTGGCATCATGGCATCATTTTTGTCGAGGCTGGTGTCGTCGGTGTGTGCTGTAGTGGTTGTGGGCAGTCGAACAATGGTTGCGGGTGGTTCTCGGTGGTGGCGATGATGCTGTATGATGGTGGTTGAGAAGAAAAACAGTTGTTGTATTATTGTAAACAAGGTCACACATTACTAATAGTAACACAAGTACAAACAAGTTGTACCTGCTGGTAAAACCACGGGTATACCCTGACCCTTGCTCAAGGGTAGGGGTTAATGTGGGGTCAGACATTCCCTACCCTGACCCCGACCCTCCAAACCCTTACCCATGTACCCCTGGGGTTTCTGAAACCCTTGCTCAACACTAATAACTACAGTGTGCTCGAAGTATCAAAAAGCATTTGACATCATCGTTCCTGTCTGTTTCACAGTGATCTGGCTTTTCTGGGCCATTACTACTTTATGAATGCTGGGGACATCTTATGTATTTGTAAAAAAAACTTGGTTGGATGTGAACAATTTCACGAAATTTACCCTCCTACTGCCCAACCTTGATGCTTTGATGAACCCAATGACCTGTCCTTGAAGGCGCAGTTGCCGTGACGATAGCAAGTGGCATCATCAAGTGAAGGAAAAGGCGAGGTAGAATAACCGCCAGGGAAGATTCCACTCTAGTAGCTGGAGAACAAACAAATGCAAAAGATCATCATGAGGCCCAAAAAGACGACAGGAAGAGCTGAAAAAACAAAACAAGTGCAAAAGATGGTCAAGGCTCAGGCTCCTAAAAGCAGCCACTCATATCGCTCGATGAGCCTCTACATACTATTAGCGGTATGACAAATCTTATGATGTGATCATTGATGGGAGTGAACAAATAAACAAAACTAAGGGCTCGAGCTCGCAATAGAGCAGCTGCCGGAAAGGTTGCGCAGGCTGCTCGGAGATCATTGATTAACCCTAATGTTGGGTCCCAACTCAAGGCCTTTCTGGGCCTGTGTGACAAATCCTTTGAATACCTTTGAGCATTCAGAGGTTACGGCCCACCAATTTCTTTATGGACTTCTATCGACAAACATTTTTAAAGGCTATACCATCACACTGTCGATTTTGGAGGACCTGGACACTATTCTCGACACCATTCCAAACCAAAACAGTGTTAGTGACCAAAATGTGACATGATCACATGGTGCAGATTTGGGACCCAACGTTAGGGTTAATCAATGATCTCTGAGCAGCCCGCATAACCTTTCCGGCAGCCTCTCTATTGCGAGCTCGAGTCCTTAGTTTTGTTTATTTGTTCACTCCCATCAATGATCACATCATAAGATTTGTCATACCACTAATAGTATGTAGGGACTCATCGAGCGATACGAGTGGCTGCTTTTAGGGTCAAGGCTACCAAAAAGAAACAGAGGAGGGCAGGAAGAGCCAAGTGTTGGGTCACGGGGGGGGACAAACAAGACCAAAGATGGTCAAAAGCTACCAAAAAGAAACAGAGGAGGGCGGGAGGAGCCGAGTGTTGGGTCACGGGGGGAAGCAAACAAGACCAACTTTTAAAATTTTTTCGTTGGGTGAGACCGAGGGTGTAAGAACCCTTACTAACATAGCGGGTATTTATCCACTTTACAAATGTGAAGGAAATCATTGAGCATTAATGCCTCCGATCAACATATGTCCGATAATTTACTCATTGGGCAAATCACCACTTCTCCCCGGTGTGAGTGAAAATCTCACTGTTCAGTTATAAATGGACAGGTCGTTGTAGTACTAGGGATTAAATTGGTAGTGGTGACAGCGCACCATATCTGAGTGTTGCGCAAGCGTTTCGACAGTGATTCTACGGCTGATCCGAAACACCATATACATCACTTCATATAATTGTGAAAAATACATCAACCAAATGTCTATGCACTTGGATCAAGCGTATACCCTCACTAGGAGGTATAGATAGATGAAATACGACGGAGAATTATTTATGACGGAAGGAATATGGACTTGATACCCCTCTCACACGAATTCCCAAGTAGCTTCGAACCATCCACTTTCGAGCGGCGCAAAATACTCGAATGCGGATGGGGTGAGACCTATGCCGCCATCGCAGGTAGGGCATTTGTCTTCAACAGTGACGATAGCGCTCTTTCCCCCATCTATATAAAAAAAAAAATATCGGGCTTCAACGTCATCGCGTACAGGAGAATTTAACGGAGAGCGCTTACAAGACACTTTGACCTGGCTTCCGCATAGTTCGCCATTCCCAAACTGAGTGAGATCGAGTGCCACGGAAAAGTCAGTATTTTGAATGGCCACTCCGCAGGTGCCAATAATCTTTTTTTTTTAAAACCAAGTGAGCAAAGAGACTGCTGAGAACTTGATAATACAATGAACTTACGCCGGAAGGGGTATAGGATGTCGCTGAAAGAAAGTCAATAAAATGTTCAACGACAATGATCAAGATGGTATAAACCCACCAGGTCCAGTGTCTGAGGCGGTAGCCGCCTTTACGCAGAGGGCGAGGAGAGCGGAGGTTACAATACTGAATTGCATGTTAAAGAAATGGGTGTTGTGGGCTTTGCTGAGGCCAATAGGGAAGTAATCGGAGTCTTTTATACATCCAATACTCACAAAGGGTCGAGGGTATCATGGCAATGCGATTGTATACCCGGTTATTCTTGTCGGTAGGCGTTGGCAACAACAGCTACGATTATTTGCGGTTCCAATGTTTGAAGGAGCGAAAAGCATACTCCACGGCGTGGTATTTTACGGCGCTACGAATCCGCATTTCTCGCCAACGTGGAATCGTTCCGCTGCACGTTTCGTTGTTTTCGGAGAATGACGTACTACCATCGCCATAACTGAGTTGGAAGGAAGGTCAACCAAAGATTATATGGGGCCCGGCGGGCTCTGAAGCCCCGACGAGTGGACGACGTTTGCTTCGGAAATCGGAGTTGGCGAGCCCACCAATTGCATTTCATTTTCTGCTGCTATGAAGGCATGAGTGCTTCATGTCGGATTTCGAACGCGTTAACGAGCGCGGTGATTTCTTGAACTATAGTTCTACCCATGAGAAATTCTCCCGATACTCTATGGATTTTTGACAATTCTTCAGATCAGAGCGTTGGAAGGTCACTCACATGGAAATTATAAAAGACAGAGTCCACTTCAATCCCAATCTCATCGAGTTGGAGGAGAACTTAGAAAACCTTTCGACGAACAGAAAGTAGCAAGACCATGCCCGGGCCGAACTTACCCCGATCCATGCGGACCATTGAGATAAGAGCTTCTACATTCCTAGAGCAGGCCGCGTTTCTATCTCAACGTGGTGGTTTCAATTTTTATAAGTAGTATTACGGGAAAGGTCTCACCTTGATAATTGTATTTGATACCTATACAAGTTGGTAGTTAGGATGCTGCGCTTGTTGTACATATCAGGAACGTACGACCAACTCCTGCTCCGGCGCCGCACGCTTTCTTTTTCCACACCACTTCATCAGCTTACTTGGCCGATGTGAACGTAGATCTATTGCGAATCGGACGCCACTCGTTTTCTGCCCGCGTCGATGACTTTGCGCGTAAGTGCTCCATCCGAGGGCTTAAAACTGAAACTTGTCTTCATCCACAGCAAAAGGGAGCTCCTCAACACACATCGGTCCATGCAGCTCATGATCACAGCATAATCTAGCCTTCAGGCAAGTGTTGTTAACATTCGCTCCGAATTCCGAGCCGCTTGCAATCAATCTACCGTGGACGCTTCGACCGATTCCCCTCAGGTTCTGCATTATGGTCGTCCTCCGTCAAGGCCCCTAGTCACCGCATCTGGGTCGGTTACGGATCCAGGTTGTTATCCGTGGTGTTCGAGTGAGTAGAGCTGACCGTAGTGAAGGCACTTGTCGAAGGTGGGAATTTCTTGTTCGGCTCCGTTACGAATCCAAGTTGTTATCCGTCACGGTGGAATTCGAGTGTGTACTATAGCTGACCTTGCAGTGGGAATTTCTTGAAGACTTACTAACCATACGTTTTACATAAACCACCACTCGCATCCTCGGGATAGAAATGCGACATCTTACCTGCCCGCCGTTTGAAACATATTTCAACTTCAGTCCATGAGAGGACTTGGAGCAAGTCGCCCCGCATGGTCGTTCTTAAATAAACAATTCTCTCCGCCAGATTCAAGGAGCTTGAGTGGACCTTCAAGCTTCAAGTCTTCCCTCAGGCTAATGATAATAATAATATCCATGTGAGTGACCCTTTCAATTAGGCTGATCTTACTTGCATAAATAAGAGCAGAGCAGTTTTTAGGAGTGTTGAAACGATATTACCTTTTTGCAACGCTGAAACTTGAAGTGGCTGTTCAAAACTTGTTGTAGATTCGTCAAGTCACGCCTTGGTGGTCCTTGAAGTCTCATTGTAGTGACGTCAAGGTACATGGCGTTGGGGCTCAAGGTAAGCACTTTTCCCGCCGTAAGACTACTTATAACAATGATACCAGCCTGAGCATGTTGAGATAGAAACGCGGCCTTCTCAAAAAAGGGGTAGGAATGGAGAGTGGAAAAGAAGCGCTTATTTCAATGGTCCGCATGGGCGCGGGGTAAGTTCGGCATGGTCATGCTTCTTTCGCTTTATTCGAAAAAGGCTTCGGGTCCGAGTTCCCCTTCAACTCAGTGAGGCTGGGGATTGAAGTGGACTCTGTTTACTATGTGAGTAACCCGTGACTCCAACGCTGAAACTTGAAGAAGCTGATCTGAAGAATTATTCAAGATATCGTTATAAATCCATGGAGTATCGGGAGAATGTTTTATGGGGAGAGCGATAGTTCAAGAAACCACCGCACTCGTTGATGCGTTCGAAATCCGACATGAAGCAGCCATCCCTTCAAAGCAGCAGATTTTTAAAAAAAAAGAACAGAAGTCTCGGATAGGTAATTGGCCATGGGGACTCGCCAACTCCGATTTTCAAAGCAAAGGTCGTTAACTCGTCGAATTTTAAGAAACCTGATCCGTATAGTCTTTGGTTGTCCTTCCTTCCAACTCAATAATGGCGATGGTAGTACGTCATTCTCCGGAAACAACGAAAGGCCCAGCAGAACAATTCCACGTTGTCGAGAAATGCGGATTCGTAGCGCCGTAAAATTCCACTTGGAGTATGCTCTTCGCTCCTTCAAACGTCGGAACCGCAAATAATCATGGCTGTCATTGCCAACACCTCCCAACAAGAACAACCGGGTATACAATTCATGAAACGCACGGCTATGATACCTCGACCCTTTGTGACTATTGGATGTATAAAAGACTGCGATTACTTCCCTATTGGCCTCAGCAAAGCCCACAACACCCATTTCTTCAAACATGCAACTCCGTATCGTAACCTCCACTCTCCTCGCCCTCTGCGTAACGGCGGCTACCGCCGTCAGCCACTCATACACTGGACCTGGTGGGTTTATCCCATCTTGATCATTGTCGTTGAACATCTCACTGAATCTCTTTCAGCGATATCCTATACCCCTTCTGGCGTAAGCTCATGCTATTATCGGCAGTCTCTTTGCTCACCTGGTTTTTTAAAAAAGATTATTGGTACCTGCGGAAAGGCCATTCAGAATTCCGACTTTTCCGTGGCACTCGATAACACTCAGTTTGTGCATGGCAGATTCTGCGGACGCAAGGCCAAAGTGTCCTGTAAGCGCTCTCCGTTAAATTCTCCTATATGCGATGACGTTGAAGCTCGACGTTTTCTATAGATAAGGGAAAGAGTGCTATCGTCACTATTGAAGACAAATGCCCTACCTGCGTTGGCGGCATAGGTCTCACTCCGGCTGCGTTCAAGTATTTTGCGCCGCTCGAAAGTGGATCGTTTGAAGCTACTTGGCAATTTTTATGAGAGGGATATCAAGTCCATCTTCTTTCCATCATAAACAATTCTCCGTCGTATTTCACCTATGTATATATCCTAGCGAGGGCTCAAATTAAAGCTTGTCTTCAAATACGGCAGATGGCTCCTTAACGCACACACTACAGTGTGTTGCATAAATATCTTCAGGTGATGGTTTCTACAAAGCTGTTTGTCCATGTTTCTGTGGGCCCAAAGGGAGTAATTCTGTGATGTTTGTCACTCAAGATCCACGATAGTCACGGTGCAGCCACAAACAATCACTCACAAACAAAATTTTGCAAACTCTCCACCTGAACTTATTTATGCAAAACCCTGTAGTGCGGCCAGCATGCACACTGGGAAGTGATAGCACCCCATTTGAGTGCTTTGTTTATGCTTGATCCAAGTGCATAGACATTTGTTTTTCGAAGTTCACACCTATATGAAGTGATGCCCTAATTTCAAAACACTCATCTCAGTGTTTCGGGCACTAATCAGCCCAAAATTGCACTGTAGAATCACTGTTGAAACACTTGGATACGGCACAACACTCAGATATGCTGCACTGACCTAATTGGTAGTTACCACTACCAATTTGCTGCAGTATTTAATTCAATTTGGCAGTAATGCGTCAATCAGCCCTCAAAATCACCGAAATGTAATGCAAGTAACACATATTTTGGTCAAGTGCCGAAACCATCTGGAAATTTGAATAAAATGGATTGGGAGTATGAAAAAAATTCCAGAGGCTCACCTATTGCATTTATGTGCCTTATGTAGGTAATAAACAGATATAATTCAGTTTACAATGAACTGTGTAAATGTGAATATGGGCTGTCATTGGCCATCTCTGTTGTGAAACAAGGACAATTTGCAATTTTAGGTGGACACTGCACCGCATTCTTGCAATCTTTTATTTCCCTTATTTGTCAATACATCATGCCAGGTGCTGGATTGAATAAAATACTTCAGTAGTTCCTAAAATGTAAAACCATATATTTATCATAGTACTACCACTATTACACCTCTACATATCCAATTATAACTGACTGGTGAGATTTCACCCACCACAACACTCAAACACCCTCTGATCCAGCTAAGTACAAAACCACTCAGTTTAATATGCTTGAGGGGCCAAAGGCATACCCTTGCCAACAGACCACAGTCTACTAAGAAGATTTGAGAGTCCAAGCTACAATGGAGTCACTCACCAACCACCCACAAAATTATTGAGAGAAGGCATCAAGAATCCACTTTGATGCACTGACAAGACATGCTCACTTCAAGATAGGGTGAATGGTGCATGCACATATGTTAGTCGCATTGTGCCTTACCCACACTGCAAACATCCCAACATACTGACATAAAGATATTTTGAGAGTATTTTGATGGTACGTAAAACTTTCCCAAAATATCATCCACCAGGTATATGTTTAGTATGAGAAAGAATATTTTATTACTTATGTCAAAGTATCATATTGATATTCTGATGATATTGAAGGTTTTTTCTCAATATTGTGAGTATATAAGCCAGCATTGATACAGTATTGAGAAAAAACCTTGAATATCATCAAAATACTCATCTGATACTCTAGCATAAGTAATAAGATTATGTTTCTCATACTAAATACATACCTGGTG
>Ga0307507_10004677_pt1 | contig 23768 bp, 5 predicted proteins | sample 7_EM_MG_FD_207223 | JGI IMG/M metagenome (GOLD analysis project Ga0307507, IMG submission 207223) | Populus trichocarpa ectomycorrhiza microbial communities from riparian zone in the Pacific Northwest, United States - 7_EM | ecosystem: Host-associated > Plants > Roots > Unclassified | place...
ATGCTTAGTTTGTATTTTCCTATTAAAGCTATTAGATCCGGGTAATTACAAGTCCTAGTATAAGGCGTTCCGTTTATTTTACTATCTCCTATATAGTTGCTGTATTGTCCGCCTAGCGTCCCCTTTCTACCCTAAGGCTTATAGGAACCGACAGGACTTTAACTAGGTAATCTTTATAAAGCACTTTTATACCAATACGCTCTCCTAGCCTATCCCCTGCCCTTACGGCCCGTTTCTTTACCTATTAGTCCTTTAGGGTGACTCTAATATCTCCACTCCTAAGGTGTTAGACTATAACGGCGTTATAGACCTCCTTATAAATCTTTGTAAGAACTTCTATTTCTGATTGTCCCCTAAGTTCCTCTGCCTTTTCTGTATTTAGTCGTATTAAAATTATATACCCAGTTATTGTTTTTAGGGGGGTAGGTTCCCTATGCTATAGGAGCGCAGCTACGGCGGCCCAGGTGCGGTTCGCCTATAGGGGAAGGTTTTATTTATCTTCAATTTTGTTTAGCCATTAGAGGATTTAATTAAGGGTTTACTAAAAAGGCGCCTAAGGTATACTAGACTGGAGCCATTCTACTAGCTACATTAGTTTATAATAGCTAACAGATACTCCCCCATAGTTCCAGATACTAGACGCGTTTAATAGGCTTTATATTTTATTAGATGCCTTCTTAATTAGGGTATTTCCACTTTCTAGTATGGTATTCGCCCGTCCTTATTATTGTTATGGGGGGCCATTGTTGGGTATAGGTCTGGCGGTTGCGCGCAACTATATACCACCGTCGTTCTACCTGTGCCTCCCCTATAATGCATGCATCTTAGGGGATTATCAGGGTGTTTTTCAGGGTTCTTTTAGTTAGTTTGGTCTTTTTGGGCCGGGTGCAGCAAAAGCTCCAAAAGTCGCGGCTTTTTCAAGACCTAAAATTAAAAAATTATATTAACAGAGAAGTAATATATATTCTAAGAAGTATTATAAAAGAGTTTATTAAGGAGTTTTATAGAAACTATACTTAAGGATATAATAGATTAATAGCGTTAGTGTTAAGACTTATAGAAAAGTATATTATCTAAGGAATATACATAATTACTAAATAAGTAATAAATTAATATAACACAAACCCTATAGAGAACTACAGCTAGTAAAACTACTAAGTAAACTATAGAAAGTTATATTATAGGACTTTATTATTAAATTACTAAAGTCTAAAAATCTAGTTATAGGACAAGAATATAATATAATACTAATTATAGTAGATAAGATAACTAAATAGAGATATTTTATTAGATATATAAAAGAAATATTAATAGAAGATATAGTAGAAGCCTATATTAAATATATATTTATATAATACAGAGCACTAGCAAAAATTATATCAGATCGGGATCTAAGATTTATTATAATATTTTAGTAAAGCTTTATAGCAGTATAAGGAGTATATATAGTAATATCTATAGCATATTACCTATAGATAGATAGTTAAATAAAAAGACTAAACTAGACGTTAGAATAGTACCTTAGATATTATATTAACTATAAGTAAAGAAAAGTCGTAAAAAAGCTAAGGAATATATAAATAAGTTAATAAACTTACACTAATACCTCTTATAATTAGTAAAACTAGTATATAAATATATAAAGAAGTATTATAACTAAAAAAGATCTAGAGGACTAGACCTTAAAGAGGGAGATAAAGTATAACTACTATATAAAAACTTTAAAAGTAAGAGACTAAGTAAGAAGCCAGATTATATTAAAATAGAATTATTTAAAAATTTAAAGAAAGTTACGGAAATTATATATAAGTTAGACTTACTGCCTAAAATAAAGATCTACCTAGTATAATATATTCCTATATTAAAACCAGTATATAGAGATATATAATCACTAGCCTATAAATCTAATATATATAGAAGATATAAAGAGGATAAATAGCTAGTTAAGTAAGTAATTAACTACTAAAAAATTAATAACTAAGTATTTTATAAAGTACTATAAAAAGGCTATAAAAAAAGATATAGGAGTATTTAAAGAAATTAAATTAGGTAATATAGAGAAAGAAGGATTAAAAGTAAAAATATTAATTAAAGGTAATATAAGAAGATCTACTAAACTATTTAAATTTATTTCCTTTTTAAAAGAATTAGAACCCTTTCTTTTATCCCCTAATTTAGCTAAGCCCTATTAAATAAGTTTTTACTCCTTTAAGTATACCTTTTTATAGACCTTTTTAAAATAGGTTAACTAAGTAAATATAGTTTATTAAGACTTAAATATATAATACTAAGCTTTAAGTAAAGAGGCTATTTTCTTAAATAAATAATAAAGTTCTTTATAAATAGAGATAAGCGCACTTTCTAATTTCTCTACCTTAGACTAAATATAAGACCCTATAATAGATTAAATAAGGAAGTAGAAGATTTTAAAGATATATAAGACATATATACTTAGTATTAAATATAGATTAAATATCATAGGATAACTATATATTTGTAATAGTATACTTAGAATATAAAGAAGGTTACTAGAATAAAGGACTTACTAATATAATATATACTAATCCTTTTATAAAATAATAAAAATAAGAGAGTATAACTTTACTAAGTAATACTATTAATATAATAAAATAAGTATAATATTATATTTAAAAACTAAGGTAGAGGCCTAAATAAGTAGGTATATTAAACTCTACTGTATTACTAGCTAATATATAACCACCTACCTCTACCTAACTAGCAGTAAAACGGAGTATAGGACGCCTATAAGGCAACACTAATACTACTAAAGATCCATCCTAGCAGAGAATTCTAATTATAATAGTCCTAGACAGGATACCTTAAATATAAAGAAAGGACGCCTATAAGTCACCAGACAAACTATAAAAGGACTTATAATAGTATAATATAACTATGGACACTTAAATTACAGAGCAACACGCCTACTATTTAATAGTTTAGACCTAGAAGAACATTAGATAATAGCTATATAGGAACCAGTATATAATAAGTAAACCTAAAAAACATACTAACTAAAAGGATATTACCTCCTATACAAACTAGATCTAGTTACCTAAATATACTTCTTAGTTAGCTAATATATTAATATATAGGTATAAAGCTACCGCACTATTAGCCCTAATGTAGTTAAACTGCAAATAGCTATAAATAGAGGTCAAATTAGTATAATTAATGTCTATAACCTATAAGACAATAGGCCCTAAATAGCCACGTAGGGACTACTTTAATAAACTATTAACACAGCGGAAGGCGAGATAATAGTCCTAAGGAACTTTAATGCACACTATATAGTATAGGGAGGACAGTAGGCCATAATAGAGGCATAGGCGACTTACCTATTTACTAAACTAGAAATGCAAGACCTTGTTTTAACTACCCTAACTAGCAAACCCACCTAAAAAAGAGGAACCTAAGAGAGCACAATTAACCTTATATTTGTACAAGAAGCGCTTATAGACTAGTTAAAGTTTTACAGGCTAGAAAATACATAGGCAATAACTGTAGACTATATACCTATACAGATAACTCTTAACGTCACTACTCTAATGTAGCGAACCCGCTAGAGATACGCCATTAAAAAAACTCGACTAGGAAAAATATACCTAAGAAATTACTAATAGACTAGCTATAATACCCTAAGTAACACTAAAGGACATTTAAAGAACTATAAGCAGCTACCTAAATAAATACTGCCTAAAAGCCTAGGCTAGTAAACATGCCTAATATATATAGTCACTAAAGGCGGTATAGCTACTCGCAGGCATAAAGAGGGCAAAATAACAGTATAGTATAATAGGCAAGGCCTACTACTAATAGAGCTACAAGGCCCTAAAGAATAGGCTTAAAAAGACATTATAAAAAAAGAGTAGAAATAGCTAGCATCACTTCCTAAAGGAAATTACCTTAAACTCTATTAAACTATATAACTAGAGACTCTAGCATATATTAAAGTAGAGCAGGTAAGCCGTAGGGGGAACGCTAAGGGACCCCTACCTTCCTATACTTTGCTAGTTAGAATATAACTAATATATAAACAACAATAGGGAAAAAACAAAGATATAAATAGAGAGGTTCTTTTTAGGAGTAGGCTAAGCGGACCTATAGGATACTAGCGACTAAGACTACTTTATACCTCTAGAGATAAACTAGATAGTATTATTAAATAAAATAAAAGAAGCTATACGGAAGCTCCCTACTAGTAAAGTAATAGAGCTAAATAGAATTTTAAATAAGGCAATTAAAGCTATATTAAAAGTCCTAATAATACCCCTAGCTAATATTATAACTATCTACCTCTATAAAGGCAAGCTACTAGACTACTATAAAGTAATAACTATAGTTATCCTAAAAAAGGTAAATAAAAAGGACTACTCTCTCCTAGGAAGTTACTAACTAATTGCCCTTAAAAACACGCTAGGAAAGCTCTTAAAAAAATAGTTACAGAATATATATAAGAGGCCGTAGAGTTATAAAGTCTACTACTATAGACATAAATAGGTATAAAAAAGAAGCGATTAACCCTCTTAGCCCTCTTCCTAATTACCTTTAGCATTTAGGCGGCATAGTAAGCTTACCTAGGCTATATAGTATCTATACTATGCCTAGACCTAAGTGGAGCCTTTAACAATATATTATATAAGAGACTCCTATAGATCCTAAGACAGAAGGGCTTACTAAACTAAATAATTAACTTTACTCAAGCATTTCTATTAGGACGTACTACTAAAATAGTATTTAAGGGCTATAAAAGTAAAATAATATTAATACCCACAGGTATCCTATAGGGATCGCCCCTATCACTAATCCTATTCCTATTCTTTATATTAGAGCTATTAAAGACATTTAAGAGCAACTAAGAAATAGTAGCCCTAAAATTTATAGACAATATAAACCTAATTATATAGGGAAATATAGTAGTAGAAAACTGCACTAAACTTAACTAGGCATATAATAGGTATATTATATAGGCAAAATAATATAGCGCTAAATTTACAATAGATAAATACCAGCTTATCTACTTTATAAGGAAAAGGAGGGTAAATAATAACTTATTATTAATAGTAAGTATCTAGGGCTATAAAGCTAAACTAAAAGCTACCCTTAAGGTCTTAGGGGTCTAGGTAGATACTAAATTAAACTAAAGTAAGTATATTAAATAAGTAACTCTTAGGGGAGTATTAGCATTTGTAATAGTATTATAAATAGTAGTATTAACATAGGGACCCTTATTTAGACATATACAACTACTATATATAGTAGTAGTAAGGCTAATAATACTATACAGCACCTAGATTTAGGGTCTAAAACTAAACAGTAAGCTATTAGTAAAAAGCTCTCTAAAGCCGCTAGTTAAGCTTTAAAACCAATGCCTATATAGAATTATAAAGGCCTATAAAAGGACACTATGTGCCGTACTAAAACGCAAAGTAGTAGTACTACTATTAGATATATATATAAACATAATTACTATATAAAGAATAACTATAATATAAAGCTACCTAGTAGAGAAGGATATATACCAAATACTAAAATATATATAAAGAGCAATAGCCCTCTAAAGAAGAGCGACGGCTCCTTAAAGAGGTAACGCGCCTAAATATATAAGTTAGAAAGTACTCTACACACAAGCAGTAAAGAGAGAATAAGAAATACAAGAGCTATTATAATACTAAATAAAGACCCAGCGCCTTACTAGCGGAGCTCTATAATAATAATAGAGGATTAGAGGCTACTAATATAAATAGAGATCCACTATATATATTATAAGATGGGCAGACTTTAAGTAAAAGAGACGCTAGAGAAAATTGGCAAAATATAAAGGGCAGCTATATAGAATACCCTATAGACAATACTAACTCTCCTCCTTATCACGGAGTGAGTATAAGTGGCGATAATATGTAGTAAAGTAGATATTATTAAGCTACGTACATAAACTATATAATAAAGTCAAGACGTTGCGTAAGGAGAGAAGGTAAAGAAACAGGGAGAAAGGGTATATATCGTTAGCTTAGTTGCTTAGTCAACACATATACAGGGCAGAATAGAATTTAGGTAGTAGTCCTAGCAGAACTTGACAGGATTTAGTGGACTTAATAGAATATAGCAGAGTACAGCAAATTGCCGTAGATTGCCATTAGATTGCCGTCTTATGGTCAGTTAGTAGAAACAGGTGGATATATATAAGGTGTTATAGGGGAGTCCCGTAATAGTACCCCCCCTTTAAATTCAAGCTCCTGCGAGACGCGGTTGTGGTAGTTTTAAGTAGAGTTTATAAAAGTCTTCTGCGGCTTATATAAGTCTTATAGAGTTAACAGGTTCTTATAAGGGCTTAGTATAGCCTTTCTATTTTGTAAGATATATGTATTGGCGTTTCCGTTTATCGTACTTAATATTATTAATTCTTTTAATAAAGTACTTATCCTTACTGTCTACTTTAACTGGTGGGGGAGGGTCCTAAATCTATTTAGGCAGGGTGTTTAATATAGGGGCGGCAAAGCGAAGAACTAATATATGGAATATAGAGTGGATTTTAACTGTATCAGGGAGTTTTAGTTAATAGGCATAAGGAGAGATAACCTTTTTAACCTTATAAGGGCCGGCGTTCTTTTAATTAAGTTTCTTAGTAGGTTATTTCGTATTTAGATTTCTTATATTTAGCTAGATAAAGTTATTAATTTAATAGGCCGGTGCTGGGGTTCGTTTTTTATTCACTACAGCTTTATAAATAGATTAGGCCTATGCCATTTTATTAGTAAAAAAACTCTTATAGTTCTTCTATCTTTTTTATAAATTTATTTGCTTCTGTAACTTATAAGGCATAATAAGCGGGATAAGGAATATTACTAAAGGGTTTAAAACCCATTTGTGGATGCTGGCTGTAGTTAGCTAAAAACAAGAAGACCTTTATAGTTTCTAAAACGGAGTTATTTGTAGTAAATTTAGTGAATATAAGCTAGTCTATCCAGTTGTCCTATAGATAAGATATATATATCCAAATATACTACTCCATTATAGCATTTACATGTCCCATTTAACCGTCTGTTTTTAGGTAGTATACTATAAACAATAATGCTTTAATACGGAGTTAGGTAGTTAGTTTTTTTTAAAATATAGAGATAAACTAGCTACCTCTATTGGAGATAATCATTTTAGGGAGTCTGTGGAGTTTTTATATATAATTTAGAAACAGTCAGGCAACAGCAAGTGTTAATATATTAAGGTAGGCAATTAAGTATCTCATCTTAAATAGTTGGTTTATAACTACTATAATATTTTCACAGCCTTTACTTTCAGGGAGTTTAATAATAAAGTTAATTAAGATATCTTTTTATCTTTAGTCTGGGACAGGAAGTGGCTTTAGGAGGCCATTATATATTTTATAAAAGGCTTTAGCTTGTTAATAGGTGTGGCAATTAGCGATATACTTTTATGTTATATTATGCATATTCAGCTAGTAATATTCCTGTTAAAGTAATATTAGGGTCTTTCTTCGGCCTAAGTAGCTGGCTATTAGTAGGTTATATATATGTTTAAGGAGCTTAAACTTAAGTTTATTATAATCAGGTATAACTGGACAGTTTTAGTAATACAGGTGGTTTCTATAGGCTTTATACTTACTTAAAGAGATCTTTTTCGAGCGCCTGACGCTGTCTTATATTAACTTAAGTGTCTCTTAAATGAATTTATTATTTAAGTATTTGTCAATTATAATTTAATTAATTAATTGATTAGTTATTTTGAGGATATATACTGTAAGTTCTTCAGCAGGAGGATTAAATAGTTTAGGGCAAAGCAGGGTTTAATTTTAGTAAGAATATACTTCTTCCTATACTAGCGCGTCTTATAAATGTTAAATTAGGGCATTAGGCTTTTGACCTTAAACGCCTAGGCAGTATGTAATTGAGAATTGGAAATAGGAGAGATATTCTAACTAATAGGCCTGATGGTAGCTAAGCTGTTTTATAGTTGTAAAATACTGTAGGTTCTTATAATTGCTAAAAACTTTAAATAGGAATTTAGTTTTTTTTAGTTTTAGTCGCCATTGCTTAAAGCATTTAATAATAGCTAGTAATTCCTTGTCGTAAATTTTGTAATTATATTTGGCTAGGCTTAGTTATTTCAAAAAGTATACTATAGGGTATAGTACTCCTTCCTTATTATATTGAGACATAATGCCTCTGGTAACGTAATTGGATAAGTTAGCTTTTATAACACTTATTTAATCTAGGTTGAAGTGTTAGAGTACAGGTGTAATAGTAAATATAATTTTTAGGTAAATGCTTTCTTGCATTTCTTATTAAAGATAAAGGCTTTATCCTTTTGGGTTAGAGCTATAAGGGGTAAAACTAAAGCGGAAAAGTTATTAATAAACTGTTAATAAAAGTTGGCAAATCCTATAAATGCTCTTACGTCTTTAACATTTTTGGGTTCTTGCCAGTTTATAATTACTTCAACCTTTTTAGAGTCCATTTATACGCCATCTATAGAAATAATAAGTCTAAGGTATAGGACTTTTATCTTGTAAAATTTGTACTTGTTTATATTTAACTATAGGCTAGCTCCATATAGGGCTTTTAGGACGAGATTAACGTATTTTTAGTATTTGGTTAGATTATTGCTGTATATTAAGATATTGTTAATATAAGTAATATAGAAGACGTTTAGGTAAGGGCGTAGGGTATTATTTATAAAGTATTGGAATGAACTTAGGGCATTTATAAGGCTAAGTAGCATTACTAAGTACTTAAATAATCCGTATTGGGTACAAAATGTAGTGAGCTATTTGTTTCCTTTTGTAATATAGAGGCGGTTAAATACATAGATGATATTAAGCTTTGTATAAAAGCGAGCCTTACTTAATGAATTTAGTGTCTCTTAAATTAACGGAATTGGGTACTGGTTTTTAATAATAATAGCATTAAGAGCTCAGTAGTTTATATAAAAGTGTAGACTACTACTGGGTTTCTTAATAAAAATTACTGGTGCGGCTATAGGTAAGGAGCTTACTCTGATAAATCCTTTATCTAAGTGTTTGTTTAAATACTTCCACAGTACCTAGAGTTCGTTTTAGGACATCCTGTATAGGGGTTTAAACCTAAAATGTTTCCCTTCTTTAATTACGATTTTGTGGTTATACAGTTGGTATTTTACTAGATTATTAGCTTCCTTTTGTAAAAATGCAACTAGGTGTTTATAATACTTTACTAATACCTTTGTAGTAGGGTTAGTGTACTTCTTTAGTACTAGGGCCTTTTTAATATTGACTATTGTGACTACGAAAATTGTATATCTAGGTTTTTTGGTAAGTTGTGCTAGCGGGGTAGCTCTAATTATTTAGATATTTAGGGTGTTAAGTAGGCTTTAGTTATCTATAGTTTCTTATATAGTTCCTTGTTTAATTCCAGATTCAGTATTTAGTATAGAGTTGGTATTAAACTTGGACTTAAGTTCTTTAAGTATTCTTTTTATGGTAGAGTACTAGTCCTTCTAATATTTTTATGTGGTGAGTTTAAGCTTTTACTTGGCTTGGGGCAATATAGTACTTAAAATTAATCTATAGGGTTTAGTGGAGTTTCCAAGTCCTTAATGGATATTAGTGGAAATCTTACGTTAGTGGAATTCGGTGGAATTTCTAAGTTAGTAGAATCTAGTAGATTCTTTAAGTACAGGGTAGACATTAGTGGAAATCTTAGGCTAATAGATCTTAGTAAATTTCTTAGATTTTAGTTTAGGGTTAGAGCAGTAAGTTATAAAGTACTTTTACTTATAATGGGAGGCGGTAAATAGAACCTTAAAGTTATCCTAGTTAATATTTACCTTATATAGTTTTATCTAGGGTTGTCTAAGGATTACTAGGTAACCTAGGGTAGTCACGAAGAGCTTAATTAATTCTTTATAATCCAGGTATTGGAGTTTTAGAGCCACTATATGAGTAATACGGCCTAAAACAGTACGTTTACTATTAAATTTAAATACATTAATATGCTAGTTAAGGGGTATTAGGGTAAAACCATTATTTTATACAAAGATTTTATTAATAAATCTTATACTGCTAGCTCCTATATTAATTAGGACTTAAGTGTTAGCCTATTAACCTTTTTACTAAAGACGGTAGTTAACAGTTATACTACAATTTTAAAAGTTGGGGTTTGCAATATTTAATATATTTAACAAAATCCTATAATATAGCTGTCCTGAAGAGCGACTTAACTCCAAAATATACCTTTTAGTGGTGAGCGGGGAAAGGTTCCCATAAAACGTCGGTTATAGCTTTATCTTTATAAATAATGCTTACTAAATGCGGGGCTAGAACTAGATAAAGATTAGTAATAGTAACTAAAAAATCAGTGTGGTAAACAACTATTAATATTAGCCGTTTGTAAATCGTTTTGGGATATAGGTATAGGGATAAAACAGTATCTTAAGATATGGTTTTTACTTCCGTACTTAAAGTAGAGGCCTAGCGTAATACATTATTCTTATTTAGAGGACTTTAGCGGGGCATATTCTAAGGTTTTAAAGTTAATGTCTATAGCGTCGGGGTGCTTATACTAAGAAGATAACTTAATAGGGGCTCATAGGGCTATTGTGTTATATTAAGGAGTACGTTTCAGTGTTAGACGTAGTATATTATTATACCGTTTGTTAATAATATTTGTGCAGGCATTAAAGGCTTTTAGTAGATCTATACCTACCAGGGAGGCTTTCAGTTTAGGGCTTAGGGATTTAATAAGGCTATTAATTAGTATAGAGTTATTCCAGCCTATTTCCCTTGCGTAGCAGTTAAATTTAAAAAAGTATACTAGGAAACTTTTCTTTTTTTAAACTATGTTGTTTATTTTCCTTTAAGCAGTGGCTCAGTGGTTTAAGTCACTGTATATAGTTTTAAAAAATCTAACTAGGCTTTATACTGAGTTTGGCTAAAGAGGTTTAATAAAATTAGCTACCTTTCTTCCTAGTCGACTTAGGGCGTCGTAAAGTTAATTAGCTTTAGTTAGGTAGCAATCGGCATTACTAGTTAGCTTATTCTTAAACTGGCTTAAAAATAATTAAAGCTTTTATCATTTACTAATAAATACTAAAGGGTCTAATAGTTTTTTGGATTGTTGTAGTGCAGTAGACAGATTTACAGGATAAACATTTGCAGTTAATTTAGGATTTATACCCAATAAGCTAAGTCCAAATTTAGTCATTTATATCTTATCTATAGGTGGCGTGTTAGCAGCCTCTTAGGCTAATATTTAGTTTTAGGACCCTAACGCAAGTACCTTAAGGGTATAGACTTTTTCTTAAAGTGCCTTAATTGATTTATAATGCCATACTTCTTATTTAGCTTATTATTCAGCTATAGTGGTTTAATGCCTTATAAGGGCATCTATAAAGGACTATTATATACTTACTAATTTTTTTTAAAATATGGATATAATATTAGTGGGCGACACAGGGGCTTCAAAGTCATTCTATATTTCAGAGTGTGGTGTATAAGGTTAACATAATATAATATTGCAGAGTAAGTACAAGTAGCAATAATATATAATAAAGTAGATATTATTAAGCTATATACATAAACTATATAATAAAGTCAAGATATCGCGTAAAGAAAGAAGGTCAGGAAATAGGGAGAAAGGGTATATATTATTAGCTTAGTTGTTTGGTCAATATATACACAGGGCAGAATAGGATTTGGGTGGTAGTCCTGGCAGAACTTGGTAGGATTTAGTGGACTTGGCAGAATATAGCAGAGTACGGCAAATTGCCGTAAATTGCCGTCAGATTGCCGTCTTATGGTCAGTTGGTGGAAATAGGTAGACGTGTATAAGGTGTTATAGGGGAGTCCCATAACACCCCTATACAAAAGATAGATAAAAGTAAAATCTATAGCTGCCTTCCAACTATAGATAAAAGTCCTAGGACTAAATATATAGCTAGCAAGTATTTATATCCTAAAAACTATACCATATTATATATGCAGATGGCCTATATAGTTAGTATAATATATATTACTCTTCTATATCTTCCATATAGTAAGAGATTAGCTATTTACTAAGGCAGGTATAAATAATATTACTTAAATGCTTTTTATAAGTAGGGGTCTATATATAGCAGTATAATAGCTTATAAGCTAAGGAGTCCTCTAATAGTTCTAGATAGTATATAAAATCTAATAGAAAGACACTAGTTAATACACCCCCTTTTAACCCCTTAGGGACTAGACTAGACATCTCCACCTAGCCGTAGAAGGCATATAGGTAAACCACTAAACCCTCCTACTACCCCCCCTAGATCTTCTAAGATACCTTAAAAGTATAATATAAAAAGTAAATATTATAAATAGAGATATATAGGTTAGGCGAAAGTAAAGCGCGTAAGACTAGCTAAAAGGATATACCTAGGTTTTCCCCTTATTAGGGATTTTTCCTATATATAAAAGGTAAAAGCCTATATAGACCTAGAAAAGGGACCGAATCAGGCAATAAATAGAATTAATAATAAATAATAATATTATATTTATAGTAATAAACGCTATAGAGGCATAATAAGTTATTTAGAGAATAAGCTAAAAAGGTTAGAAAACACTATACCACTAATTAAAGACCTAGAGGAGTAGGATATCTTTAAAGATAAAAATAAAGAGAAAGAAGTAGGTATTATAAACCTTATAAATAGAATATTATAGCTACTTAATAAACAACTATAGGATGCTATTAAGTTAGATAAAATATAGGCTAGTATAGCACTAGTAAAACTATATAATAAAATTTAGTAAGTAAGGTTATATAATAAAACTTAGTATATAAGTATATAAGTACGCAGGGACGTATTAATATACTAACATACCTATATATTAAGGAGGAGGGCTTTATAAAAATTGGCCTCTATACCTCTATATAGTAAAGCCCAAAAACCTAACAGCTACTATTAGCATTTTATTAGGATCATACTAATAAACTATTAGAGTAAACGTAGAGACATATATATGGCTGCACAGCGTTAGCGCTATAACGTAGTAATAATACAAAGAAATTTTTTCGCTGGGAAAGTGAGCTGTAATAAAGCCTTGTAGCAAGAACTACGGTAGACTTATTATTGGGCTAGGTATATAGATATTAAACAAAGTCAACAATATAACATTAATAAATAACAACTGGTGGAGTGGTTGCCCAACAGATTAACTCTAATTATATTCTGAGATTTACTATAAGGAAAGGAACTATCTAGGTAGGGACTATAGGTCCTTAAATACACATCTATACTCCTAAGAAACTCTCCTTATACGTAAGGTACGTATTATACGTATTATATATAGACGTTCCCTTTGTATACCGCGTACACCGCGTATAATATTATATAACTTGCTTACCACTCTTTATTACATGGTTCTACGGGATCTATTCTAGACTATGCCTATATTAACTAACTAGCTTCCTTTAACTCTTCTCTAAGTAGTTATAATATTATACTTAAAGCATTTGTAATACTATCTCCCTCCTCTTTATCTTTGTCCTTAAAGATCTCTAACATCTCTAAGTCGTCTACTAGAGGTTTAATATCTGTTTAATTAATTTGGTTAATATTATTGCTTATTATACCTAAAGCTCCTTCTTCTTTGCAAGCACAACACCATGCCTAGACTGTTGCTGCAATACTATCTCTAGGTAAGGTGATGCCATCTCCATATTCTTGTTGTGTAAAAAAGGGGTTAGTCTATGTTATGCTAGCGAGCCCTTTGTTTTAGCAACCTTCCTCTTATTTAGAGTGCACTAAAGCAAATGTTTAGTTATTTTGTAACGTTCGCTCTGTCTCTAACGCTAAGTATACGTATTCTATTACTCTTAACAGTCTCTATATTCCTTAAGTAATTTATCTTAGGGTCTTATATTTAATCTACCACTATAAAGCTTAAGTCTAAGTTGGCCGCTGCTTATGCTAAACTCTATTGTTCCTTAGAGGAGACCGCTTGTGCCCTAGAGGCCCAACGTCGCTCCTTTAAGACTTAGTAAGCTATATTTGCTTATTTAACCCATCTTAAGAAAGTGCGTAAAAAGGTGCGTTTTAAGGAGTAGAAGCTTATGGAACAAGGCCTTTAGGAACTTAGTGATAAAAGAACAGAAGTTCTTCCTATAGCGAGGGAAACAACTCCAAATACCTTAGTAGGTACTCCTCTTAAGTCCCCCTTAGGTAGTTTGTTCTTTAGTAACTCCTCTTTATTAATATTACCTAACCTATTCTCTTCTAATACTCCTATACCTTTCTTATAGCGTTTTTAAATTATCTAGTAGTTCCTAGGTAGTCTTATTATAGCCTATCCACTTTACCTTATACCATGTTTTATTATTAATATCCTTATAACTAACAATCTTTAAAACTTGCTATTTATCTTCCTCTTATCCTCTATACGTATCTGCCTTGTAAACTAGTGGTTTAACATTCCTATATACTAACTCTAGCATTGCGATATGCTGTATAGGGTAGATTTTTATCCTCTCTGGTAAGTTAAGTCTATATATAACTTCTAAGACTTTTGCCTTGACTGTAAATGGTCCTAATCTAACGTAGTCCAACTTCTTACTTAGTCATCAACTCTTGAAATTTTTGTGTAGTAGCTATACTTTATCTTCCTCCTTAAGATCTGGTCCCTTAAATCTCCTAGCATTATAGTACCTTTTTATTCTTTCTTATACTAGTTTGGCTGTGCTTTTAAGGTAATTATAGAGATTTATTAATATCTCCATTCTTTCTTTAGCTGTGTTACTTGTTTTCTTTACTTAATGTAGCAATAATAACGTTCTTGGTTCGTACCCATAATTCGCCTTAAAGGGTAATGTGCCTATCCCTTCCTATGGTATTGTATTATATATAAACTATATAACTAGTAATAACAATACCCAATTATTCTGTACGTGATTAACGTAATGTCTTAGATACTGCTCTAGTGTCTAGTTTAGTCTCTCTATTTAACTATCTATTTGTGGGTAATATGCAGTTAATATTACTACTTAAACCCCTTGTTCTGCTAAGAATACTTCCTAGAATGCTGCTATAAATCTTAAATCTCTGTCTAATATAATTTTGCTTAGTGCTCCATGTCTTATAAACACTTCCTTAATATAGATTCTAGCCATATCTTCTACAGATATTTCTTCTGTGCACGCTATAAAGTATCCCTACTTTATTAGCTTATCCACTATTACTAGGATTGCGTTATAATCCTGCCCGGTAATAGGGTCTTTTAACTTTAGTAACTTAATAATAAAGTCCTATAATATAACTTCCCATAGTCTTTCTAGTATTTTAACTGGTTATAGCTCTCCATACGGCTTATGCCTTGTTGGTTTATTCCTTTAGCAATCTGGATATTCCTTTATAACTTGTCTTGCTAGTCCCTAGATTTTTTAAATAATATACTCCTCCTAAAGTCTTAATACTAAGCCTATAGCTCCATTGTGTCCTTGTGTTATTCCTTTATAAAAGTCTTCTACAAACTCTCTTACTACTGTCTTTGGTACGTACATAGCTTTTTAATTCTTGTACTGCTCTAACTCTAGGTCTTCTACCTATACTTTCTAGATCTTTTGCATCCAATTACTCTCTAGTAATTTATATACTTGTTCTTCTCTAGTTGCTGCAATCTTAGGATAATTGTACCTAATTAATCTATCTAGATCCCTTTGTAGTAAAGCTCCTAACAGCTTTTTTTAATTTTACAACTCTGCCTTCTTACTAAGTGCGTCTACTCTTGCGTTTTTAGTACCTTTGGTATACTAAATTTTAAAATAATATTCTATAAGTATCTCTGCCCATCTAATCTGTCTTTGGTTTAGTTCCTTAGTTATTAGGAACCCTATTAGGTTCTTATAGTCCATTTTAACCATAAACAGTTTTTCTGTACCTTATAAGAATGCTCTCCACTATTAGAGTGCTATAACTATACCTAATAACTCCTTATTATAGATATTATAGTTCAACTCTGGTGGTGTTATTTTCCAACTGTAGTATGCTACTGGATGCCATCTATCTAGATGCTTTTATAGTAGGCATGCTCCTAATATAAAGTCTAATATATCTATTTCTATAACCGTATTTAACTTTGGTTGGTAGATCTTAAGTACTAGATCCTAGGTAAACAACTCCTTAAGTTCCTAAAACAGTTTTTTCTGTTCTTGTCCCTATATCTATAGTTTTTCTTTTTTTATAAGTCTTGTAAACGGCTTAATATTTTTTAACTATTGCGTTATAAACCTCCTATAGTAGTTACAAAACCCTAGGAACAATCTTAACTATATAATATTATCTAGTTTTTACTAACTTACTATAGCTTTAACTTTCTTTAGGTCCATACTAATTTTGCCTAGTTTAATAATAAATCTAACAAAATCAGTCTTCCTAGTAAAGAACTTGCATTTCTTAATTGCTACTAGCATCTTTTCTTTTTATAGTCTCTTTAAGACCCACTTAACATACTCTTTATATTCTTTTTCACTTTCTAAGTAGATAATAATATTATTAAGGTATGCCATAATAAACTTATTAAGGTATTCTCCTAATACACTATTAATTCTTTTCTAAAACGTTACTGGTGCATTTATAAGCCTAAACTGCATTATTAATAGTTTGTATAGTCCTTCCTTTGACCTAAAGGCTGCCTTCTATTTATCGCCTTCCTTAATCCTAACCTAATGGTACGCCTATCTTAGATCTATCTGTATAAAGATCTTTACGTTGCCTATCCTATCTTAGATTTCGCTAATTAAGGGTAAAGGATATCTATCCTTTCTAGTAATGCTATTTAACTGTCTATAGTTAATGCACATTTTAAGTTTTCCATTTTTTTTAGGATAAACAATACTGGATATCCCGCCGATAACTATAACGGTCTAATATACCCCTTTTATAAGTTCTTCTGGATAAACTCTTTAAGCGCCACTAACTTGGTTTTAGTAAGCTTATAGATTAGAAAGAACTTTAGACTAGTTCCCAGTTTCAATTCTATCTTATAATTCTATGCTATATACTCTAACAGCTTTTTACTTTCTAGTAACCATAACTTTTTACTATACTTGTGGTATCTTTTTAGTACATAATTTAAGCCTCGCTTAGTCTCTTTATATATTACTCCAACTTAGTACTATATTAACTTAGTTTATTGTCGCATTTTGCGTTATTATATGTCCCTGATATTAACCTAACCTATAACCCAATTAATCCTTGGATTGTATTCCTATAACTAAGGTATTCCTAATATTGCCTTATCCTTTCCTAGTGGTAAGATATTAAAAGACATTTTAACTGGTCTTCCTTTAATAGTTAGCTAAATAGGTCCTATTTTAAGATTAATAATACCTTCTCTATAGGCTATCGGATCTCCTAAAATTGTTATTAATAGGTATAGGTGTTCCTTCTGTTTATATAGTAACCCTATTCTCTTTACTGCTGTTAGTAATATATAGTTCCTTATTTCTCTACTATTTACTAACGCTTTAAACTGCTAATCTTGCCACTTAACTCGTAAATTTAGGTGTCGTTCTATAATTCCTTTAAGGGTCTAAGGCTCTACTACTAGCTCCCTTTGGTCCTATAGGCCTCCCCTTTCCCTAACTATTAGCTGCTAGATCCTACTTGTACTTAGTCCACTTTTAGCTAATACTTAGTTTGCTTTTTATCCTCTATATACTATAGACAAGTGTTCTTTAGACAATTCTACTACTATTATCCATTTAGGCATTTTTCCATAAGGAATCTTCCTGGTTAAAGTATTAGGTCCCCTTAACTCTATACTTCTACTAGGTGCCATCTATGCATATACTTAGCGTCTTTATACTTTTGATCTTCCGGTGCCTAATATATCCTTATTAGGTACTTCCGGTTTTTATCCTTTAGTGCTCTATGCATATTATATATGTTATCCACATAAGCTATCTACAATAGTATATAATATGCTAAGTAACTTGGGTTAACTCTTGGCTTATCGCCCTCCTTAAGTTTAAACCTTCGCTTAGCCAACCTAACTATTAGTCTTTTACTTATGGGTACTAAGATTTATTTCTCGCTTCTCTAATCCCTAGATCCTCTCTCTAGATCCCTTAACATTATAATTAATGCTCCTTTAATATAACTTATGCGTTTCTCCGTAATGGGTTGGTTTTAGACAACTTTTTTATCTAGCTATATATAGAAATCTTCCCATTTATTGTTGTGTTATTACTTATACCATTTTTTATATAACTGGTTTAGTGTGTATAGTTTATCTATTAAAAAGTACCGTGTTATTACTGCGTTGTAACATCCTTTAGTATGTCTTTCTTTAAATCTAGTTAAAATCCCTAGATCCTCTTCTTGTTCTAGTTTATTTAACCACTTTACTCTAGGCGTCCCTACCTTAGGCCTATTAGTAACTCTTTATATAGGTACTTGGTTCTTTATACGTCCTAGCTTAGCTAATCTCTTATCTAGCTTTTGCTCTTGCTATATAATAATTCTTTATCTAAATTTATCTATAGTTTCTTATTTCCTACGTCTTGTAGCTAGATCCTTAAAGTCTTCTTACTTCTTAATTATGGTATTAACTTTTTAATCTTTGGTCTAAACACTGCGTTTGCCTAGAATTAACGTTCTTACTTATTCTCTAAACTTATAGTTCTTAAACTCACGTCCTATGATTATTTATTTATCTATAAACTAAGCTGCTGCCCTTTCCCATCGGTTTTTATCTATTATGGGTTCTTAGGTGTGTCTTATCTTATCTTAAAAATCTTAATCGTCTTATATCTTATCTTAAGAGTCTTAAGCCTGTGGCCTTTTACCTTTATTAAGTGGTAAGCTAGCACTAGCAGTTATCTGCTTACTTAATTGTTCTTAAATGTTACTCCTTCCGTCTTATAAAGCAATGGATGCCGTATCTAATGGTGTTATAATGCCCGTTACTAAACCGTGTTCTATGCTAGTCTTAGTCTCTACTTCTATTGCGTTATTAAGGTTTAAGTGCCCCTAGCTAGCCTCTTGTGTTTCCTCATCGCTATTAATTAATAAGTACTCTAACTCCATTGTTATTATTACTAATCTTTATCCGCATATTACTGTAATATCTTAATTTAGCTTATAGAGTTAATCTTACTCTTTATCTAACTCTCTAGTTCCTTTAAATCCTTTAGATTCTGGCTCTTGTGGCTAATAGCTTACGCCGTACTTAGCGTCCTTATAAATTTAGTATACGTTATTATAACAAAACACGAAGTGTCTAACTATATACTCCTATATTTTATATAACCTCTTTATTACTAGACCTAGTTCTCCTTACTTAGTTCCTTTAACTACATAGTTACTCTAACCACCTTAGCAGTCTCTAGCATAGTAACCTTTCTTTCTACAATTTATGTAAGCTCCTTCTTTAAACCATTCTTCTTATTATAGAGTCCACCTAAATGTTTTCTATTAATAAGATCCCTAGTTTAGCCTCTACTCCCTAGTCCTATAATCACTTAATCCTTAACCTCTAGGTTTCTATAGTTTTTTACTTTATTGTCTAGATTCTTTAGTGCCGCTTAAGTCTATTGGCTCTGGCCCATTCCATAGTTTCTAACTTTAACTTTATTAATGCGTACTCTACGCCTTATATAACTATAGAACTCTATCTTGCCCTTTCTTAGCTTGTTCCCTTTAATAGATCCTATTATTAATTTTTATCGCTTAATCTATTAAGTCTTGTAGACTTTCCGTATCTTCCATTAGGATAATTGCGTCCTAGACTTTTACCTTAAGTCCCTATTTATACTGTGCCATAAGCGCCTTGTTATTCCACTTAACCTATATTATAAGTGTCTAAAACTATATTATATACTTAATTGCTAAAGTGCATTATACTAAGTTCTGAAGTTTTCTTTCTGCTATAGTTGTTACTTCTAGGTCTCTAAACATTTATATAAGTCTTTTTATAAACCCGTTTTAACTTAAGAACATATACCAAATGTTTTTATTAGTGGTTGTTATTCTATTAACTTGTATTTTAGTAAGGTAAGGTTTAAACTACTTAAGTACCCTTCCTATTAAGAACAGTCCTGCATACACTACTTAATCTATAATTATCACTAGCTTTGCTCCTTCTTGCATAACCTTAAAGTGCATTTGTGTTAGAAACCCCTTAAGTTTTAACTTCTCACCTAAAAACCTCTTAATTAACGGTAACTTGACCTTGGCTGCTCTAATGCTATTAATTCTTTCTTTAAGTACCCTATTGTTGCCCTATAGCTAGTTAACCATTTCCTATAACTGTTTAACCGTAACTAGTTGCGAATTAGTGTCCCTTATGCTAGTATCTCCGCTAGTACCTAAGGTGGTTGCCGCTGTCAGCGTTAACGTAACTAGTGCTTTTAGTGGCATATTGTTTGACCTTGTTAATACCATAACTATAGTAATAAATGTGTAACAAAGCCTTATAGCAAGAACTACGGTAGACTTGTTATTGGGCTAGGTATATAGATATTAAATAAAGTTAACAATATAACAGTAACAAATAACAACTGGTGGAGTGGTTGCCTAACAGATTAACTCCAATTATATTCTAAGATTCACTATAAGGAAAGGAACTATCTAGGTAAGGATTATAGGTCCTTAAATACACATCTATACTTCTAAGAAACTCTCCTTATACGTAAGGTACGTATTGTACGTATTTTACGTAGACGTTCCCTTTATACACTGCGTACACCACGTACAACATCATATAACTCGCTTACTACTCTTCGTTATATGGTTCTATGGGATCCATCCTAGACTGTGCCTGTATTAACTAACTAGCTTCCTCCAACTCTTCTCCAAGTAGTTATAATATTGTACTTAAAGCGTTCGTAACATAAGCCCTAATAAAGAGGCTTAAAATACAACTAACTACATCTTAATATATGTTAAATTAGCTATTTAATCATAGTATTCTATTTACAGCATCTCTCCTCTTCTTATACAGTAGTATAATATACCGTACAGTACATATATACAACTGTATATACCTCGTAAGCCTATAAAAGCCTTCCTTAACCTACTCTACCTAGAGCTATAGACCTAGGTTAAGGCCCTAAGATAATATAGTTATTAAAGGGTAATTAGATTAGGTCTAAGTTACATTTAAAAAGATTATAAATAGGCGTATAAATATATATATATATAGGGTAGTAAAAAACTTAAGGGCTAATAAATAAGACCTTATAGCAATCTTCCGGCAACCTATAATTAAATAGAAGTATAGTATAAATAGTAAATAGGGCAAGATAGGCAATTAAAACACTCCCTTATAGAAGTCTTAGAGCAGCGACCTAAGAGTATTTTTCCTCCTATTAATATAGTACGGGTATAATATCTAAAGGGGTATATGCTATATTACCTCTTACATCTCCCTTAGAGGTTTTTTATACTTAACTTTATTAATATTATATAGTCTATATAGACTTATAAGAGGACCATATTAGACTTTAAATAAGAATTAATAATATTAAGGAGGATTTCTTAGGAGTATAGTTGTGTATTTAAAGAACTATACTCCCTACCTAGATAGCTTTCCTCTTTATAATAATTCTTAGAATATAATTAGAATTAATCTATTAGGCAAATACTCTACTAGTAATCTATATTAATTAAAACTTATTATATATATTTATTACTCCTATATACCTAGCCTATTGACATAAGGAAAGTATAAAATACCTCCTCCCGTTATAAAGAGGAAAAATACCCTTACGTTACTATTCTAAAACTCCTATAAGGGAGTATCCTAATTACCTTTCTTACCCTATCTACCCTTTATACTATACTTTTATATTATTATAAGTTACTATTAAACGTTATTAACTAGTCCCTAGCCTCTTACTACCCTATATATATACGCCTATTTATAGTCCTCTTACCTAACCATAGCCTAATCTAATTACCCCCCTAAAAGCTAAGTATATATATCTTATTCTAAGGGCCTAACCTAGGTTTAAAATACCCTAGCTATTAAATAAGGCGGGTATAGTCTTACCCCCCTAAAAGCTAAGTATATATATCTTACCCTAGGGCCCTAACCTAAGCCCTAAAGGAAGATACTAAGGCTACTAGGTAAGGTGGATTTTTACTTATAAGGTGTATATAGTTATATATAGGTACTATATAGTATATTATCATACCGTATAAGAGGAAGGGGGACGCTATAAGTAGGATACTATAATTAAATAGCTAATTTAACGTATATTAAGGCGTAATAGTTGTGGTTTAAGCTTTTACTAAAGCTTACCCTCCAAGCAAAAAATTCTTTATACTACCACCACGTCGCAGCGCTAATGCTGCGCTACTATATATATATCTCTACATTTACTCTAGTAGTCTATTAATATAATCTTAATAAAACGCTAATAGTAGCTACTAGGTTTCTAGGCTCCACTATATAGAGGTATAGAGGCCGATTTTTATAAAGCCTTCTTAGGATTATTATAGATTAATAATATAGGGCTAGCTATATATATATATATAGAATACTATATTTAATTTAGAGTTAAAGCTTAATTTTAGCTTTAATTATTAAGTCTCCCTATTAAGCTTAGAGTTTAGGATATAAATCTTATTCTTTAAGCCTTTTAGTTAACCCCTTAACTTAAATACTATTTTAACTCTCTCTTAAGTAGTCTCTAGTATTAATTTAGTATTATATTCCAATTTAATTTTAATATTAGAGTTAATATCTAATTGCTTTAAATTTTTATTAATTTAAAGCTCTAGTATAATAGCCTTTTTAAATACTAATAGGGGTTAATACTTAATATTTCTATGTATATTAGGAACTATTTAATAAATTAAGTTACTATTTTATTAATCCTAATTCTTAGTACTCTTACCCCTATTTCTAGTAGGTATTAAAATATTAGTATAGTCTTCTAATAGAGGCTTTATAATTAGGCCTTCTTTATTAAATCTAATATTTAAGGATTATATAATCCTATTTTTAGTAGGTCCTTTTCTTAAAGATATATATACCTTAAAGATATAGCTTCCTTTATAGCTAATAAAAATTCCTACTTTAGCCTATATAGTAACCTTCCAGCTAATAATTTAGCGCTCCTTTAGTATTTAAATATATATCTTATAGCTAAGTATCTGTAAATAAGCTATAGATAGTCTATTATCTTAATTTAGGTAAAACTTGTCCGTAAAAGCTTTATATAAAGTCTTTCCCTTTAATAAAGAGGTAGCTATTTAATTAGTAATTAATACTATTAACTTAAATATTAGTAACTAAAGGAACTATAAAATATCTATATTAATTATCGCGGTTTATATACGCTTATAGAGAATACTAATTACTTATTTAAAGATACTATTTTACTCTAGGTTATATAGTATAGTAAGCTCTACTACCTACCCTAAATTATCTATAAGCTTGGCTAGCTTCTTTAAGCTATATTCTTTACCCCTATTTATATACTATTTCTTAATAACGCTTCTAAATTAAGTTTTTACTATCTTTTAATATTTAACTAGAGTATTATATACACTATTCTTTAATTTATAAAAGTAAGCCTACTAAACTAAAGTTGCCTTCTTAGTAAATACTATAGTAGAGCACCACTGGTGACTCGTAGGCGACTCGCAAGCGAGCCCTAAAAGGCGGGGAGACGGATCACGGGGTTTTCTCAAATAGAGTTTTCTCCCCACATATATATAAGGAGTAGTCCGCGTGGGCCTAACAGGGATCCGAATCGGACGTTAAGCAATGAATAATAATAATA
>Ga0307507_10004679_pt1 | contig 23761 bp, 22 predicted proteins | sample 7_EM_MG_FD_207223 | JGI IMG/M metagenome (GOLD analysis project Ga0307507, IMG submission 207223) | Populus trichocarpa ectomycorrhiza microbial communities from riparian zone in the Pacific Northwest, United States - 7_EM | ecosystem: Host-associated > Plants > Roots > Unclassified | place...
GCCGTCGATGTCGACGATTGTCTGCTCCGCTCGGAGATCGCCGACGATCCAGACGGTGCTGTCACGCTCGCGAACGCGGTGGATGCCTTAGTCGAGGCCGCCTGGGGCGCACGGCCAGCCTTTGAACGCCTCCTGACCGTCATCGGGCGAATGTCCGGTTTGCTGGTCGACCGACTCCATCCCGAGCTGCTAACGATGATGGCGGAGTTGTCCGGCGCTTCGCGGCAGTCCGAACGAGTGGGATCAGTCCGCATTGCGGACCCCTGGGCAGGTCGGGGTGACCTGCTTCTCGCCACGGCAGCACTCCTCGGCGAGGAGCACGCCCCGGTGTTCTTCGCTGCGGAGCGGAATGAATCCACCTCCCGGTTGCTGTCGCGGCGCCTACGTGTACACGGCTTTCCTGCTGATGACGTCATTGTGCGAAGCGAGCTTGGAGAGGGCGAGGCAGCACCTGATGTCATCGTCGCCGCATTGCCATACGTTCCCGGCGAGACCCGGTCGGTGAGCGAGGCCTTGAACACCATTGACGACCTATCCCTCTGGCTCACGCCAGGCCGCACCGCGGTCGTCCTGGGGCCGGCACAGGCATTAACGGCCGGACTTCGACCCTATTCCACCGAAGAACGGTTGCGCGCGAAACTCCTGGCCGACGGCATGGTCGAGGCGATCCTGCGGCTTCCGGGCGGGATGGTCCCGGCCAGGCCTGGTTACGAGACGGCGCTCTGGGTGTTGACCGCCAACCCGAAACCCAGCACCCGAGGCTGGGTGTTGCTTGGCGACATCTCTGATCGGGCACTGTCCACGGAAGTGACGCAGGCCTGCGTCACCGACGTGGTCACTTGGCATCGAGACGGGTACCAGCCGACAGCGCATTCGCGCAGGCACTTCATTCAGGTCTCGGTGCAAGACCTGGTCGAGCACCCGCATCCGCTCACGCCGCAGCCGGTGCCCAGCCTGCGCGAACGCGTCATCGTGGTGCCACAGACCATCGCACGACTCACCGAGATCGAAGCAGCTCTCGCGCGCTCGCGGAGTGCTCCCGAGCCAGTCGAGAGCGGCCTGATCATCGCAGAGGAGCCCGATCGTGAGCGAGAGACCATCGGTCTTTTGGCACGACGAGGCTGGCTGCGATTGGGGCAAGGCAGCCGGATAGCCACCGGGCATCTCTCTGCGGGTGGCCATCACCGTGTTCTCGGCGCGTCCGATCTACGTTTCCCCGGCGAGTCCCGGATGATCGACAGGGCGGTGTTGGCCACTCAGTACCCTCGCGCCATACTGACTGAACCGGGTGACGTCCTAGTCACCTTGACTCCAGAACCGGGCGTCTACTTGGACGAACGCGGATTTTCCGTTGTTCAGTTCCCGGTGCGCCGCCTGCGTGTCACACCGGATGGCCACGCCCAATATCCACCTCCGGTGCTTGCCGCGCTCCTGGAAGTGGCGGTTCGCGCTCGTACGGCTGGAGCGGTGCGTCCGCCGCGCAAGCTCGCGGATTGGGAACTGCCAGTGTTGTCCGATGCAACCGCCCGTCAACTGGAGGCGTTGCTGAAACAGATCACTGCTCGACGTCGACACGTGCAGGACGAGTTGGACTCGTTGGATGAGTTGTGGCGGATCGCCACCACAGGGATCACCAACGCTACGTTGACCTTCACCCGATGAACAGGAGCACAATGCCGCCCCGGAAGAAAAATCCCGAGCAGCCACAGACGATGCGGGACCTGCACGACATCCTGTGGAAATCAGCGGACAAGCTACGCGGCTCGATGGATGCGTCGCAGTACAAGGACTTCGTACTCGGGCTGGTCTTCCTCAAGTACGTATCAGACGCTTTCGCCGAGCGCCGCGACCAGATCCGCGCGGAACTTGCCGAGCAAGGTATCCCCGAGTCCCGGACCGACAACTTCCTGGATGATCGAGACGAGTACACCGGCCACGGCGTGTTCTGGGTACCCGAGTCCGCGCGGTGGAAGAATCTCGTGCGCGAGTCAGGTGACAATCCCGGCGAGAAAATCGACCAGGCTATGGACGAAATCATGAAGTCCAACGACCCGTTGACCGGTGTTCTGCCGAAAATCTTCAACCGCGACAACGTCGACCAGATCCGCCTTGGTGAATTGCTCGCGCTAATCAGTGACGCCCGGTTCACAGGCCACGGCGACCGACCTGCCCGCGACGTACTAGGCGAGGTCTACGAGTACTTTCTGGACAAGTTCGCCAAGGCGGAAGGCAAGCGTGGCGGCGAATTCTACACGCCGAGTTCAGTGGTGAAGTTGCTGGTCGAGGTTCTAGAACCCTACTCCGGTCGCGTATACGACCCGTGCTGTGGTTCAGGCGGCATGTTCGTACAGGCCGAGAAGTTTGTGACCGCACATCGAGGTCGCCGCGAAGACCTGTCTGTGTACGGCCAGGAAGCCAACGAACGCACCTGGCGGTTGGCGAAGATGAACCTCGCCATCCATGGTATCGGCGGCAACATCGGCCCCCGCTGGGCCGACACCTTCCGCGAGGACAAGCACCCGGACGTCAAGGCAGACTTCATCCTAGCCAACCCCCCATTCAACATGTCTGACTGGGCTCGTCGCCCCGATGACGCTCGCTGGCGCTACGGCACACCTCCAGCGGGAAACGCCAACTTCGCCTGGCTGCAACACATTGTGTCCAAACTGCGCGAGACCGGCAGCGCTGGAGTAGTGTTGTCCAACGGTTCCCTGTCGTCACAACAGTCCGGCGAAGGTGATATTCGCGCCGCGATGGTGGAAGCCGACCTTGTGTCATGCGTGATCGCGTTGCCCACGCAGCTATTCCGCACCACTCAGATTCCAGCATGTTTGTGGTTCTTCACTGCCAATAAGGGGCCGCAAGGCGCGAAGCGCTTCACCGAACGACGTGGCGAGACCTTGTTCATTGATGCTAGCAACATGGGCAAGATGGTAAGCAGAACCGAGCGCGAACTCACTGGGGACGAACTGGCCAAGATCGCAGGAACCTTCCACGCCTGGCGAGGAACAAAGTCAGCACTCGAGACAGCCCAAAAATACGGGGACGTTCCAGGGTTCTGCTACTCGGCCACCACAGAAGAGATTCGTTCCCACAATCACATCTTGACTCCAGGACGCTATGTTGGATCGACCATAGTGGACGACGCCGACACAGAACCGATTGCCGATAAGATTAAACGCCTGACAGAAGAACTCTATGACCAATTTAATCGCTCAGCTCAGCTTGACAAGCTTATTCAGGAACAACTGGAGCGAATCGATGGCTGAGCTAATCCTAGGCGAAGCCCTTGAGTGCATCATCGATCACAGGGGCAAAACACCCAAGAAACTGGGAGGAGATTTCGTCGATCTTGGCGTCCCGGTTGCATCAGCCATGCTTGTACGTCAAGGCAAGTTGCACATCGAGGAGGCAAGATGTATCCCCGAGGAGATGTACAGGAAATGGATGCCAGTTCCGACCGAACGGAACGATGTTCTACTTACATCGGAAGCGCCACTTGGCAGAGTGGCACTGGTGGCGAATGACAACCCTCTCGTCCTCGGGCAAAGACTGTTTGGCCTGCGAGGCAAAAAGGGCATACTAGATGGCGGGTTTCTTTTTTATGCACTTCAGTCAAGCTTTGCCCAAAAAGAGCTTCGAAGTCGGGCTAGCGGGACAACAGTCCTGGGAATTCGCCAGTCCGAACTACTGAAGATTCGGATACCTGGACCGAATTTCCGCGAACAGCAATCGATCGCACGCATCCTCGGCACGCTCGACGAGAAGATAGTTTCAAATGATCGGGTCACGACATACTGCGATGAGCTGCGAAGGACACGGCTAGCAGAGGCTAACTACGCCTCCACAAAGAACATCCCACTTTCTTCTACCGCACGCTTCATCAACGGACGCGCCTTCACAAAAGATGCCACTGGCCATGGACGGATGGTTATTCGCATCGCCGAACTCAACTCCGGACCGGGCGCATCGACAGTATGGAATGACCTCCGCGTACAGGATGTACACCTTGCAAGGGCTGGCGATATCCTCTTCGCCTGGTCAGGATCGTTGACCGTAAGCCGCTGGTTCAGATCTGAATCCGTCATTAACCAGCACATCTTCAAAGTGATACCAAATGAAGGATTCCCAAATTGGTTGATTTTCGAATCAATAAACACGAAGCTTGAAGATTTCAGGAGCATTGCCGCCGACAAGGCGACCACAATGGGCCACATTCAGCGCCACCATCTCGACGAGTTGGTAACCGTCCCCGATTCTGTCGCTATCGAGAATCTTGATCGCCAACTAGGGCCACTATGGGATCGCGCCCTTGCCGCAGAAATTGAGAATCTAACCCTGACTGAACTCCGGGACACACTGCTACAGCAGTTCATGTCAGGGGAGTTGCGCGTCAAGGATGCCGAGATTTTGGTGGAGGATGCGGTATGAGCAGCGACTACTCCGAAGCTGACTGGGAGGAACTTGCTCTCGAAGTGCTGGGTGAGCTTGGTTGGCAGCCGATCGAGGGTAAGAAGATTGCGCCGGGCTCGGGTGAACGGGAATCTTGGCAGGACCTAGTGCTCCGCAACCGTCTCGAGCGGGCAATTGCGAACCTGAACCCAAATCTGCCCACGTCGGCGGTGAGCGAAGCCGCCGATACTCTTGTCACCGCGAACTCACGCGACGCCAAGGCCGAAAACCGGCAGGTGCACGAGCACCTGACCAAGGGGATACGCAAGGTTGTCTACACGGACTCATTTGGGGCCGAGCAGAATCCAACCATCCGAGTCATCGACGTCGATCCGGCCGAAAATGACTGGCTGGCGGTCAACCAGGTCACCGTCGTAGACGGCGAGTACAAACGGCGGTTCGACGTCGTTCTTTACCTCAACGGAATTCCGATCGCTTTACTGGAGTTGAAGAAGGCCAGTGACACCAGCGCGGACCTATCCGGCGCGCACGCGCAGATCATGACCTATGTAGAAGAATTGCCACTGGCCTTCCGATACAACATGGCCTGCGTGGTATCTGACGGGATTACCGCACGCTATGGCACCGCGTTCAGTCCGTTCGAGCAGTACTTGCCCTGGAATGTCGATGAAAAGGGCAAGTCGGTCAAGCAGCCGCCGACCGACGAATCCGAACTGGCATTGAACCTGCTTCTGCACGGCCTATTCAACCCGTACCGCATGCTTGACCTGCTACACAACTATGTTGCCTTCGCCGAAGACGAGCACGGCGTAGTGAAGCGGGTCGCGCGCCCGCACCAGTATTTCGCGGTAACCAAGGCGGTGGAAAAGACCATTGAAGCGGTACGTGGGCACGGGCTAGCCGGGGTTGTCTGGCACACCCAGGGGTCGGGCAAGTCCATCGAGATGGAGCTTTACGCGAACCAGGTGCTCAAGCATCCGGCGCTGGGCAACCCGACCATCGTGGTCATCACTGACCGGTCCGACCTCGACGACCAACTGTTCAAGACGTTCGACACCAGTGGACTTCTGCCGACAAAGCCAGTCCAGGTCAACTCGCGCAACGATCTTCGCGCGGAACTATCCAATCGCACCATCGGCGGCATCCTGTTCACCACGCTGCAGAAATTCAGTCGCAGCAAGAAAGAAAAAGACGCCGGACGCAACCATCCGCTGTTGTCGGAGCGGCACAACATCGTCGTCATCGTCGACGAGGCGCACCGCAGCCACTATGACGACCTCGACGGATACGCCCGGCACCTGCACGATGCACTGCCCAACGCCACGATGATCGCGTTCACCGGCACGCCGATCTCCGGGGTAAAAGACACTCGTAAGGTCTTCGGCGAGTACATCGATATCTACGACCTGACGCGAGCGGTCACCGACGGCGCGACCGTGCCGGTGTACTACCAAAGCCGGCTCATCCCGGTGAACCTGCCCAAAGACATCGATCCCGAAATCATCGACGAGCGCGCGGACGAGGCGACCGCGGGTTTGGACGATGCCGAGCGAATCCGCATTCAGCAGGCCGTTGCTGCGATGAACGAGCTCTACGGCGCTCCCGACCGGCTGCGTGAACTCGCTGCGGACGTTGTGGCGCACTGGGAAGAGCGCTCCGGTCAGATGCGCAAGTTCATTGGCAACAGTGGTAAGGGCATGATCGTTAGCGCGACGCGGGAGATCTGCGCCCGACTGTACGACGAGATCATCGAACTGCGGCCCAACTGGCACCACACTGACCTAGACAAGGGACTCATCAAGGTCGTCTACACCGGCGATGCCACCGAGAAGAACGCGATCATCAAGAAGCACATCCGCAGACCTTCGGCGAACAAGGCCATCCAGGAGCGGATGCGTGAAATCGACGATCCGCTGCAACTGGTGATCGTGCAGTCCATGTGGCTGACCGGGTTCGATGCCCCGCCGCTGCACACCCTCTACCTCGATAAGCCGATGCGAGGTGCAGCACTAATGCAGGCGCTTGCCCGCGTCAACCGCACATTCCGGGCCAAGGAGGACGGCCTGCTCGTTGGCTACGCGCCGCTTACCGAGAACCTCTACACGGCGCTGGCCGAGTACAGCGCCACCGACCAGGAGACCAAGCCGCTCGGTCGGAATCTGGACGACGCGATGGCTCAGGTCCGTGAGCTGTACGGCACCATCTCGAATGTGATCCTTGCTCGCTACGACTGGCGGGCAGGACTAGATTCCGGGCATTCGAAGGCATTCATCAACACGGTGCTGGGTGCGGTGGACTACTTGCGCAGCCCGGAAAACCCCGACAACAAGGTCGAGGGTGAAGAGTTGTCTGCGGCGGAGCGGTTCCGACAGGCTTCAGCCAAGCTGGCACGGTTCTACGCGCTATGCTCTTCGACCGGGGAGATGAATCCCTACAGAGACGGCATCGCCTATTTCGAAGCCGTGCGGGTGTGGATGGCGAAGTTCGACGCGGAGGAACGCGCCGCCAGCGGCAGGCCGATCCCCGCCGACGTCGCGCTGTACTTGCGGCAGCTCACTGCTGGAGCGATCGAAGCCGGTGGCGTGACCGATCTCTATGAAGCCGCGGGCATGCCTCGGCCGAATCTGTCACATCTGGATGACGAGTTCATCGCACGAATGCAAGCTACCCGCAATCCGCACCTGGCGATCGAAGCACTGCGGCGTCTGATCGAGCAGGAGATGCGCAAGGTCACCAAGCACAACATCGTGCGGCAGCAGAGCTTCTCCGACCGGCTGATCGAGCTGATGAACAAGTACACCAACCAGAACCTCACCGCCGCACAGGTGATCGCCGAAATGGTCGCAATGGCCAGAGAAGTGTCCGCCGATGGTCGTCGTGGTGAGCAGTTCAGCCCGAACCTGACGCCCGACGAGCTCGCGTTCTACGACGCGGTCGCGCAGAATGAGTCTGCTGTCGACGCGATGGGCGTGGGCGTGCTGGCCGACATCGCACGTGACCTCGTCCGATCGCTGCGCAGGGATGTCACCACCGACTGGGTCTCCCGCGACGATGTCCGGGCAAAGCTCCGCACCACGATCAAGCGCCTGCTCGCTGTGCACGGTTACCCGCCGGATGCTGAGGCCGGGGCGACGCAACTTGTGCTGACCCAGATGGAAACGTTCGCCGAGGAATGGTCTCCTGGCAAGGAAGGATGATTCCGTGAGTCGTGCGACAGGTCCACGAAACCGAGCTGCGCTAGATGCGTTGATCGCGGAAGCCACCGTCGACTGCTACAACGATAGCGAGTGCGTCACAGGCTTCTACACGATGATCGAAGACCACCTTGCGCTCCCGTTCCGAACGGTGGTGCTGGAGGTCGATGTAGCGGTGACGGGTATCGACCTGACCGATGATGAGCAGATCGTGGCGGTCTGTGCGCGCGGTCGTTCGAAGCAGCGCATCCCAATTCTGGATCTGCCGTTGCCCACGCCGTTGCCTCAAGGGGTGGAGTGGATCGAGGCCTATCGCCGCTGGGTGAGGTGAGGGATGAGTTGGGCACAGACGTCACGAATGCCTCGCAGGTTTTGTTCAGCTCATCCTCGGACTCAGGGATCGCGGTGAAGCACTACTTCATGTCTTGGAGTCATCACCGTAGAGACATGAAGTGAAGGTGGTCAGCAGAGCAGCGTTCATCCGACTCACGTCCAGCTATCCGCGTCCGGATTTGGGTTTGCCGCGCTGGTGGGCTTCAGCGATCAGGTGGCACCCGGTTTCCACTCTCAGTGTGGTGTTGACGGCTGTGCCGAAGGTGATCAAAGCGCCGTCCGGTTTGCGGAAGACAACGTCGTGTTCACTGGGCCGGTTGACGATGACCTCAGGTTTGGCGTTAAAGCCGTAGGTTGCGGCGATCTCGCCCAGTAGCTGTTCAGCGTGGCTCCATTGCTCGTCGGGAAGGTTGCCCGGTGAGGTCCATCGAGGCAGGCTGCGGATCTCGCCATCCGCGTCGAGCCCTGGAAACTCGTTTCCGCACGCGGCGCCGCTGAGGTCGCCCCGCTGCTCCCAGGTTCGGCCGAGTTCGGCGGCGATCCTGTCGCGTATTTTGGCGGTCATCTCGGTGTAGGTGGTCATGGCCTGTTCGATGTCGGGCCGCTTCATCAGTTCGGTGAAGTTGTCGTTCACGCTGGGTTCTCCTGATCCGCAAGCCGTCGTGAGCACGGCCAGTGCAGTCGCAACCAGCAGACGAGCACGGGTCCGGCGTGGGTGGATGTGCTGTGGAGTCATGGTTGTGGGTGCCTACCAGTTAGCCGGGTTGCCGTTGCGGATGACGTCGCCAACGCCAAGTGGGCCTCCCTTGACTGCCTTGTCAGGCAGGCCCGCGACTTGGGCGGCGATGTTGTACTGGCTCGTGGTGTCGGGCCGTAGGTACTGGTCGACGCTGGAGTGTCCGGTGGACTCTTCCAGCCTTCGACCGTCTGCCGACACGGCGTCGCTGGTGGACAGGTGGTTCATGCCGTGGATGGTGGTGGGGTCACCCCCGAACCGGCCGAGATCGGCGACCGGGTCGTTCTTGTTCTCCAACACGAACGAGTGCCCGGACGGAACCTTGAGGTCGGCGAGGTCGTGGGTGCCGATGCCGGGTGAGCCGAGGAAGATCGCGTCATCCACCCCTGCGGTCTGCTGCAAGGCCAGACCGGTGGTGGTCGACCCGTAGGAATGCCCCACTGCGACCGTGTGCGGCGGGTTGTCCGGGCGCGCGGCGTCGATGCCATCGAGGAACCTCGCCAGCTGCTTGCCGCCCTGCTGTGCCTTCTCGTCCGAGCCGACGTCGGCCGACTGCGGGGCGTCATAACCCATCCAGGTGATGGCCGCGGTTTTGCCGCTGTCCCCGAATCGATCGGAAAGTTCGTCAGCACGGTTGCGCAGTTGATCCATCCTCAGGTCGTAGTCGCCGATGTCGCCCGTCACGGTGGAACCGAAGCCGCCGGTGAAGGTCACCACGTTCTTGGCCGTGTCCACGTCACCGGACGCGACCGCGGCACGTGGACTCTCACCGCTGACGTCCAGGACGAGCAGTTGTCTGCCACCCGGCCGATGCAGAGTGTCTCCGATCTTGTCCAGGGCCGCGAGCTTCGCGTCGAGTTCGTTCAGACGCACCATCGCGTGCTGGAATTCGGCAGGTTTCGACTTCGGGTCGTCGAGCACTGCCTGGAGTTGGCCATACTCCTGGCCCAGGGACTTCTGCTCGGCCCAGAGACGACTGCGGTTGGCCTGGTTGCGTGCGGAGGCCGGGATGCCGTCGAGGTTGCCGACCCAGTCCGGATGGAACTCCAACACCGACCAGCGTTCCTTGCTGGACAAGGATTGCCACCAGGCCGCGTTCCGCGCCACCGTCGCACCCGATGGAGGCTCCAGCGTGGACAGCGCGCCGTGGCCCTGCCCAGCGTGGGCGGCGGACGCCACCGTGGTGGCACCGTCCGTGCCGATCTCGCCGTGCGCGGCCTTCCGCATCACCTCGGCCAGATCGCGGTCGATGTCCTCGGCCCGACGCAGCGTCTCGCGGACCCGATCGGCCAGTTCCACCTGTACTCGGTCCCGCTCGTGGGACAGTTGCCTTCGCTGTTCCAGCTGGGCGGGGTCGCTGGTCGGGTTCATCACGGAGGTGTCGATGACCGTGCCGTCCTCGCCGATTCGGTAGTCGTACCGGCGGGCCAACTCGTCGGTCTCGGCCAGCCCGGTGTGCAGGGCGGTGATCGCATCCGCCGCGTCCGCCACCCCGCGACGTACTCCGGCGACACCGGCGACGATGACCTCCATCCGCTCGACCAGCGGGCGCCGATTGGTCTCCGCGGCTTCGGACGCCAACCCGCTCCAGCCCTCGACCTTGGCGTCAGTCGCGAACCCGTCCCCAGCCTCGACCAGGATCTCCTCCTGCCGCCGCAAGCCCGTGAACGCCTCTTCCAGTCCTACGGGATTCCAACGGCGCACGTCCGCCAACGACACCATCAGGACACGCCCCTGGGAGTGACCCCGGAGAACCTGGTCTCGTTGGTCTGGTCGCCCTCCTGATAGGTGGCCGCGCTGTCGGCCAAGTCCTTGGCGTACTCGCGGATGTCGGCTGCCCACCCGGACAGTGTGGTGCGCCACGCGCCGGACAGTTCTCGTGCCTGTCCGGCAGCGGCACCGCCGGGCATTGACTCGGCCACCCGGTCGGCAGGTCCAGCCAAATCAGCCGACGCCACTGCCTCGGCGCGACCGTCGACCTTGTCGGCGGCCTGCCGTAACAGGTCCGTTGTCGCCTCGAATCCCACCCCTACCCCCTTCACGCTGCTCCCAGATCCGCAGCCGTTCCAGTGTGCTCATGATCAACCGCTGGCGACATGAGCGGATCTACCTAATCCGGCCAAGTAGCCGACCGGCCCCAGGTGAGGTCTTTTGCGAACATGAGCGGTAACGCTCTGCTGACGACTGTTCGACTGGCAGTATTACAGTCAGTCACGCACCGTGTCAGGTGATGTACGTAAAGGAGTGATCCGAGGTGTCGCGGGAGATCGTCTGCTCGTTCGCCGCGCTGGACGTGATCGGCGAAGCGTTGCGAATCGATGTGCGGCGATTCCCGTTCGCGATTCAGCACTACAGCGCCACGCGCGAGGATCGGGTCAGGCTGGCTGAGGCCGTGCATCTCGACCTCAGCAACCGCGGGCTGGCCCACGGGGAGGAATTCGCGCCCGATCTGGTTGCGGCGTTACACCTGTTCGCCCGAGGGCCTCTGGCGATCGCGCTGGTCGGTACCGCCGGGGACACACAACCCGTCGCGCTGGCCGCGGCCGACGACCGTACCGGCGTGGTCGCGGTGCAGCATGGTGAGTCGATCGAGTTCCGGCTGTGCCAGCCCGATGCTGTCGCGCGCGGCCTCGTAGGACTGCTGCCTGTGATGCGGCCAGGTCCTGGGGCCTCCGTCACGGTGACCGACGAGTCGGCGCCAGCACGCGGCAGGCCTGTGGAGGAGGACTTCTCCGACCTCACGTTCGCTACCAAGGTGAAGGCCCCCGCACCGCTCTCGGGAAGTCAACGGGCGGCGGCCGAGGAGATCTTGCGTCGTCCACGGCTGGGCGCAGGCTACTTCCTGGTCACCGCCAGAGGGCGCAACGACCAGGAGTCAGCGCTGGGGACGATCAACTACCTGGACACCGACATCGGACGATACGCGGTGATCCCCACCACGGAGCCGGACGGAGGTGCGGCGGTCACGTACACCCCGACCGACCAGGCCGGGCTGGACCGGCACTTGAGGAGAATTGCGGACTCGCACCGATAGGCAAGAACCGAAGGCGGGGTCGATGCGTCGGAATCGACGGACACGACCGCGACTACTTGTTACCGTTGGACGACACAGCGTTAGAGGAAGGGCGGTTGTCATGGCGGACGCGTTCTTCGCGGGTCTGGGCGGAATCAGCGACGCCGTAGCTCGGTTCAGCGCCGCTGCCTCCGCAGGCGTTGGGGTCAACGAGTCTGGCGGTCAAGCCCTGCTCAAGGCCATCGACACCATGCACGACGGAGTGACCGACGCACTTGCGAAGGCTGACCGCCTGGCCCAAGAGCCGCCACTGGGGACGACCCCGGCCGCACAGGTCTACAAGCCTTTCCTGGCCACCATCGCCACCGATCCGGTCCAAGGATTCATCCCCGCGATGAGGAAGTTCCAGGAGGACTTGGTGACGTTCCGCGCGGATGTCGAAAAATCCATGGCTACCTATGAAGAGGTTGACCAGGGTGCCCGGCAGGGCATCACCAAGGCCGGCGGCCCCACCCTATTCGCGTGACCTACCAGGGAAAGCACTCGTGAACTCTCGGATCGTCCTGACCAGTCTGGCCGCCGTGCTGATCGCCGTCGCCGGTTGCAGTGGGTCGACAACTGGCGAGGCCAAGCCCACACCCGACACTGGCAGCTCGTCGGCCAGCGGGAATACCTCTCGGACTACCACCAGTTCGCCGACTTCTACCGCAGGCGGCAGCTCGCTCGGAGATACCGACCCATGCAGTTTGCTCACAAAGAGCGAAGCGGAGCAGGTGACCGGTCCGCTTCGAGAGAACCCCGCCCCGAACAACCTCGGTTCTGCCAAGGGCTGTGAGTTCAAGCCGAAGGGAAAGAACCTCGGCGTGGACATCAGGACGAACGTGGGGTTGGCGGGGGTGCAGGCGCCCGGCGAGGTGATCGATCTGACGATCGGCGGTCACCAGGCCAAGAAGTTCGTCGCCTCGGGCGGCAGTTGCGTCGTCGCGATGGGCGTCACGTCGTCATCGCGCGTCGACGTGACGTTGAACGCGGGCGGCGTGGACGATCCGTGCCCGCTCGCGGTTCGGGTCGCCGAACTTGTCGAGCCGAGGCTGCCGTGACGACAGTCGTGGGCGAGAGGGGAACGTGGGGATGAGCGAGGGTCCTGCGGGGCAGCCGTCCGAGGTGTATTCGCGCTACGGACTGCACCACCACAACGAAGTACAGACCGGTCAGCAGGCGCAGGACAGGGTCAACCAGGACATCAAGGAACGGTACGGCCCCTTCATCGGGTTGGTCGTCGGCTTGGTCCAAGCGCGCGGACGGGTGGACGACATGCTCGACTCGCAGGCAGCGAGCCTGAAGGCCCAGGTGCTGACCCGGTCCGCCCCTGCGGCGCCGGATGCCCACTACATCGGTATCCCGCATGCCCAGTTGCATGAGATGGTCAACGACGGGGTCGACTCGGGAGCAGTCGGCGAGACCGGTGATGTCTGGACCCAGATCGGCAACCAAGTCGCGACTTTCAACGACGAGATCGTCAAGGCGATCGGCAGCAGCGAGACCGACTGGACCGGCCGAGCGGGTGACGGAGCGCGGCAGGCGTTGGCCGACATGGGCAACCGCGCCGGCGAGACCGGCATCGCCGCGCAGTTGGCAGGCACGCTGTTCACCCAGCAGGCGCGGTCGCTCAGCACTGCGAAGAACACGGTGCCTCCGCCACCCGTCCACCCGTTCGATCCGGTGGCGTCACAGGCAAAACTGATGACGATCACCGATCCGATCGCGTTCATCCAACAGGCTGCGGCTGACAGGGCGGCGTTCCAGCAGCAACAGAAGGATCATCAGGAAGCCGCGCGGGCGGTGGAGACCTACGACCGCACGGTGGCGCAGACTGCCGCAGCGCAGCCCGCGTTCGCTCCCGCGCCTGCGGCCCCACCGCAGCCCCAGCCGGAGCCATCTCCTCAGCCACCGATCGGTGGCGATGACTCGAATGGTCGTGGGTTCACAGCGCCTCCGTCGATCGGCGACACGACGAACACGTCAGCGATTACCCCGCCCACCATCGATCCCGGCAGCAGTACCAATCCCAGCGGCAACATCGGCCTGGACGTCGGCAAGAACCCGCCCGGTGTGGGCGGTAACCAGCTCGGAGCCAACCCAGGTGGCAGTGGGCCGGGCCTTGGTGGCGGCTTTGTGCCTGGAGTTGGTCCTGGTACGGGCAGTAAGGGCGGCCTGGGTGGTAGTCGTACGGGCGGTTCCTCCAGTGGACGCGGCGGTACTGGTACTGGTGTTGGTGGTGGCCGCTCGCCTGCCGGCAGCGGAATCGGCGGATCCAACGTCGCCAAGGGCATCGGTGTCCCCAACGCGCCCAAGGGTTTCGGCCCCGGAGGGTCTTCCGGGTTGCTGTCTGGCGAGGGCTCGGCAGGTCGCGGCGGCTTGAGTCCCGGTGGTGCGGCGGCCGGTCGTGGCGGTGCTGGTACGGGCGCGATGGGTGGCATGGGCGCAGGTGGTGCCAAGGGTGAGGGCGGCGAGGACCTGGAACACCAGACCCCGTCGTATCTGGTCAACGAGGACAACGGCAACGAGATCGTCGGTGACATAGGAATGGTCGTACCGCCCACGCTCGGCGCGTAACAATGAGCGCGATCGATCAGGCCGTGGGCGCTGCGCTGATCTGGTCATCGTCGATCGGCCATGACCGCGTGCAGCACTGTGTCGAAACTGGGCATGATGCCCGGCCAGGTGATCCAGCGCAGCCGGTGCCGCCCAAACCTGCTGGGCGGCAGGTCTACCGACCGGCCGGACCGGACGTGGTCGACGTCGAGCCCGGCCAATTCCCGCACGACGCCTCCGGTGTGCGGCGCGACGGGGAACACCCACCGGACGCCGTGATCATCCGGAGACTCGAAGAGCGGCACCGGGACGTCCAACAAGGTCGACACGCGTCTGCCTAGTTCTTTGGGCATGTCAAAGGCTTCGATCTCATGTCCAGTGACCAGCCACACGCCGGTGCCGTACACGCCGACGGTCCAGCCCTGATCGTCCTGATAGGACTGTGCGGCGGCCTCGTGCTCTGTCAGCGGTCCTTCGCGGGTGCCGATCCCAGGGCGGGGCCGCCGGTCGTTGTGCGTCATGACGTCCTCACAACGGTCGGCAGGATCAGTCGAGGCGCCAGCCGAGAGGCGGGTGGCGGTAGCTCGTCGAGGCGGTCGAGCACGTTCGAGAGCGAGCCTTCCGCCTGCCAGCAGGCTTGCGGGCATCCGCCGCCGATCACGGATTCGGTCAGGAACCGCCCGGCCCTGGCGTTGCTGCCGGAGTGGACTCGCAGGACGTCGAGCCACTCGCCGTGGTGAAACAGATAGACCAGCTCATCCAGTTCGTGAGGTGGGTCCGGTGAGTACCGGCGCTCGAATCGCCACCCGCCGAGGTGCAGGTGCCGCAGACGGTTCATCTGTTCGAGCAGGTTGAGATCGAAGGTGATCACGGTCGGCTCTCCAGGCGATGAGCGCGCCGGGTGGTGACGCACTGGCCTGTCATGCCGCGCCCCGAACATGCTTCCCGGTCGATACTCGGGCTACGGGCGACGGGACACGTGGGTAGCGCGCAAGCCGCTCCGCGCCGCAACGTGCGCGCAGTTCTGCCACGGTCAGCCGATGATCGAGCCGGTGGCGGACATTCACCACCTGTCGACGTCGCAGGGCTTCCCTGCGCACACGGAAGACCAGCCACACCAGCACCGTCACGACGACCGCGCCCATCACCGCCAGAACCGACATCTGTTCAAGGTCCACACCGCACCTCCGGACCGGGGAGCGGCGGGCCGAACCCGCGGGTGCCGAAGCGAGCCGGCGCCGCCGCTCCGTCGAGCGGCGCTGGGAGTCCCGGAGGCAGCGCCGCTCGACATGGAACCTGCCGGCACCAGACGCCGGCAGGTGGACGGTGAGGCGTTGAGGAGAACACCTCGCCGTTCCGATGCCATCCTACGGTGAGATATCACGGTGGGAAGTCAACCGATTGAATGAACGCGATGTCACTGAGCGCTACCACTGTGGTATCCCACAGAAGGGTGACGGTGGAGGGCCACACGATCATGAGAAGGTGATCCCATGCCAACGCCGACGTGGAGTCAGCTCGTACTGGGCAACGAGTTGAAGCGGATGCGGGACGAACGCCACCTCACGCTCGCCGAGGCCGTGTCCCCCTTGCTGGACTTCACCGCCAACAAGCTGAGCAGGCTCGAACGTGGTCAGAGCAGCGTCCGCGCTTCGGACGTCGCCCAACTCCTCGACCGCTATTCGGCCGCGGAGGGTGATCGCGTCTGGGCATTGGAGACGGCCAAACACTGCAAGCAGCGAGGTCGCTGGAGCGGCTACCGCTCTGTTTACGCCAAGCACTTCCGCATGGCCGTCGACCTGGAGGCCGATGCGACCACCATCTGCCAATACCAGGTCGAGATGGTTCCGGGACTGCTCCAGAGCGAGGCGTACATGCGTGCGCTTGCGACCGATTCCGTACCGCGAGCGCTCGATGACTACATCGAGGATGCCATCGCAGCCAAGCTGGCTCGCCAGATCGTGCTGACCCGGAACGACGCACCACAGATCCACTTCGTGCTGTCGGAGTCCGCGCTGCGGCGCATGGCGGGTAGTCCCGAGGTCATGCGAGAGCAGCTCGGACATCTCGCGCGCCTCGCGAAGCTGCCCGCGGTGCACATCCAGGTGTTGCCGTTCCGGGCACGAACCCAGCCCGGCGAGGTGGCCTCGTCCTTCACCATGTTCCGCATCGAATCACCGGGCAAGTCGGGACCGCTGGAATTCGTGTACCTGGAGGATGTCCACGACGGTCGCTACCTCGACGACCACGACTCGATCGAGGCATACAGTAATGTGTGGGCTCGGCTGACAGGAGCAGCCCTTGACCCGGTGGAGTCCCGGAATCTCCTGCTCCGTCTGGCAGCCGAGTATGTGTGACCACTGCCCAAGGAGTGATCATCATGGAGGTCAACGACTTCACCCGCTGGCGTAAGTCCAGCCGAAGCGTCAACAACCAGAACTGTGTCGAACTGGCCCGCCATCCGGGCACAGCCGGTGTGCGCGACAGCAAGAACTCTTCCGGCCCAGCGCTCGTGTTCGACGAGACCGCGTTCGCAGGGTTCCTGTCGGACGCGAAGTCCGGCCGTTTCGATAGCTGAGACACCACAGTGCGGCAGGGGCGGCAACGACCGCTACCCCTGCCGCACTGCTGGCAGTGCGGCTGCGTAACCCACACGGATGTATTTCGGTCACGTTTTGGCTACCACACTCGATTTTGGGCTTGAAATCCGGAGTTCAGGGGTGCCGGGAACCTCCTGGCTCCTCCGGATGGAAGGCGGTGGTGATCATGACGGATGGCCGTGGCCGCGCTGGTGGTCGTGATGTAGCAGCTACAGATGGGACGTCGCCTGGTTCGGCGTCCGGGTCGGCGCGGGCTCGGCGCTCTGAATCCGCTGACCCAAACGCCGAGGCGACCTCTGGTGAAACCGCTGGTCAGCACTGGCTTCGCCGGGAGCGGACGGAAGGCCGACTGAGAAGTAATCCGCACCAATCCACACATCGTCATCCGCGCGGCGGGCGCGGTCAGCGGGCCGGTGAGCCAGATGCGTCTCTGTGGTTCCGACTGGTTGACCGAGACCGGCGACTGCTGGCGCTTCTGGCCGAGCACAAAGTACTGACCACCAACCAGATCACGGCGATCGAGTTCGCCTCGGTGCGCCGCGCGCAGGACCGGCTGCGGCCGCTGCGAGAACTGGGAGTGGTGTTCGCATTCCGCGAGTCGTACCTGAGCGGCGGAACGAGCCAGACGCGGTTCGCGCTGGGCTACCTGGGCGCGCGGTTGATCGCCGCGCGGCGCGCGGCGAATCCGCCCGCACCGAAGGCATACGCCGAGAGCCTGGAACGGCTCGGGCTGTGGCCGAAGCTCGATCACCACCTCGGCGTCAACGACTTCTTCTGCGCCCTGGCCGCCCACCGCAACCCTGCCCGGCTACGCGCCGCGGGCAGGGTTGGCGGGGCAGGTGAGGTGAGTGGGCTGACGCAGTGGTGGTCGGAGCGCCGCTGCACCGAGTTCTTCTGGAAGCACGAGGCCGGTCGTGAGGCCAGGCTGCGCCCGGACGGCTACGGCTGCTGGGAGGAGCAAGGGCACGCGGTGCGGTTCTTCCTCGAACACGACACCGGCACCGAGTCCCTCACCAGGGTCACCCGCAAGATCGCCGACTACAGCGGCTACCCGACCGACCGCTTCGGCGTCCTGCTGTTCTCGGTGCACTCGACCAAACGGGAGATCGCGCTGCGGGCGGCGCTGCGTCACGCACTCGCCGGGGATGATCCCGGCTTCGTGATCGCCACTGCGGCACGCGACCACGGCCACCCCGACGGCCCAGCAGGGCCGATCTGGGGCCTGTGGACGCCACACGGCAGCGACATGGTGTCTCACCGATATCGGTTGGCCGAACTGCCCGAACGCGGACCCCGAATCGAACACAGCGCGACCATCGCGGAGCAGCCATTCACCGAGGCGGCGTTCGACCCGCTGGCCCCGGAGATCCTGCACCGCGTCCACACGGCACCACCCGAGCCTGTGGGGCCGCCGAACTCGATGCCGTACTACGCCGATGAGGAAGACCTTACGGACGACCCGCATTGACTCGGCGGGCCGCATCGCTCTCGGCGGCCGTGCCGGTGTCCGGGCCGTCAGGCCTGTCGGACTATGCGGTGTCACCGCTGGGAATGCCGACCGCGTTGCTGCGAGACGAGGTGCGGGTGGCGTTCCTCGGCCGGACGTCCACTGAGGACCAGCAGGATCCGCGACAGTCGCTGGTGCGGCAGTTGGGAAACTGCAAGACCGCGATCCCCGATTCGTGGGTGATTGTGGCGCACTTCTACGACGTCGAGTCCGGGCGGATGGACCTCGACCAACGCGGTCACGGCGGGAACTACGAGCGGTTCGACATCCCCATCGCCCGAGATGGCGGCATCGCCGACCTGTTGGACGAGGTCACCCATCCCGGTCGGCGGTTCGACGTGGTGATCTGCGAGGGCATCTCCCGCGTGGCCCGGCGCGCTTTCGAGGGCTTGTCGGTGGAGCGGGCGCTGGAGCGCGCCGAGGTGCCGCTGTTCGCCTCCAACGAACCGATCACCGTCAGCGGCAGTCGGGCGCAGCGGATCCTGCAGCGACGGATCAACCAGTCCGTCGCCGAGTACGAAGTCCTCAACACCCTGGAGCAGTCCTGGGGCGGCATGTGCACCCACGTCCGCGAAGGGTGGAACATCGGCAAACCCTGCTACGGGTACAGGGCCAAGAGCATCCGACACCCCAACCCCGCCAAAGCCGCCAAGGGCCAGAGCAAGACCCGGCTGGAACCCGATGACCTCCGAGCCGAAACGGTCACGCAGATCGCGTTGTGGCGCCACCACGAAGGCCTCAGCTACGACTCCATCGCCGACCGGTTGAACAACGACCCCGCCAAGTACCCGCCACCCGAACCGGCGGGCAAGGTGAGGGCACGCGGCGCGTGGGGCAAGACCAGCGTGTACGAGATCCTGCGCAACCCCAAGTACACCGGGTTCCAGGTGTTCAACCGACGCGCGTCCCGCTCCCGGAGTGGGAAGGTCAACGACCCGGTCAAGTGGGTGTGGTCGACCGAGCCCGCGCACGAGCCGCTGATCCCCAAATGGATGTACGACGAAATCAACGCCCGCCGCACGGCCAAACGCGGATCCCGCGACGGCGACGGGTTCAACACCCATCCCGACACGCGGCGGACCTACGTCCTGCGCGGAATGATCTTCGACGGGTGCGGGCGGCGGATGTTCGGCACGCACCGCCACAAGTCGGCCTATTACCTGTGCTGGCCTCGCAACAACAATCGGGGCCGACCGGACAAGTACGCGGGTCACGCCAAGGCCGTCTACATCCGGGAAGATGCCGTCCTGGACGCTGTGTCGCGGTTCTTCGCCGACCGGGTATTCGGTCCTGACCGCCGCGCGATCCTGGCCGCTGACATCGAGGGAATCGACGACCGTGCCGCCCGCGAACGCGAGGCTGAACGAGAACGCCTCCGACGATCGCTGGCAGACATCGCCAAGCGCCAGAACTCACTCCTGCGGCAAGCTCAGAACGGTGACCCTGACGATCCGTTCGCCAAGGCGCTCCGCGGCAGTTACAACGAACTGGACGCCGAGAAGACCACGGCGTTGGCCGCTATCTCCCAACTCGACATCGCGGACGAAGCCGAACCCCGCCATCCCGAACAGGCGGACCTGGCGCTCTTGGACGCGCTGCCGCACCTCGCTCTCGCCCTCGCCGACGCCCCTGAACCACTTCTGCGAAAGCTATTCGAGATCACCCAGCTCAGCGTCCGCCTCCACGACGACACGGACGACGTGACCATCGGTATCCGACTTCCCATCGACCAACTGCCGGCGATCGCCCAGACCGCGGAGAGGGCCGCCGAGATCATGGCCGCAGACGCACAATTGCCCGTGACCAGCGTGGTCACGGGCAATTGTGTAGATGCTGTACGTGCCCCCGGTCAGAGTCGAACTGACACTGGACGGATTTTGAGTCCGCTGCCTCTGCCGGTTGGGCTACGGGGGCCGGCAGGGGGCAACTGTACTGGATCAGATCGCTCCCGCGGGAAAGGGGCCCTAGGAACGGACCAGGCGGCCGATGGCCTGGCTGGCTTCGCGGATCTTCTCCTCGGCGACCTCGCCACCTTGTGCGGCGGCCTGGGCGACGCAGTGCTTCAAGTGCTCGTCGAGTAGGCCGAGGGAGACCGCTTGCAGGGCCTTGGTCGCCGCGGAGATCTGGGTGAGGACGTCGATGCAGTAGTCGTCGTTGTCGACCATGCGCTGGAGTCCCCGCACCTGGCCTTCGATGCGGCGCAACCGCTTGAGGTAGGCGTCCTTGTTGGTGGTGTACCCGTGCATCACTCCCGGCCTTCCTTACCCTGGGTGGGTATCGGCTCCAGGATAGGGCGTCTCGACCGGCCGGGGGTGCGCCGATTGTGACGGTATCGGCCCTCGGGCTGACGCGCATTTAAACGTCAGGCGCCAAAATGACCCGACCGGGGGGGATCAGTCACATTTTGGCTCTCAAAGGTTAGCCGATATTCAACTTGTGCACTATGGTGACCCCGAAGCGTGTGGCGAAGTTACAGTCGACGGCAGCACGCGCTATGCGAGCACATACGGAGGAACAGTGGCACAGCAGACCGTCGTCCAACTCATCGACGACCTCGACGGCGGCGAAGCCGACGAGACCGTAACCTTCGCGCTGGACGGTGTGGAGTACTCCATCGACCTGTCGAAGGAGAATGCGGACAAGTTGCGCGAGTCGCTCGGCGACTTCGTCGCCAAGGCCCGTCGCGCGGGTGGCCGCAAGCAGCGCAAGGGCACTGGCAAGAGCACCGTCAAGGCTGGTGACAAGGCACAGGCGCAGGCGATTCGCGACTGGGCGCGTGCTCAGGGGCACCAGATCTCCGACCGTGGCCGCATTCCGCAGGGCCTGGTCGTGCAGTTCCAGGAAGCGCACGCTTCCTGACGTCGTCGTTTCGCCGCGTTGGCCTCGCCCACCGGCGGGTCAACGCGGGGAAACGGGCCGTTAACCACATCGTGAGACATTCACGGTGTGGCACTAGCGGCCAGGAAACGGCGTGTCGAGCAGACGGAGCATCGCGGTCGCCTTGACCGCTGTCTCCTCGAATTCCTCGGCGCCGTCGGAGAGGGCGATGACGGCGCCGCCGACGCCGAAACTCACCTTGTCGTCGTGGACGACGAGTGTCCTGATCACGATGCTGAAGTCCGCTGATCCCGACAGCGAGAAGTAACCGAGCGCACCGGAGTACACACCTCTGGGACCCCCTTCCAGCCCATCGAGGATCTGCATTGTGCGGATCTTCGGCGCACCGGTCATCGAACCACCGGGGAACGCGTCGCGAACGCACCGAACGGCCGAACTGTCGTGGCGGAGTTTCGCCCGAACGCTACTCACGAGCTGGTGAACGGTCGCGTACGTCTCGATGTCGAAGAGCCGCGGGACCTCCACCGAGTCGATTTCCGCGTGGTGCCCGAGGTCGTTGCGGACGAGGTCCACGATCATCAGGTTCTCGGCGCGGTCCTTGACGCTGGTGGCGAGGTCGTCCCGGAGCGCGGCGTCCTCCTCCGGGGTGCGGCCGCGCGGTCTGGTGCCCTTGATCGGCTCGGACAGCACGACGCCGTCACGGTCGACCCGCAGGAACCGCTCGGGCGAGGTGCTCAGCACCGACAGCGCGCCGAACCGCAGCAGCGCCCCGAACGGCGCCGGACTTTCGCGCCGCAGGAACCGGTAGGCGGCCCACGGGTCGACGTCGCCGCGCCACGTCACCGTGTTCGTCAGGCACACCTCGTAGCTCTCCCCGGCGGTGATCGCCTCCAGGCAGGCGTCGACCAACTTCAGGTAGTGCGGTCTGCCGTGCCGCAGCGACACCTCCGCGACCCCGGACCGGACGGCCGTCACCGGATCGGCCAGCGGCTCGGCTTCGCGCAGCGCGGTCTCGGCCACGTCGAACCAGCCGTCGTCGGCCAGCGACAGCAGGTGCACCCGCCGTAGCTCGTGGTCGAACACCACCGCGCGGTCGGCGAACACCACGGCCGCGTCCGGGTGCTCGGACCGGTGCGCGAGTTCGCCGCCGCACTCGGCCTTCAGCTCGTACCCGAGATAGCCGACCCAGCCGAGCGCGAACTCGAACGGCAGGTCGGGAGGCCGCACGGCGTTCGCCGCCAGGTCCCGTTCCAGCCAGTCGAAGAACGGCCCGTCGTGCACGGCGACGCCGTCGGCGCCGGTCACGGTCACCTGCCCGGCGAACACGTCGAAGATCGCGACCCGTGCCAGCGGCCCGCTCGCGTCCCCCATCACGGAGAACCGGCCGCGCTCGCCGCTGTCCAGCCAAAACGCCTCCGGCGACGAGCCATAGAGCCGCGCGAACGCCGCTTCGGGGTCCGGGTGCGCGGCCAGTGACCGCACCAGGACTTCCCGTGGCGGCGGCGTGGGCGCGGGGCGGACGACCGCGATCGGCGGAACGGGCGCGACCGCGTGGTGTTCTTCGGTCAGGCGGCGGAAGTTCGCCAGCAGCCGGTGCCCGTCGTCGGTGCAGATCGACTCGGGGTGGAACTGCACGCCCCACGCGGGCCGCGTCCGGTGCCGCACGGCCATCAGCACGCCGTCGTCCGACCAGGCGACCGGTTCCAGTTCCGGCGGCAGGTCCGTGACTGCGAGCGAGTGGTACCGCACCACCCGCAATGGCGACGGCAGCCCGTCGAACAGGTCGACGCCGGTGTGCCGAACGAGATCGACGCGGCCGTGCCGGGGTTCCGGCGCGAGTCCGACGGTGGCGCCGTGTGCCAGGCACAGGCCCTGGTGGCCGAGGCACACACCGAGCAGCGGAATGCGCGCACGCGCGATCACGTCTTGGCAGAGGCCGAAATCGGCCCTGTTCCGTGGGTTGCCCGGTCCCGGCGAGATGACCACGTTGTCGAAACCGTCGAGATCGGTCAGCCGGAAGTGCGGGTCGTCGTTCGGGATGACGACCGGATCGTGCCCGTTCACCCCTGCGAGGTACTGGAACAGGTTGTAGGTGAACGAGTCGTAATTATCGATCAGCATCGTGCGCATGACGTACGGCACGGTACCTGCTGAAACACCCGGACGGAGTACCTCGACCGCAGGCCGGTGGCACAACTCTCAACCGGTACGGTGGTGCCCTGATGAGCGAGGACGAAGAGCAGGACGACGACTACTCGGAAGACGACGACGAGGGCTTCGACGATGATTTCGAAGAAGACCCGTCGGACCTGTTCGAGGTGACGCGCGAGGTGCGCACGGTGTGTCAGCTGTGCGGTGGCGCGGGGTTCGTGGCGAACCCGGTGCTCGCCGTGATCGGCGGCACGCCCAGGACCGTCGACAACGGGCGTTCCTGCCCGCACTGCGACGGCAACCGGACGTTCACCGGGCTCATCCCTCCTTTGTAGAACCCCGCGCCGCCGGTTTCACAGCACCTTGCAGGCCTTCCGCAGC
>Ga0307507_10004680_pt1 | contig 23751 bp, 5 predicted proteins | sample 7_EM_MG_FD_207223 | JGI IMG/M metagenome (GOLD analysis project Ga0307507, IMG submission 207223) | Populus trichocarpa ectomycorrhiza microbial communities from riparian zone in the Pacific Northwest, United States - 7_EM | ecosystem: Host-associated > Plants > Roots > Unclassified | place...
TTACTACAAGGAGAGAACTATCTACGGTAGGGACTAAGGTCCTTTAAATATATAACCATACTCCTAAGAAATCCTCTCTTGTATATAAGGTACGTGTTATACATATTATATATAGATATACACTACATACACTTCGTATACTGCGTATAACATTATATAACTCACTTACTATTCCTTATTATATAGTTCCACCAGATCTATCTTAAACTATACCTATATTAACTAACTAGCTTCCTGCAACTCTTCCCTAAGTAATTATAATATTATACTTAAAGCGTCCATAACACTATCTCCCTCCTCTTTATCTTCGTCCTTAAAGATTTCTAATATCTCCAAGTTGTTTACTAAAGGTATAATATCCGTCTAATTAGTCTAGTTAATATCCTTGCTTATTATACCTAAAGCTTCTTCTTCTTTATAAGCGCAACGTTATGCTTGCACCATGGCTACTATACTGTTGCTTAGTAAGGTAATGTCGTCTCTATATTCTCGTTATATAAAAGCGGGGTTAGTATATATTGCAATAGCAAGTCCCTTGTCTTAACAACCCTTATTTTACTTAGAGTGCACTAAAGCAAACATTTAATTATCTTGCAATGTTCGCTCTATCTCTAACGCTAAGTATACGCGTCCTATGACTTTTAACAGTCTTTAAGTTCCCTAAGTAACTTATTATAAGGTCTTGTGTTTAATCTACTACTACAAAGCTTAAGTCCGAGTTGGCCGCCATACGCGCCAAACTCTACCGTTCTGCTAAAGAGACCGCTTGGGCCCTTAAGGCTTAACAACGCTCCTTTAAGTCTTAATAGGTTGCGTTCGCTTAATTAACCCATTTTAAAAAGGTTCGCGAGAAAGTTCGTTTTAAGGAGTGGAAACTGGTTTAGTAGGGTCTTAATAAGCTAGGTAACAAAAGAACTAGCTCTCCTCCTATAAGGGAAACAACTCTAAGTAGCTTAGCAATTGCTCCTCTTAGGTCCCCCTTAAGTAACTTATTCTTTAGTAATTCTTCTTTATTAATATTACCTAACCTGCTTTCTTTTAATACTCCTATACCTTTCCTATAGCGTTCTTTAGGTTGCTTAGTAGTTCCTAGGTAGTCTTACTATAGCCTATCTACTTTACTTTATACTATGTTTTGTTATCTACATCCTTATAACTAATAATCTTTAAAACTTACTATTTGTCTTCCTTTTATCCTTTATATATATCTGCCTTATAAACTGGTGGCTTAATATTCCTATATACTGGCTCTAGCATTGCGATATATTATATAGGGTAGATTTTTATTTTAGCTAGTAGGTTTAGCTTATATATAACTAATAAAATTCTTTACTTAACTTTAAAAGGTCCTAGTCTAATATAGTCTAATTTCTTACTTAGTTATTAACTCTTAAAAATTTTATATAGTAGCTATACTTTATTCCCCTCCTTAAGATCTGGTCCCTTAGATCTCTTAGCATTATAGTACCTTTTTATTTACTCTTATACTAGTTTAGCTGTTTCTTTAAGGTCTGTATAAAGATTTATTAATATCTCCATTCTTTACTTAGCTATGCTACTTGTCTTTTTTGCTTAATATAGCAATAATAATATTCTTGGCTTGTACCCATAATTCGCCTTAAATAGTAATGTCCCTATTTCTTTTTATAGTGTTGTATTGTATACAAACTATATAACTGGTAATAATAATACCCAATTATTCTATGCGTAATTAATATAGTACCTTAGATACTACTCTAGTGTCTAGTTTAGTCTTTCTATTTGTCTATCCATCTGCAGATAATATACTATAGATATTACTACGCGAACTCCCTATTCTACTAGAAATACTTCCTAAAATACTACTATAAATCTTGGATCTCTATCCAATATAATTTTATCTGGTGCTTTATATCTTATAAATACTTTTTTTATATAGATTCTAGTGACATCTTCTACTAATATTTCTTTAGTATATACTATAAAGTATCCCCACTTTATTAGCTTGTCCACTATTACTAAAATTATGTTATAATCTTGTCCTATAATAGGATCTCTTAACTTTAGTAACTTAATAATAAAGTCCTATAATATAACCTCCTATAGTCTTCCTAGTGTCTTGACAGGTTATAGCCCTCTATACAGCTTATACCTTATTAGTTTATTTCTTTAGCAATCTAGATATTTCTTTATAACTTATCTTACTAGTCCCTAAATTTCTTAAATAATATATTCCTCTTAAAGCCTTAACACTAAGCCTATAGCTCTGTTATGTTTTTATATTATTCCCTTATAGAATTCCTTAACAAATTCTTCTATAATAGACTTAGGCATATACGTTACTTCTCTATTTTTGTATTGCTTTAAGTCTAGATCCTCTACTTATACCTCTTAAATCTTTTATATCTAATTACTCTCTAGTAATTTATGGATCTAACTTTCCTTAGTTACTATAATCTTTAAATAATTATACCTAATTAATCTATTTTAATTCTTTCGTAATAAAGCTCCTAATAGCTTTTTATTGCTTTATAGTTTAGCCTTTCTACTTAGAGCATTTGCTTGTGCATTATCTATACCTTTGGTATACTAAATTTTGAAATAGTATTCTATAAGCATTTCCGCCTATCTAACCTATCTTTGGTTGAGTTCCTTTATTATTAGAAATCCTATAAGGTTCTTATAATCCATCTTAACTATAAACAGTTTCTCTATACCTTGTAAGAATGCTCTCTATTTTTTAAGTGCTATAACTATACCTAACAACTCCTTGTTATAGATGTTATAGTTTAACTCTAATAGTGTTATTTTCCAACTATAGTATGCCACTAGGTGCCATCTATCTTAATATTTCTATATAAAGTATGCCCCTAGTATAAAGTCTAATATATTTATTTTTATAACCGTCTCTAGACCTAGTTAATAGATCTTAAGAACTAGCTCCTAGGTAAACAACTCTTTAATTCTCTTAAATAGTTCTTATTATTCTTTTCCCTATGCCTATAGTTCTTCTTTCTTTATTAACTGCGTAAATAGCTTAATGTCCTATAACTATTGCGCTATAAACCTTCTATAGTAATTGCAAAACCCTAGAAACGATTTTAACTATATAATATTCTCTGGTTCTTGCTAATTTACTATAGCCTCAATCTTTTTTGGATCTATACTAAGTTAGCCTAGTTTAATAATAAATTTAATAAAATTGGTCTTTCTAGTAAAGAACTCGCATTTCTTAATTACTACTAGCATTTATTCTTTTTGTAATCTCTTTAAAACCTATTTAATATATTCTCTATATTCTTTCTTATTCTCTAAGTAGATGATAATATTGTTAAGGTATACTATAATAAATTCATCTAGGTGTTCTCCTAATATACTATTAATTCGCTTCTAGAACGTTACTAGTGCGTTTATAAGCCTAAATTATATAACTAATGGCTTATATAGTCCTTCCTTTGACCTAAAGGCTGCCTTCTATTTATTGCCTTCCTTAATCCTAATCTGATGGTACGCCTATCTTAGATCTATCTTTATAAAGATCTTTACATTGCCTATCCTATCTTGGATTTCGCTAATTAAGGGTAAAGAATACCTATCCTTCCTAGTAATGCTGTTTAACTGTCTATAGTCTATACACATCCTAAGTTTTCCGTTTTTCTTTAAGATAAATAGTACTAGATATCCTGCTAATAACTATAACAGTCTAATATATCCCTTACGTAAGTTCTCCTAAATAAACTCCTTAAGCGTTACTGACTCTGTTTTAGTAAGCTTATAAATTAGAAAGAACTTTAGACTTATTCCCTTTTCTAACTCTATCTTATAGTCCCAAGCTATATACTCTAATAGCTTTTCACTTTCTAGTAACCATAGCTTTTTACTATACTTATGGTATTTCTTTGGTATATAACTTAAGCCTTACTTAGTCTCTTTATATATCGCTCTAACTTAGTACCATACTAACTTAGTTTATTATCGCACTTTACGCTATTAAGTATCCTTAATATTGACCTAACCTATAACCTAATTAATCTTTGGATTATACTCCTATAACTAAGATATTCCTAGTATCGCCTTGTTCTATCCCAACGGTAGGATATTAAAAGACATTCTAACTGGTCTTCCTTTAATAGTTAACTAAATAGGTCCTGTTTTAAGATTAATAATGCCTCCTTTATAGGCTATCTAATCTCCTAAAATCGTTATAAGTGGATATAGGTGTTTCTTCTATCTATATAGTAACCCCATCCTTTCTACTGCCTTTAGTAATATGTGGTTCCTAGTTACTCCACTATCTACTAACGCTTTAAACTACTAATCTTGCCATTTAACTTGTAAATTTAGGTATTGTTTTTAAATTCCTTTAAGGGTTTAAGGCTCTAACACTAGTTCCCTTTAGTTTTATACACCTCCCCTTTTCCTAACTGTTGGCTGCTAGATCCTGCCTATACTTAGTCCAACTTTAGCTAATACTTAGTTTGTTTCTTTTCCTCTATATATCCTAGATAAGTGTTCTTTGGGTACTCCTACTACTATTATCTATCTAGGTATTCTTCTATAAGGAATCTTCCTGGTTAAAGTATTAAATCTCCTTAACCTTATACTTCTACTAGGTGCTAACTATATATATACTTAGTATTCCTAAACCACTTTTCTTCTAGTGCCTAATATATCCTTACTAGGTACTTCCAGTTCTTATCTTTAGGTGCTTTATATATATTATATATATTATCCATATAAGCTATCTATAATAGTATATAATGCGCTATATGTTTTAGGTTAACTCTTAGTTTATCTTTATCCTTAAGTTTAAACCTATACCTAGTTAACCTAACTACTAGTATCTCTGCTACGGGTACTAAGATTTATCGCTTACTTCTCTAGTCCCTAGATCCTTCTTCTAGGTTCCTTAATATTATAATTAATACTCCTTTAATATGACTTATGCGTTTCTCCATAATAGGTTAATCTTAGATAACTTTTTTGTCTAGCTATATATAAAAGTCTTTCTATTTATTGTTGTGTTATTACCTATACCACTTTCTATATAACTGGTTTAGTATATATAGTCTATCTATTAGAAAGTACCTTATTATCACTATATTATAATATCCTTTAGTATGTCTTTCTTTAAACCTAGTTAGAATATCTAGATCCTCTTCTTATTCTAGTTTATTTAACTACTTTACCCTAGGTATTCCTGCACTCGGCCTATTAGTAACTCTTTATATAGGTGCTTTATTCCTTATATAACTTAGCATAGCTAACCTTTTATCTAGCTTTTGCTCTTGTTATATAATAATTCTTATCCTAAACTTATCTATAGTTTCTTGTTTTCTGCATCTTGCAGCTAGATCTTTATAATCGTCTTACTTTTTAATCCGGGTATTAACTGTTTAATCTTTAGGCTAAACACTACGTTTACCTAGAATTGCTAATGTTCTTATTTATTCTCCGAACTTATAGTTCTTAAACTTGCGTCCTATACTTATTTATTTGTTACTAAACTAAGTCGCTACCCTTTCCCATTAGTTTTTATCCATTGTGGGTCCTTAGGTATGTCTTATCTCACTTTAAGAATCTTAAGCTTTTTATATCTCTTCTTAAGAATCTTAAGCCTGTAGCCTTTTGCCTTTATTAAGTGATAAGCTAGTGTAATGGAACCTTATAGCAGGAACTATAGTAGGTTCTGTCAATGGGCTAGGTATATAGGTACGACAAAAACAATAATATAATAATAACTGGTGGAGTGGTTGCCTAATAGATTAACTCCAATTATATTCTAAGATTCACTATAAGGAGAGAACTATCTACGGTAGGGACTGAGGTCCTTTAAATACATAACCATACTCCTAAGAAATCCTCTCTTGTACGTAAGGTATGTGTTATACGTGTTATATATAGCGTACACTGCGTACTCCTTATATACTGCGTACAATGTTATGTAACTCGCTTACTATTCCTTATTATATGGTTCTACCGGATCCATTCTAGACCGTGCCTATATTAACCAACTAGCTTCCGCCGACTCCTCTCTAAGTAGTTGTAATACTGTACTTAAAGCGTCTATAACACCATCTCCCTTCTCTTTATCTTTGTCCTTAAAGATTCCTAATATCTCTAAGTCATCCACTAGAGGTATAATATCCGTTTAATTAGTCTGGTTAATATTTATACTTATTATAGCTAAAGCTCCTTCTTCCTTATAAGCGCAGTGCTATATTTGTACTGTGGCTGCCATACTATTACTTAGTAAGATAATGCCGTCTCCGTATTCTCGTTGCGCAAAGGTGGGGTTAGTATGTGTTACGCTAGCAAGTCCTTTGTCTTAATAACCCTTGTCTTACTTAGAGTATACTAAAGCAAACGTTTAATCGTCCTGCAATGTTCGCTCTGTTTTTAACGCTAAGTATATACGTTTAATAACTCTTAACAGTCTTTAAGTTCCCTAAGTAACTTATTATAGGGTCTTGTGTTTAATCTACCACTACGAAACTTAATAGTAAGCTCTTAAGCGCCTTAAATAAGCTTTGTTGTTTGTAGGAAGCAGAGTAGGAGGCTACAGCTACTTAATAGCGTGCCCTTAAAGCCCGTCTATCCGCTTCTGCCCATCTTCTTCGTCTTAAACGTGTCCGTAAGAAGGTCCGTTCTAAGGAGTAGAAACTTATTTAACAGGGTTTATCTAAGCTAGATAATAAAAGGATTAACTCTCCTCCTATAAGGGAAACAACTCTAAGTAGCTTAGTAATTGCTTCTCTTAGGTCCCCCTTAGGTGATTCATTTTTTGGCGATTTCTCTTTATTAATATTACCTAACCTACTTTCTTCTAATACTCCCGTACCTTTCCTATAGCGTTCCTTAGGTTACTTAGTAGTTTCTAGGTAGTCTTATTGTAGCCTATCTACTTTACTTTATACTATGTTTTGTTATCTATATCCTTATAACTAATAATCTTTAAAACTTGCTATTTATCTTCCTCTTGTCCTTTATACGTGTCTGCCTTATAGACTAGTGGCTTAATATTTCCATATGCTAGTTCTAGCATTGCAACATGCTATATAGGGTAGATTTTTATTTTAGCTAGTAGGTTTAACTTATATATAACCAATAAAATTCTTTATTTAACTTTAAAAGGTCCTAGTCTAATATAGTCTAACTTCTTGCTTAGTCGTCAACTCTTAAAGTTTTTGTGTAGTAGCTATACTTTATCCCCCTCCTTAAGATCTGGTCCCTTAGATCTCTTAGCATTATAGTACCTTTTTATTTATTCTTATACTAGTTTAGCTGTTTCTTTAAGGTCTATATAAAGATTCATTAACGTCTCCATTCTTTACTTAGCTATGCTACTCATCTTTTTTGCTTATTATAGCGATAATAATATTCTTGGCTTATACCTATAGTTTGCCTTAAATAATAATGTTCCTATTCCTTTTTATAGTGTTGTATTGTATGCAAACTATATAACTAGTAGTAACAATACCTAATTATTCTGTGCGTAATTAATATAATGCCTTAAATACTACTCTAGTGTCTAGTTTAGTCTTTCCGTTTATCTATCCGTCTGCGGATAATACGCTGTAGATATTACTACGCGAACCCCTTATTCTGCCAGAAACACTTCCTAAAATACTACTATAAATCTTGGATCTCTATTTAATATAATCTTGTCTAGTACTCTATGTCTTATAAATACTTTCTTTATATAGATTCTAGTAATATCTTCTACTAATATCTCTTTAGTGCATGCTATAAAGTATCCCTACTTTATTAGCTTATCCACTATTACTAAGATTGCGTTATAATTTTATCCTATAATAGAATCTCTTAACTTTGGTAACTTAACAATAAAGTCCTATAATATAACCTCCTATAGTCTTCCTAGTGTCTTAACAGGTTATAGCCCTCTATACAGCTTATGCCTTGTTGGTTTATTCCTTTAGTAATCTAAACATTCCTTTATAACTTATCTTACTAGTCCTTAGATTCCTTAAATAATATATTCCTCTTAAAGTCTTAATACTAAGCCTATAGCTCCGTTGTGTCCTTATATTATTCCCTTATAGAATTCCTTAACAAATTCTTCTATAATAGACTTAGGCACATACGTTACTTCTCTATTTTCATATTACTTTAAGTCTAGATCCTCTACCTATGCTTCTTAGATCTTTTGTATCTAATTACTCTCTAGTAATTTATAGATCTGACTTTCCTTAGTTACTATAATCTTTGGATAATTATACCTAATTAATCCGTCTTAATCCTTTTGTAATAAAGCTCCCGATAGCTTTTTATTGCTTTATAGTTTAGCCTTTCTACTTAGAGTATTTGCTTGTGCATTATCTATACCCTTGGTATACTAAATTTCAAAATAGTATTCTGTAAGCATTTCCGCCCATCTAACCTATCTTCGGTTAAGTTTCTTTATCGTTAGGAATCCTGTAAGGTTCTTATAGTCTGTCTTAACTATAAATGGTTTTTCTATGCCTTATAAAAACGCTTTTTATTTCTTAAGTGCTATAACTATACCTAACAACTCCTTATTGTAGATGTTATAGTTTAACTCTAGTGGTGTCATCTTTTAACTATAGTATGCCACTAGGTGCCATCTATTTTAATATTTCTATAGGAAGCACACCCCTAGTATAAAGTCTAATGCATCTATCTCTACAACCGTCTCTAGCCCTGGTTAATAGATTTTAAGAACTGGCTCCTAGGTAAACAACTCTTTAACTTTCTTAAATAGTTCTTATTATTCCTTCCCCCATACCCATAGTTCTTCTTTCTTTGTTAACCGCGTAAACGGCTTAATATCCTATAACTACTGCGCTATAAACCTTCTGCAGTAATTGCAAAACCCTAGGAATAATCTTAACTGTGTTATATTCTCTGGTTCTTACCAATTTACTATAGCCTCAATCTTTTTTGGATCTATACTAAGTTGGCCTAGTTTAATAATGAATTTAATAAAATTAGTTTTCCTAGTAAAGAACTCGCATTTCTTAATCGCTACTGGCATCTTTTCTTTTTATAGTCTCTTTAAGACCCACTTAACGTGTTCTCTATATTCTTCCTTACTTTCTAAGTAGATAATAATGTTGTTAAGGTATACTATAACAAATTTATCTAGGTATTCTCCTAACATACTATTAATTCGCTTCTGGAACATTACTAGTGCGTTTATAAGCCCAAATTATATAACTAATAGCTTATATAGTCCTTCCTTTGACCTAAAGGCTGCCTTCTATTTGTCGCCTTCCTTAATTCTAATCTAGTGGTACACCCATCTTAAATCTATCTTTATAAAGATCTTTACGTTACCTATCCTATCTTAAATTTCGCTAATTAAGGGTAAAGGATACCTATCCTTCCTAGTAATGCTATTTAACTGTCTATAGTTTATACACATCCTAAGTTTTCCGTTTTTCTTTGGGATGAATAGTACTGGATATTCTACTAATAATTACAACGGTCTAATGTATCCCTTTTATAAGTTCTCCTGGATAAACTCCTTAAGCGCTACTAACTCTGTTTTAGTAAGCTTATAGATTAGAAAGAACTTTGGACTTATTCCCTTTTCTAATTCTATCTTATAGTCCTAAGCTATATACTCTAACAGCTTCTTACTTTCTAGTAACCATAACTTTTTTCTATACTTGTGGTATCTTTTTGGTATATAACTTAAGCCTTACTTAGTCTCTTTATATATCGCTCCGACTTAGTACTATACCAACTTAGTTTACTGTCGCACTTTGCGTTATTATATATCCTTAATATTAACCTAACCTATAACCTAATTAATCTTTAGATTATACTTCTATAACTAAGGCATTCCTAGTATCGCCTTATCCTGTCCTAACGGTAGGATATTAAAAGACATTCTGACTAGTCTCCCTTTAATAGTTATCTAAATAGGTCCTATTTTAAGATTAATAATGCCTCCTCTATAGGCTATCTAGTCTCCTAAAATTGTTATAAGTAGATATAGGTGTTCCTTCTGTCTGTATAGTAACCCTATCCTTTCCACTACCTTTGGTAATATGTGGTTCCTTATTGCTCTACTATCTACCAACGCTTTAAACTGCTGATCTTGCCACTTAGCTCTTAAGTTTAGGTATTATTCTTAAATTCCTTTAAGGGTTTAAGGCTCTAATACTAGTTCCCTCTAGTCTTATACGCCTCCCCTTTTCCTAACTATTGGCTGCTAGATCCTGCCTATACTTAGTCTAACTTTAGCTAATACTTAGTTTATTTCTTTTCCTCTATATACTATAGACAAGTGTTCTCTAGGCACTCCCACCACTATTATCCATCTAGGCATTCTTCTGTAAGGAATCTTCTTAGTTAAAGTATTAAGTCTCTTTAACCTTGTACTTCTACTGGGTGCCAACTATGTATATACTTAGCATTCCTAAACCGCTTTTCCTTTGGTGCCCAATATATCTTTACTAGGTACTTCCGGTTCTTGTCTTTAGGTGCTCTATATATATTACACATATTATCCACATAAGCTATCCATGATAGTGTATAATACGCTATATATTTTAGGTTAACTTTTAGTTTGTCTTCGTCCTTAAGTTTAAATCTATACCTAGTTAACCTAACCACTAGTATCTCTGCTATAGGTACTAAGACTTACTACTTACTTCTCTAGTCCCTAAATCCCTCTTCTAGGTTCCTTAATATTATAATTAATGCTCCTTTAATATAACTTATGCGTTTTTCCGTAATAGGTTAGTCTTAGACAACTTTTTTATTTAGCTATATATAAAAGTCTTCCTATTTATTATTATATTATTGCCTATACCACTTTCCATATAACTGGTTTAGTGTGTATGGTCTATCCATTAGAAAATACCTTGTTATCACTATATTATAACATCCTTTAGTATGCCTTTTTTTAAACCTAGTTGGAATATCTAGATTCTCTTCTTGTTCCAGTTTATCTAACCACTTTGCCCTAGGTATCCCTACACTTAGCCTATTAGTAACTCTTTATATAGGTGCTCTATCCCTTATATAACCTAGTATAGCTAATCTCTTGTCTAGCTTTTGCTCTTACTATACAATAATTCTTATTCTAAACTTATTTATAGTTTCTTGTTTTCTGCGTCTTGCAGCTAGATCCTTATAGTTATCTTGCTTTTTAATCCTGGTATTAACTTTTTAATCTTTAGGCTAAGCACTACATTTACCTAGAATTACTAACGTTCTTATTTATTCCCCAAACTTGTAGTTTTTGAACTTGCGTCCTATACTCATTTGTTTGTTACTAAATTGAGTTACTACCCTTTCCTATTAGTTTTCGTCCGTTGTGGGTTCTTAGGTGTGTCTTATCTTACTTTAAAAATCTTAAGCTTCTCTTATCTTTTCTTAAGAATCTTAAGCCTGTGGCCTTTTACCTTTACCAAGTAATGAGCTAGCACTAGTAGTTATCTACTTACTTAGTTTCTTCTAAATATTGCTCCTATTATCTTATAAAGCGATGGAAATTGTATCTAATAGTGTCGCTATGCCCGTTACTAAACCTTATTTGGTGATGGTCTTAGTCTCTACTTCTGTTACATTATTAAGGTTTAAGTACTCCCAGTTAGCCTCCTTTTTGTCCTTATTACTGTTAATTAATAAGTACTCCAACTCCATTGTTATTACTACTAATCTTTATCTGTATATTACTGTGACATCTTAATCTAGCTTATAGAGTTAATCTTATTCTTTATCTAACTCTCTGGTTCCTTAGAGTCCTTTTAACTCTAGCTCTTATAGCTAATAGCTTACGCCGTATTTAGCGTCTTTATAAATTTGGCATACGTTGTTGTAATAATACATAAAACTGTTAATTAAACACTCTTTTATTCCTCATAGTGCACTATTATCCCTCTGTACGTACGCGTTATCTATTGGTCTGGTTCCCTTTACCATATAGTTACTCTAACCACCTCTACAGTCTCTGGCAAAATAACCCTATTTTCCATAATTTATACAAGCTCTATCTTTAAACTATCTTTCTTGCTGTAAAGTCCGCCTAAACGTCTTCTGCTACTAAGATCCCTGGTTTAGCCTCTACTCCTTAGTCCTTTAATTACTTAATCCTTAACCTCTGGGTTTCTATAGTTTCTTTTCCCATCTTTAGGTTTCTTTGGTACCACTTAGGTCTATTAGCTCCGTGCCATTCCATAATTTTTAACTCTATGTCTGTTGTTACGTACTTTACGCCTTATATAACTATAGAACTCTGTCTTACCCTCTCTTAGCTTGTTCCCTTTAATAGATTCTATTATTAATCTTTATTAACTAATCTATTAACTCTTTTAGAGTATCCGCATCTTCTATTAGGATAATTGCGTCCTAGACTTTAGCCTTAAGTCCCTATTTATACTATACTATAAGCGCCCTATTATTCCACTTAACCTATATGGCTAGTGTTTAAAACTGTGTTATATACTTAATTGTTAAAGTGCGTTATACTAAGTTTTAAAGCTTTCGTTCCGCTGTAGTTATAGCCTCTAGGTCTCTAAATATCTGCGTTAGTCGCTCTACAAACCCATTCCAACTAGCAAATATATACCGTACATCCTAGTTAGTAGTTGTTATGCCATTGGCCTATATTTCCATAAGATATGGTTTAAACCACTTAAGTGCCCTCCCCGTTAGGAACAATCCTGCATAGGCTACTTAATCCAACAATATTGCTAACTTTACTCCTTCCTATACTACCTTAAAGTGCATCTGTATAAGAAATCCTTTAAGCTTTAACTTTTCTCCTAAGAATCATTTAATTAAAGGTAACTTAATCTTTGCTGCTTTAATTCCATTAATGCGTTCTTTAAATATCCTATTATTATCTTGTAAGTAATTAACCATTTCCTATAACTAACCTTACGTAACCACTTAAGAATCCCTATTGTCTATACTGGTATTACCTAGCCCTAAGGTTATGGCTCCCGTTAACGCCGTCGTGACTAGTACTGCTCTTAGTGGCATATTACTTAATTTTATTCTAATACCGTAACCTTAGTAGTGAATGTGTAACGGAACCTTATAGTAGGAACTACGGTGGGTTCTATTAATAGGCTGGGTATATAGGTACAACAAAAACGATAATATAATAATAACTAGTGGAGTAGTTGCCTAATAGATTAACTCCAATTATATTCTGAAATTCACTACAAGGAGAGAACTATCTACGGTAGGGACTAAGGTCCTTTAAATACATAACCATACTCCTAAGAAATCCTCTCTTATACGTAAGGTATATGTTATACGTGTTATACGTGGCGTACACTACGTACTCCTCATATACTGCGTACAACGTTATATAACTCGCTTACCATTCCTCGTCACATGGTTCCACCAGATCTATTCTGGACCGTGCCTGTATTAACTAACTAGCTTCCGCCAACTCCTCTCTAAGTAGTCGTAACACCGTACTTAAAGCGTCCGTAATAGCTAGCACTAGCAGTTATCTACTTACTTAGTTTCTTCTAAATATTGCTCCTATCGTCTTATAAAGCGATGGAAATTGTATCTAATAGTATTATAATACCTGTTACTAAACCTTGTTTTGTAATAGTCTTAGTCTCTACTTCTATTTTAACTTCTCTAAGGTCTATATGCTCCTAGTAAGCTACCTTTATTACCTTATTATCGGTAAATACTTTGCCTTTATTAAACTTGTTATCTTTAATATCTAATCTATAAGCTGGTTTGTTAGTTCCTTTAAACTTAGATAATAATAGCTCCTATAGCTAATAGCTTACGCCATACTTAGCGTTCTTATGAATTCGGTATGCGTTATTATAACAATACGCAAAACTGTTAATTAAACACTCTTTTATTCCTTACAGTATACTATTGTCCCTTTATATATATGTGTCTCCTACTAGCCTAGTTCCCTTTACTATATAGTTACTTTAACCACCTCTATAGTCTCTAGCAAAATAACCTTATTTTCCATAATTTATATAAGCTCCATCTTTAAACTATTTTTCTTACTATAGAGTCCGCCTAAATATCTTTTGCTGCTAAGATCCCTAGTTTAGCCTCTACTTTTAGGTTCTTTAATTACTTAATCCTTAACCTTTAGGTTTCTATAGTTTCTTTTCCTATTTTTAGGTTTCTTTGGTACTGCTTAGGTCTATTAGCTCTGCGCCATTCCATAGTTTTTAACTCTATATCTGTCGTTGCGTACTCTACGCCTTATACAACTATGGAACTCTATTTTGCCCTCTTTTAGCTTATTCCCTTTAATAGATTCTATTATTAATCTTTATTAACTAATCTATTAACTCTCTTAGAGTATCCACATCTTCTATTAGAATAATTACGTCCTAGACTTTAGCCTTAAGTCCCTATTTATACTGTGCTATAAGCGCCCTATTATTCCACTTAACCTATATAGCTAGTATTTAAAACTGTGTTGTATACTCAATTACTAAAGTGCGTTATACTAAGTTCTGAAGCTTTTGTTCCGCTATAGTTGTGGCCTCCAAGTCTCTAAATATCTATATTAGTTGCTTTATAAACCCGTTCTAACTAGTAAATATATACCGTACGTCCTAGTTAGTAGTTGTTATGCTATTAGCCTATATTTCCGTAAGATACAGCTTAAACTACTTAAGTGCCCTCCCTATTAGGAACAATTTTGTATAGGCTACTTAATCTAACAATGTTGCTAACTTTGCTCCTTCCTATACTACCTTAAAGTGCATTTGTATAAGAAATCCCTTAAGCTTTAACTTCTCTCCTAAGAATTATTCGATTAAAGGTAGCTTAATTTTTACTACTCCAATTCCATTAATGCGTTCTTTAAGTATCCTATTATTGTTTTATAAGTGATCAACCATTTCCTATAACTGACCTCGCGTAACCACTTAAGAATCCCTATTGTCTATACTAGTATCTCCTAGCCCTAAGGTTGTGGCTGCCGTTGACGCCGTTATAACTGGTGCTGCTTTTAGTGGTATGTTATTCGATCTTATTCAATACTATAACCTTGGTAGTGAATGTGTAACGGAACCTTATAGCAGGAACTACGGTAGGTTCTATTATTAGGCTAGGTATGTAGGTAAGAACAAAACAACAACATAATAATAACTAGTGGAGTAGTTGCCTAACAGATTAACTCTAATTGTATTCTAAGATTTATTATAAGGAGAGAACTATCTATAGTAGGGACTGAGGTCCTTTAAATATATAACTATACTCCTAAGAAATTCTCTCTTGTATGTAAGGTACGTGTTATACGTGTTATATATAGACGTACACTGCGTACACTTCGTACACCGCGTATAATATTATGTGACTCGCTTACTATTCCTCATTATATAGTTCTACCGGATCTATCCTAGACTGTGCCTGTATTAACCAACTAGCTTCCTACAACTCTTCCCCAAGTAGTCATAACATTGTGCTTAAAGCGTCCGTAACACGGCTCCTATATTAAAGCTATAAGCTAGTGCGTATAGTTTAGAAGCTAATACACTGTGGGTTACTTGTTTGCATTTAATTAAAGACTAATATAGTATATTTGCGTCCTAATTACGGTCCGTAAGTACAATTATAAAGCCGATTTGTGATAATAGGTCTCTGTTATTAGTAAAGGAGGCATCTATAAATACTAGTACGCTAAAGGAATTTAGGTCTAGTAGTATAAAAGTAAGTCCTCTTATTGCATTGTTAATTTGCTACTAAATATACCTATTAAGCTGCTTAATATTTTCCTCTTGCGGATCTGTTACCTAGGCTATAAAGGATAAATTGTAGGCAGATTTGGGTTGACAGACTATAGCAATATAGGCGCCTCTTGCACGCTGTGTAATGTATTGGTCCTTTATATTTACGGTCTTATAGGTCTCTCCGCGGGAACTAGTAAGGTCTATAGGCTTTGCTATAATAAGCCTTAGGTTTTAAGCTTGGCGTTTCTAAGTTAGCTAAATTAAGTTGCCCTTTTATATAATTAAACCTCTATTAAACTTAATTGGAGTCTGCTTAGTTAACTACTTTTACGGCTTTGCTAGGAACTTAGCTTTTTATAGTTTAGTCTCTTTAGCATCCACAAAAGTCTGGTCTACTAAGAAGAGGGTATTATCTATTTAGAGTCTAATAATACTAAGGCCGTTTAATGGGGTATATAGGAGGCAGGGGTTATATATTAACTACTCCATCTTAAGTTTATAGACGTGATGCTAGTAATACGTCTTAAACTAGTAGTTTCCAGCTTCTGGCACTCTGTAAAGGGGTTTTATAACCTATAAAATTGTTCCTAGTTACAAATTAAGCTTAAAGGGTGGTCGTATAAAGATGTCTCTACTTAGGTAGGTATTAGACTGCATATAGGCTTATAAGATATCCTATAAGTAGAGGGCTATAGGTTTAGTTTGCTATAGTCTAGGCATAAGTACGAGTATAATTTATTAACTGACTTATTAAATTGTAGGCAATTATATAAGGACTAAGTCCTTTCCCTAGTCGTTATAAGCTTATATAATGAGCCTTAATTTCTTAAAGGCTTTATTAGTACTAGGGTGCTTAATCTTATTAATAAAGCGTAAGTTAAATATACGGACGCCTTATAGAACGTCTCTCTCTATTATAACCGCAAAGGCGCCCTTTTTAAGTAGTCCATTAATCTCTTTACGCTGTAAGTCTGTAAAAGGGGTTTCCTATACTAGAACTAATATATCCGCAGGTAGGGGTTGTTTTCTAGATGTGCCTATAGAGGTTAGGTAATTTTCTGTTATAGGGTTCTTAGTTATGGGGTGCTTTTAAGGGCGTCCTTAACTACGCTTTATAGTAGGTTTAATAGGTTTCTAGGGGACTTTTAAAGTAGGCAGAAGTGCTTCTAGTTTATCTGGTTCAGTAGGTGCTTTTAGTTTATCTAGTTTAATAGGTGCTTCCAGTTTATCTGGTTTGATGTTATAGGTGTTTTTGGACTGAAAATAGGGTTTTACGGACGTGCTTCTAAAGCTAGTCAGTCCGCTAGGAAGTTATACGCAGTACGTTTTGTCTTCTACAGCTAGTAAACAATAAGGTCCAGTCTAATTGCCGCTTTTACGCCATATAAGGACTTTAGAATTAAGTAGGAGGTTATAAACTATGGTTATATCTAGTCTATTATAGTAGTATAGAGCGCTATTAATAACTTGTTTGGCCTATAACTTGGCTATTTTGGCTATTGCCTTCTATATTGCAGCTACTTGATCCGTAATAAATGGGGCAGGAGGGTCTAGTTTGCCTATCCTTAGGTAGGCTCCATAAACTAAAAGGGTGAGTACTAGTCCGTTAGGACTAGTGGTGTTATTAATGGCTTTTACGGCCATCTATAAAGCTAGTTCCCTTTAGATGTCCTTATACTCGTCCATAATAATCTAGTAAGCTCTCTATAAAGCTGGGTAAGCTTGCTTAATAAGCCCAATAGACTAGTACGCTTTAACTAGAACGGCTTTTATTAAAATAGTTATAGCCGTAGTATACTGTTAGAATTCCTTGCTAATAAAGTTTCTACTAGTGTTGTGGGTAATGTACTTAGGGGGTCTAATATATATATTAATCTAGCAGGTCCGTAAAATATCCCAAGTATATTTTGCGGATATATTTTGCAACTAATAGGCAGCTTAATAGTGGGTTGCCTTGTTAATTATATATAATACTAGGCTACCGTTAATGTACATAATATCTATATATACTAAGTGGTTAAAATTAAGATCCTTATAAAGGGTAAACTTAAATTGGCCTAGGGAACGTCTATATTTCTGATAAAAGGAATAGTATTTAGTTAGGTAGTTAATTACCTTTTTATTAACGTTGTTATGTCTAAAGCGTTTAAGGACTCTATATAGCTTTTCAGCTAACGGGTGGCTAAAAAGGTGATATAGATGGTGGGTTTTAGTACTAGTAAGGCAATATGGGTTGTAGTTAAAAGATTCCTAAATGTAGGTCTGTAAAGTCTCTCCCTATATAAGGAACGGGTGTTTGAATTGTTGTGTAATTAGTAGGGTGATATGCTTGCTTCCTAGGGCAGTTGCGGGGCCAATTAGGATGTCCGTGATATTGTTATAGTAAACCTATAACCTATCTATATCCGTAAGGCAGAGTAGGAAAGGGATGTCCGCTTTTACTATATGGAAGTTAACTAGGCTAATTAGAGTCTTAACTGCAACTAATCTAATTAATATGGTTGAGCTAATGCCAAATTAGATGTTTATGGCCCTAGTTTGCATAGTATTAATATCTATATTGTTATTTATGGTGGTCTTATATATAAGGTATTGTCCGTAACCTATAGTAGACTTCTTAGAGGCACCTGTATTAATTATAATGCTATGGAATTCTTTAGGGGTATAGCGTTCTGTGGTAATATATACAAATAGGTCCTGTTTGCGGTCTATAATGTCCATAATAGGTCTAATAGGTGTGCTTACGAGTTGGTTTTTAGGTGCAATTAAGTGTGTAAAGGAGCGGTTGGCTAATATGGTTATAATATTAAAGGCTTGGCCGCCCGTAAAAGGTCTAAAAGTAGTTAGGAATGTCTCTAAGGTCTTCTATTCCTGGGTATCTAGGTTAAAGTTAATTATAAGGGCTTCTATTAACTTATTAAGAGACTCCTCCGCTTCCTCTCTTTTGTAATCTAGGATAAACTAGTTAATTTGGCTGTTAAATCTCTTCTTAGACTTATTACGCTCTTTCTAGGTATGCCTTATAGACTAATATCCCTTCTTACTGCATATAAAGCACTTTTGGCTGGTTTGCCTATAGGGGTATACTTTTATATAGGTGTTGCTGCGGTGGTTATAGGTGGGACTTAGTTGGTGTAGGTACTGCTAGCGGTAGCGGCGGTCCGTAAAGTAGGTGTCTAAGTTAGTTTGCGGGTTTTGTAGGTCTGTAATAAAGGCTTAAGTACTACCTAGCGGGTTTAAAACTTCGTATATTATAATAGAGAACTATAAATCGTTAATAAGGCTAGTTAAGGTGTCTATAGGCTTATAATAGGCGTATTTATAGGGTTCCACTTCCTGGCAAGCTATAATAAGTTTATTGTATAGGAAGTCGTCTATTTAAAGCTTAGTATTAAGGCCGTGCTATAGGTGCTAAAGGTCTTTAATAAGAATTTGCAGGCACTCTATGGTTGATTTTTTAGTATTCTTATTAATTACAGTCCGTAACCTAATTGCATTCTATTAGGTAAGGATATTACGCTTATATTCTGGCCCTTTAAAGTAGTTATATATAGCTTTATATAGCTTATTAAAGGGAACACCAAGGGGGTTACTTTTAAGGTTGGTATAGTAGTGGTTAAGGGCTAGGCCGCGCAGTATAGTGGAATAGGCTTGGCTAAATTCCTATTTAGGAATATTAGCCTTCTAACAAAGGTCTATAAAAATAGTTAGTTTGAAATTAAAGTTGTCATTTTCACTGCTATACTTAGATTTGTTAGTATAGAGCTTAGCTAGGTTAGCTAGTTCTTTGCCATAAATATAACAGAACCTTATAGCTTAGACTACAGTAGGTTCTGTTATTGGGCTAGGTATATAGGTAAGGATAAAACAATAACGTAATAATAATTAGTGGAGTAGTCGCCTAATAGATTAACTCTAATTATATTCTAAGATTTACTATAAGGAGAGAACTATCTATGGTAGGGACTAAGGTCCTTTAAATATATAACTATACTCCTAAGAAATCCTCTCTTGTACGTAAGGTATGTGTTATACGTGTTATATATAAACATACACTGCGTATACCTCATATACTGCGTATAATATTATATAACTCGCTTACCATTCCTTATTATATAGTTCCACCAGATCTATCCTAGACCGTGCCTATATTAACTAACTAGCATCCTGCGACTCTTCCCTAAGTAGTTGTAATATTGTACTTAAAGCGTCCATAATACTATCTCCCTTCTCTTTATCTTTATCCTTAAAGATTCCTAATATCTCCAAGTTATCTACTAGAGGTGTAATATCCGTTTAATTAGTCTGGTTAATATTCTTGCTTATTATACCTAAAGCTTCTTTTTCCTTATAAGCGTAATGTTATGCTCGCACCGTAGCTGCCATACTGTTGCTTGGTGAGATAATGTCATCTTTATATTCTCGCTATGCGAAAGCGGGGTTAATATATATTGTAATAGCAAGTCCCTTGTCTTAACAACCCTCGTCTTACTTAGAGTGTACTAAAGCAAATATTTAATTGTTCTGCGATGTTTGCTCTATCTTTAACGCTAAGTATATGCGTCCTATAACTTTTAACAGTCTTCGAGTTCCCTAAGTAACTTATTATAGGGTCTTATGTTCAATCTACTGCTATAAAACTTAAGTCTAAGTTGGCTGCCGTGCGCGCTGAACTCTACCGTTCTGCTAAAGAAACCGCTTGGGCCCTTAAGGCTTAACGTTACTCCTTTAAGTCTTAGTAGGTTGCGTTCGCTCAGTTAACCCGTTTTAAAAAGGTTTATAAGAAGGTTTATTCTAAGAAGTAGAAGCTGGTTTAATAGGGTTTATCTAAGCTGGGTAACAAAAGAACTGGCTTTCCTCCTATAAGGGAAATAACTCTAAGTAGCTCGGCAATTGCTCCTCTTAGGTCCCCCTTAGGCGATTCGTTTTTTAGCGATTCCTCTTTATTAATATTACCTAACCTACTCTCTTTTAATACTCCTGCACCTTTCCTATAGCTTTCTCTAGGTTGCCTAGTGGTTCCTAAGTAGTCTTACTATAGCCTATCCACTTTACTTTATACCATGTTTTGTTGTCTACGTCCTTATAACTAATAATCTTTAAAACTTACTATTTGTCTTCCTCTTACCCTCTATACGTGTCTGCCTTATAGACTAGTGGCTTAATATTTCCGTATACTGGCTCTAGCATTGCGATATGCTATATAGGGTATATTTTTATTTTGGCTAGTAAGTTCAACTTATATATAACTGACGAAATTCTTTACTTAACTTTAAAAGGTCCTAGTCTGACATAGTCTAACTTCTTACTTAGTTATTAACTCTTAAAATTTTTGTGTAGTAGCTATACTTTATCCCCCTTCTTAAAATCTAGTCCCTTAAATCTCTTAGCATTATAGTACCTTTTTATTTATTCTTGTACTAGTTTCGCTGTTTCTTTAAGGTCTATATAAAGATTTATTAACATCTCTATTCTTTATTTAGCTGTGCTACTCGTCTTTTTTACTTAATATAGCGATAACAATATTCTTAGCTTATATCCGTAATTTGCCTTAAATAGTAATATCCCCATTTCTTCTTATAGTGTTATATTATATGCAAACTGTGTAACTGGTAATAATAATACCTAATTATTCTATACATAATTAATATAATGCCTTAGATACTACTCTAGTGTCTAGTTTAGTCTTTCTATTTGTCCGTCTATCTATGGATAATATACTGTAGATATTACTACGCGAACTCCCTATTCTACTAGAAATACTTCCTAAAATACTACTATAAATCTTGGATCTCTATCCAATATGATTTTATCTGGTGCTTTATATCTTATAAACACTTTTTTTATATAGATTCTAGTGACATCTTCTACTAATATTTCTTTAGTGCATGCTATAAAGTATCCCTACTTTATTAGCTTGTCCACTATTACTAAAATCGCGTTATAATCTTGTCCTATAATAGGATCTCTTAACTTTAGTAACTTAATAATAAAGTTCTATAATATAACCTCCCATAGTCTTCCTGGTGTCTTAATAGGTTATAGCCCTCTATACGGCTTATACCTTGTTGGTTTATTCCTTTAGCAGTTTAGATATTCCTTTATAACTTATTATACTAGTCCCCAGATTCCTTAAATAATGTACTCTTCTTAAAGTCTTAATACTAAGCCTATAGCTCTGTTATGTCCTTATGTTATTCCCTTGTGGAATTCCTTAATAAATTCTTCTATAATAGACTTAGGCATATATATTACTTCTTTATTTTTGTATTGCTCTAAGTCTAGATCCTCTACCTATACTTCTTAGATCTTCTATATTTAATCACTTTCTAGTAATTTATAGATCTGACTTTCCTTAGTTGCTATAATCTTCGGATAATTATACCTAATTAATCTGTCTTAATTCTTTTATAACAAAGCTCCTAATAGCTTTTTATTACTTTATAGTTTAGCCTTCCTACTTAAAGCGTCTACTTGCGCATTATCTGTACCCTTGGTATACTAAATTTCGAAATAGTATTCTATAAGCATTTCCGCCTATCTAACCTGTCTTTGGTTAAGTTCCTTTATTGTTAGGAATCCTATAAGGTTCTTATAGTCTGTCTTAACCACAAATAGTTTCTCTATGCCTTGTAAGAATGCTCTCTATTTTTTAAATGCTATAACTATACCTAACAACTCCTTGTTATAGATGTTATAGTTTAACTCTAGTAGTGTTATCTTCCAACTATAGTATACCACTAGGTGCTATCCATCTTAATATTTCTATAGAAAGTACGCCCCTAGTATAAAGTCTAATATATCTGTTTTTATAACCGTCTTTAGACCTAGTTAATAGATCTTAAGAACTGGCTCCTAGGTAAATAACTCTTTAACTCTCTTAAATAGTTCTTATTATTCCCTTCCCTATACCTATAGTTCTTCTTTCTTTATTAACTGTATAAATAGCTTAATGTCCTATAACTATTACACTATAAACCTTCTATAATAATTGCAAAACCCTAGGAATGATCTTAACTATATAACATTCTCTAGTTCTTGCCAATTTACTATAGCCTTAATCTTCTTTAGATCTATACTAAGTTAGCCTAGTTTAATAATAAATCCCATAAAATTGGTCTTCCTAGTAAAGAACTTGTATTTCTTAATTGCTACTAGCATCTATTCTTCTTATAGTCTCTTTAAGACCCATTTAATGTGTTTTCTGTGCTCTTCCTTACTCTCTAAGTAGATAATAATGTCGTTAAGGTATATTATAACAAATTTATCTAGGTGTTCTCCTAATATACTATTAATTCACTTCTAGAACGTTGCTAGTGTATTTATAAGCCTAAATTGTATAACTAATGGTTTATATAGTCCTTCCTTTAACCTAAAGGCTGCCTTCTATTTGTCGCCTTTCTTAATTCTAATCTAGTGGTACGCCCATCTCAGATCTATCTTTATAAAGATCTTTACGTTGCCTATTCTGTCTTAGATTTCGCTAATTAAGGGTAAAGAATACCTATCCTTCCTAGTAATGCTGTTTAACTATCTATAGTCTATACACATCCTAAGTTTTCTGTTTTTCTTTAGAATAAATAACACTGGATATCCTACTAATAACTATAACGGTTTAATATATCCCTTTTATAAGTTCTCCTAAATAAACTCCTTAAGCGCTATTAACTCTATTTTAGTAAGCTTATAGATTAGAAAGAACTTTAAACTTATTCCCTCTTCTAATTCTATTTTATAGTCCTAAGCTGTATACTCTAATAGCTTTTTACTTTCTAGTAACCATAACTTTTTACCATACTTGTGGTATTTCTTTGGTATATAACTTAAGCCTTACTTAGTCTCTTTATATATCGCTCCAACTTAGTACTATACCAACTTAGTTTACTGTTGCACTTTATATTATTATATATCCTTAATATTGACCTGACCTATAACCTAATTAATCTTTAGATTATACTTCTGTAACTAAGGCATTCTTAGTATCGCCTCGTCCTATCCCAATGGTAGGATATTAAAAGACATTCTAACTAGTCTCCCTTTAATAGTTATCTAAATAGGTCCTATTTTGAGATTAATAATACCTCCTCTATAGGCTATC
>Ga0307507_10004681_pt1 | contig 23750 bp, 25 predicted proteins | sample 7_EM_MG_FD_207223 | JGI IMG/M metagenome (GOLD analysis project Ga0307507, IMG submission 207223) | Populus trichocarpa ectomycorrhiza microbial communities from riparian zone in the Pacific Northwest, United States - 7_EM | ecosystem: Host-associated > Plants > Roots > Unclassified | place...
ACGAGGAGGAAAAATTGGAGGTTACTAAAGTTCATCTTCAACACCTTCAGCAACTTTATGTAAAATGTGACGTACCCGAAATGGCCCAATTTCTCCCAAGTCTCGTCATTCCTCGTTCATGCAAATTGCATATTCATGGGAACGAATATGACAAGATCTGCCATAAATTTCGTGCGATCCTTTCGTGGGTCTCGAACCAACTCCGCGTGCCAACAGTGTTGCAGGACTCGAACACCAGCGATACCGATTGTGAACAATACATCCGAAGCTTCTATTTAAGGCATGATCCAGAGGTGGTGGATTTCAAGGTCCAGGGATTTTCCGATGTTCTGTAGCACGAACAGATGGAAACTGCGGACCCCATCCTCGAGTTTTTTGTCTGGTGGACATACGAAGACGATAACTTCAGTTTCAATCTGCAGACCTTCCTCTCCTTACTTCCTCTTGCTGGAGTGGCCTTCTTGGATGTGAAGACCGATTTCAATGTGTACCTCTCTTCCGAATTATGGAGGGTCGCTTTTGGGTCGACACAAACTTTAAAACAGGTCCACCTCAACACTGGTACCTCGAATTTTTGGAAGGCTTTAGTCCCGGAGAAGAACGACAACAGACCCACCGAATGTTTGCCATTTTCGGCTCTCACTTCGGTTACCGTGGATGATCACCTTCTCGATTCCCAGCTTATCCTTGATAACCTTCGTGTTCGATCTACGCTAGGAGGCGCGCAGCTTCAGGACCTTTTCATTTCAAGGGAGGAGGAAGATAATGCGCTGCCTGCACCTGTATTGACGCAGTTGGGAGAACTAGTCCCACATGTTCAGGTCACGGTTAATAACGGAGGCTCTGACTTGGACGATGTATCTCTTGACTCGGAGAACGATGAATTCTAATCATTGCGGAAAGCCACGGTTGTGTTAGAAGTTTTCAATAGTATTTGTAGTGCATCTCTGTCAATGATGATATAAGTATCCTGCGACTTTTCTACATAATGGTGATAACACGACAAAGAGTTGGTTGTCAGCTCGATGGTCACGCGTGGAGGACCGTGACCAGGTCAACATAAACGTCACACGCGACATTGGCTTTATTTGGCCGCATTTCGCTAACCTCGCCCCCGACACTCTTGCTCTTTACCATCTGGCTCTGCGATAATGGGTCGAAGGAAGATAGAAATTCAGCCAATTACAGTGCGTACTTGTTAATGAACCGCTCGTATTTTGAGTACTGATCACTTCCATCTTTTTTTACCCTTCTTTGTTCCACGGTTTTGTATATTTTGCTGACGCACTGGCGCCCAAATCTGTGATTCCTTGAATCTTGTCGCGACTTCTAGCACGAGAGAAACCGTTCAGTTACATTTCTAAAGGTAAGAAACTCTACTTTATAGCACTCTATTTTTATGCTGATTTCTTGCGGTATTTTTGGCCACAACCTCGTAATCTCACAGCGCAAAAACGGGCTTTTCAAAAAGGCGTACGAGTTAGGAGTTCTCTGCTCTGTAGATGTCGCAGTAATCATATTTGGTTAGTTCTCCGTCTCTGAAGTTCCGCCGTTGTTGAATTTTTGTATTCTATTTTTATCTTTAGAGGAACGACCAGGACATGAAGTCAAATTCCACTCCTATTCTTCCTGCGACCTACGTGACATTGTGCAGAGACAAATTCGGGTGTGTGCTCTTGCGTTCCTATCTGTCCACGTTAGATTGCTTATCAATCTTGATGGCTCAGTTCCAAGGCGACAGGGATTCTCGCGGTCCTGCCGATTTTTCTGGAGCAGGTGGTGGCAAGTACGATGAAGACGGGGACGATAATGACGACGAAGACGACGAAGATTCGAACAGGCGAACAAGTAAGAGGAAAATCTCTAAACTGGGCATGCAGTCGGACATGGGAACATCGGACGTTGTGAGTATTCTTTTCTTCTCTCCAAGGCATACCATCTGATTTTTTATATCCGAAAGCCAGATTACCTACCCCCGGTTCCTCGTAATGGTCTTCCACATCTAGCTATGGGTGGTGGTGGAGCACATTATGACGACGCCTCCACTACGTCTATTGGCTCCTTAATGCCCGTATCCAACGATCGTGTGTCCAGCCTCCGATCCTCCACAAGAGGATCCAAAAGGCAACGAACCAATGACTCTGGCATAAGTAGGAGCAATTCACCTTCCTTGGATCATGACCGATCTTACATGCTCCCAAATTCATCTCATTTAGCAGGCAACACCGGTGGGAGAATGTCAACGAGGGGAATGCGGGTTCACGCCCATGATGAAGCCGGACCACCTGGGATGATGTTGCAGCATGGATCACAACACCTTTACACTCCTAATGCACCTGGGTATGGTTCCCCTCAACAATATGGACAGATTTTCCCTCTCGGAGGTCCAGGACCAATGAACATGGGACCTCCCCCGGGTCCTATTCCACCACTTCCACCGCGTTTTGAACCACAATATGACCCCGCTTTGTATCAGCACCAATATCCGTCCAGTATTATCCGTCAAACATCCGTTCCAGGACAAGTCGGTCGCAATGACGGAGGGAACATCAGCGAACATAGAGAGGGTCAGCCGAATGGATCCCAAAGAGAAAGGGGTGGTGGGGAGATGTTTGCTGCGTTTCTTGAGGCAGACGAGAGGAGCCGACAGATGGCTGCGGCAGCTCAACGACAACACCAGGAGCAGCTCAGTTGGCCTACTTCCACTTCGTCACCGAGTACATCATCTACGCCTCCCACTATTCAGAATCAACCAGGAACAAGTGGCAACGCACCGGCAGCACCTCCGAATTCGGGTAACTGGTTCGACATTTTTGGATCTGGGCCACCCCCCAATCCCGCACCAGAAGAAACCAATATGCAATGGTCAAGAATAAACAATGTGGATAATATCAGCGCCGATATTGCCCGGATTCTCAACACAGATACTGCTCGACCATCTGGCGGTACAGTTGTCTCCTCTTCGCCCCCCGCTGGTGACCACCTAGATGGTGGCACCATCGGTAATCCAAGCAATGGGGATTCTGCGAACACGAAGACTGAGACGGCCCCACCTGTCGCGCAGAATAACGAGGAAGCCGCAGACGAAGCTGAAGCAGAGAAGGATGCTGAAGGCGAAGATGAGGACGTTGATGGTGGGGGTGATAAAAAAGGCGATAATCCGGCTTCTGGTGCTCCTATGGCTGTTGACCCACCTCCACCGTTCACGAAGAATGATGCTGAGGACGCCGATTTGAAGCAGGAGAATCACGGAGATGGTGTTGAGCAAGGAGACGGAGATACTGTGATGGCGAAGACCAAGTCAGGCAGGGGTAGGCCAAAGAAAGCGACAACTGGTTCAAGGGGGAAAGGGAAGGCTAAAGGCTGATAGTTGGACGACCATCTTGTATATTGGAAAGTGGATTTGGCTGAGCAAGATGGTCTGTTGAAGCCCTTTTTCTCTTTCGAGTTCTTTTCTTGTAATATGTTACTACCTTGTATTCCTTCCTGCTAGACCTTATGTTTGTAACTTGTAATACGTCTTGTTTGATGGACCATGCTATTACACCCAGTTTGGTAAAGGCTACGATTATATACCATTGTTCCGAGCAAGTTTTCAAAGAATGATACGAATAAAATCGTAACGTCATTTGACAATATTTCACATCCATGAAGAGGTGCGATAACTGGAAAAGGTGTCAATTTAATCTCCCGAACTCGATTGTAAAGGCGTATCGGGGGACGGTGGATGAATGGATAATATGCTGGCCAAGATCACCAAGGATCGGAATTTATAGGTTGTGAACCCAACTTTCTTGTCCGATTTATCGGAATTAGCTTACGCGAAGCAAATTCTGGGTGTCAAGAGCCAGATGCCTTTGGGCTGAGGGCAAGTAGGCACCAGTCTACAGCAGAGCTAGTAGGGCCTTAGAACAGTGACCTCCCTATATTAGTATGAGGCGACGTAGGATGCGAATCGAGGGCATTCCCGCTTCTGCTGTCTCGGGTTAATGTCGTTCATCAAGGATGGTTCTCCCAGTCTAAGATGCCCATCCGTGCATATGAACAACGGCCGTGGCAGGGTGATCCAAAGACAAGATGAAATAGTATTGCCAATGAAAACAAGCATACAGAATATCAAAGCTTGGATGACCTCGTCTGCACCATCAACGGCGAAAAGTGTGGTGTTTCGCGCCGCCGGGCAACTGCTTCTGGGATATCCTGCAGATGTGAATGAGAAAAGCTAAACTGCAGAAAGAGAAAATGTCACCTTCGTCATCAACGAAGCTGAATTCCAGACTGAGGTATACGACAAATTCTCGGCCACATTGTGGTCCCGTGAGTGAGAAATGAGATGTTTTGAGCTGGACACTGCGACAGGACTTTTGCTGGCAATGAACTTGGCGAGCACAAGAGCCTCTTTAATGACCGCATCTCTTCCTCCTTCAACGACTTTTGACACCAGTCCTAATTTCTCGGCCTCGATAGCTGAGAAAGGGCGGGCAGTGTACGTGAGCTCACGGACGAGAGAGTCATTTCCCGTAATTTTCGGAAGGAAAGCAAGACTGCCGTCATGAGGTGCCACACCAATGTCGATTTCCTGTCAAATATTTACGGGGAAGGAAGAATGGCATATCCAAGAACCCACCTTGATAGAAAAGTTCGTGTTGCTCGCCGCATAACGAATGTCACAAGCAACAATAAGGTCAATTCCCATTCCAATTACATGTCCATGAAGTGCGACGATGACTGGAAAAGGTGCTCTCTCTGGAGCCCTGGCAATCTGGTGAAATTCGTCAATAGCTTTGCGTGTCTGGAATGCCGCCCTGGCGCCGTCTTCCCCATTTCCTAGGCTACCATCACCAAAGTCTGTAACTGCAGAGGAGCGTTCCTTGAGTGCCAAATGGAACAACCTGAAGCTACACTCACAATCAACTCCCGCTGTAAATACCTTTGTTAACGCAGATGAGAGCACGGCTGCACGGACATCGTAGCCGTCATGGATGAGCGAATCAAACAATTGGCCATACTCTCTCCAAAGTTCTGTCGAAAAGGCGTTCACAGGATGCCTTCCGTGAAAACATGAATACTTGATTGACGGAAAGCCAATATGATCACTGACCTCGAAATCTCGATATGCAGGACATGGGGGAAAGGTTCCGATACTTTCAGCCACTTGGTAGAATACTGAGTGCAATAAATCAATTGCGAAAACAATTCTATGATACTGGCGCTTTTACACTACTGACCTGTTTGATTGGTACGATCATGACCTCCGGACCGGTACTACCCTGACAGGGAATATTCTGTAGTTCGGTTGAATTTTAGAACAAGACATCGTAGTAAGTAAATGGGAATATAAACTTTCAAGCTTCAAGCCTGGTTGCTGAACACGATCGGAATAAGACGCGGTGGTCAACAGTAATCATTCGCTGTTTGTGGTAATTTATACATTACTCGAGTATTGGCAGAAAATTCAATCCCTGATATAACTTGAATGGCAATGTTTTTTCCATACGCGACTGACGTGCCACTCGTCCAGGGACGTATTAGTAAAGATTCATACCGACTGTTGATTCTATTGATGATAACTCCTTCAGGACACGATATCGCAATTGGGAAACGGAGTCAGGACGCAGCCAGAGTATCTATTCCCGTGTAATTCCATGTTGTGTTTACCAATTGATTCACAGACGCAGAAGTATAAACTAGGATGAAAAAAAAAGGAAATTAAGGTGCATTGGTTCGACTCGACAGAGTCTTAAGCCCGAAGCCCACGACAAGGGTGCACCAGGAGAGTTGGGAGGAAAGTGTCCACAACCCCCCTTCTTCGGGACCTACCTGGTTCGTGAAGTCATCATCGACCGACCCAGTACCAAATGATCCATCCGAGATCCATCCATCCGAAAAGTTCGACCCAATCCAACCCATCGCAGAACGTATACTACGACTACTACACTCAAGCTACGCATAGCCGTAAAACAAACTCAGAAACTCATGGGGATTCTCACTTAAGTAGGCGTCGTCGTCAGAGATCACACAGGTTCCCCTGGATAATCGATAGCCCATCTTTGACTTAAGCTCGCCAGTAATCAGAGTGGTCCGTCGACAGTGCAAGCAGAGCAGTTGAAAGGGCGAGCCGGCCCCCATGACAGGGAAGAAGCAAGGGCGGGACAGGCTGTCGACGTGGAGAGAGTACCTCTGTGCGCAGGATTGTCGCAATGTGGCGAGTGCCGTAGAGGTCCATGGCGCCAGGGCTGACGGCGTGGAGGAGAACGCCCAGCACATATCAGTCAGCCTTGTCGTCCTCATTATTGTTGGCAATGGCGAGAGAGAGTTGAGCACCGCGGGGATCATCCAACAAAACCGGGGGGGCAGGAGGCTGACGGCGTGGTGGACACAGCACGCCCAACTTGAACACACGCCATTCAGCCTTGTCGTCCTTGTCGTCGTGGTGAGAGAGGGCAAGACGGCGACAGAGAGGAACTCATCAAAGGTTATGACAAAAGGCGAGGTGGCGGATGGGGAGTAAGGATGAAGAAAGAGAGCAGGGCGTGGAATGTTTTTATATAGCCCAAGCTTTGTTCGTGTGTGGCCCGCTTATTCATTTTAGTGTTGTGACATTAATCATTTTCGCCATATATGGACTCGTTGACCTTTTTGGGACCAAATCAGACGGTCTCGAGCCGTCTGTATAAGCCAGATCATGACTATATTGGTCTTGGATGGAAAGTGATGGAGAGGGAGTATGAAGCTTGGGGACTGGTGATTCCGTTGTTAAATCATCAGGGTCAGAATTTTCATTTTTTTCGGAGTTCATACTCAGCAAGTTAATACTGGTAGGTGATCTGAAAATTTGGAAATGTAAATGAATGTACACCTCGAAAAGACCTTGCAAGGAGCCGCATTATTTTATTGGGCACAAGAACTCGACAAGACGTTATACGAGAGAATTAGATGGACCTAGCATCTAAAGGTAAAATCAAATCGTCTGGGGAAATTATCCCCTCCAGAAGCGAAGAGAAATATATGTGCACATTCTGGAGTGCATCACGACACTGTACAAGGACAATACCAATCACCAGCCTCCTCCTACAGTTCTTCAGCGGTGAGCTGGGCTCTCATAGCGACAATCCGCTGTAGTCTGACGGGGGATAGGGGATGTGCACAGGACGAGGACGTAGGGTGATTGTTTGCCACACCTCGAGTCGCTTCTCGTTGATTGAGTTGCCGGAATGCAATACCACCCATCTTCTCTGAGAGATCCTTGAATACATCGACCATCGGAGTTCGAGTGGTATCAAAGCATGCGCGTATCTCCGAAGATCCGTGATCACGTCGGCACTGCGTGTCTTGTCAGCAATGGTGTATAAAGCTTCCCATATTGGCGGGTTGAGCGGCGATCGGGTATAGTTATTGAAGGAAAGGGTAGCAAAGGCTGCGGGATCTGGGAAGCATCCTGAAGGATAAGCCGGTGGATACAAAGATCTTTCCCGTCCAAAGCACGCAGAATGGAACAACGGGTAGATAATAATCTTTTTCTACGAATTTTACAGTGGCAAGATTTGGAGGAAGGGGAGGACCCTAAATACATTATTAACAGAACGAGAAGCGGAAAAAAATATGTCGAGAGCCAAACGATCTAAGAAATATTATGAGGAATATCAAAGTTTGGATAATTTGCTCTGAAACCCCAACGGCGCAAATTTCGGGACTGTGTTACGAGAAGTTGCTTCTGTGATGTCCTGCAGATGTAGATGAGCAAGCGAAACTAAGAAAAAGAAAAAGAAAGCGACCTTTGTCATCAAAGCAGCAGAATTCCAGACCGAAGTATACGACAAGTTCTCGGCTACAGTGTGGTCTCGTGAGTGAGAAATGAGGTGCTTTGAGGTGGCCACTGCTACAGGGCTCTTGCTGGCAATCAACTTGGCGAGTTCAAGAGCCTCTTTGACGACCTCATCCTTTCCCCCTTTAACGACTTTTGACAACAGCCCTAATTTTTCGGCCTCGATCACTGAGAAAGGACGGGCAGTGTACGTGAGTTCGCGGACGAGGGAATCATTCCCAGTAATTTTCGGAAGGAAAGCAAGGGAGCCGACGTCGGGAGCAATGCCAATGTCGACTTCCTGTCAGGTATTGTATAGAGTGTAGAATCCCAAACACACATGCGACAGACCTTGATAATAAAGGAAGTGTTGCTAGCTGCATAGCGAATGTCACAAGAACCGATGAGATCAACTCCCAGTCCAATTACATGGCCATGAAGTGCGACGATTACTGGAAAAGGTGCTCTCCCTGGTGCACCAATTGCATTTTGAAGTTCGGTAAGATCCTTGCGGGACTTGAATGCCACCCGAGCGCCATCTCCTTCATTTGTCAAGAAACTGTCTTTCAAATCCATAACTGTATACGCAGAAGTCATAAACTTGGGTGTACTCGAAGGAAGACAAGGCAAGACATACGCTCAATTCCTGCAGTAAATGTTTTTGGTAGCGCAGATGAGATTACGGCTGCACGAACGTCATACCCGTCGCGGGTGAGAGAGTCAAATAATTTTCCATATTCACGCCAGAATTCGTTTGAAAAGGCGTTCACGGGAGGTCTTCAAGAAACAACAATGAAATAATCAGATCATCGATGGAAATCACCAACCTCGACAGCTCGATATGCAAGACATGAGGAAAGGGCTCCGAAATTTTCAGCCATTTGGTAGAGTAATTCGCCATCCTGTAAGTACGAGATCAGAGTGAGTTACCCCGGCCCGGCGAGTGTAGCAGCCGTTCCGGTCCACAAGGGATTGTAGCGTGATTGTTCAGACTTGTCTCATTACTGTGAAAATGTTTCCACCAGAAATCGTCGACCACATTCTGAGCTTTTTGCAGTGGGATCGTGCTGCCCTCAGTGTTTGCGCCAAAGCACACCCTTCGATTTCTAAGCTTGTTGAAAGACACTTCTACGTGCATCTCTCTGTTGGGGATTCCCCTGCCTACTATTACAGTCCTTCTGATTTACTCGAACGCACCATTAACAACCCCAACATCGCAAAATACGTCCGTAGTCTGCAAATATCTCTGTCCGTAACCCCCTGGAATTCCAACTTTTATTGGGATATGGGATTAATTTTGCACAAAGTAACACAATTGCAGGCCATCGATCTGTCTTCTCCGCACGCAACGTTTACTTGGTATCATCTATGCGAATCATTTCGCACCGCATTCATCAGTTGTCTCAAACTACCAACTTTGACCGATGTGCAATTATCAGGCATCAACGCCTTCCCTCTTTCCGTTTTGAATCACTCCAGTTCACTCAAGAGGCTTTCCCTGTTGAGAAGTTCCTGTGATCCCCATTCTGTCTCTCCCTTTGTCTATTCGCGTTTGGATTCTCTCGTTTTACACGATTGTTCTTCGACTGCAGTGGAAAAAATCATAACTTGGGCAGAGTCGAGCGATTTGCGGTCCCTCGAATTTCTTGGCGACTTAAGGTCGTTCACACGGCTTTTGGAGGTGTATGCGAACACCTTGACTGACGTGAAAGTGCTCGTTCCGCATGACTCTAAAATGCAGGGAATCAAGGATCTGCATGGTGGCAAGAAGTCATGGAGTTATTGGATTCATTATTACCCCGAGGCAGGGAAGCGAATATGGAGATAAAGAATGTATCTCTCCCCTATTTCGATGACATTTCTGGCATAGAGTTTAGAGTCTGGGCGCAAATTAGGTACCCGACATAATAAAGCAAGGTTCCCACTTGATGCAATTGGAAATTGATAAATGTGTCTCAGTAAGAAGTTCAGAATGACGTGTGGAGATGTTGCAGTCATCACATAGCGCCTGGACCAGAAGCTTGATTCAGAATATTGGTTAGTTCGAGACCACATATGCTGAAATGAAATTGAACGTCAAGGTGCATAAAGTACCCGATATCCCGGTCGAAGTTGATTCAACTGCTTGGCTACCGTATGGCCGGATACATAGTACTTAATACTTACTACACAAGTGAGTTCCAGCTCTGAGCTCATCCGGTTTCGTGGATCATCACAAACATGTGTGAATAATTCCCCCATCAGATCTACGATGTTAATGATCTAGATTAGCGACTAATGTCGTGCCTGGCATTGGTCTCGATCAAGCAAGAATCGGTCCACCATTTGGATTCTTGTTCTTACTCGAGGAGTCCTCGAATATCGGATTGTTTAGAATAGATTCCCAGACTTGTTGTCCGTGAAATTAGGGGAACTTTGAACGTTAACACAATTGATTGGCAAGACATGACAATTTAGGCACCCTTGGTGTTTTGTTCCCAATGAAGGGTCAAATTCAACATGACACGACATCGAAAATTCAACGCGCTTTGTGCGCCTCGACTTGACTCTTCACAGGAACTAATTTCATGCAAAGGACTCCACAGATTATTAATGCTTGATTTTGAGGCCTTGCAGCTTAGATCCAGATCCTTGATGTAACGCGTGGATGAGACTTCAAAGATACAATAGACGCAAGGCACCATTGGAGTTTATATGTAACACTCGAACACGATTTGATTGAATGTCATCTACGAACGTATGACAGACTTATGTACGCTATGTGCCTGGAGGATGATCGTCTCGAGAAGAACACTTTGGGCCCTTCAAGGTCCACAATGGCTCTGGGATCAAGACGGCTCGAGTGAAATACCCTCATGTGGAGATCTTGCCGCTTTGTCAGGGATCCAGAGCGACCTCGAGGATCATTAATCTTATCATCATTACTCCTGTCGGATTTCTCGGATCGACGACATGATCATTCACATCCCATGCTGAACCACATGTCAAAAGTTGACTTTTTCCAAGATATGCCCTTCTCTGTCCGAAAACAAGGCAGCAACTCAATAATGAATCGTCTATCGGATGTCAAAGCATGGCTCCGCTTTTGCACTTTGCCGCTCTAGACCACGTCTGTGGAGGTGGTCTCATAAAAGGCATCACATTCTTCTGAATTTCATCTGCTATTCGTCTCCTACTCAGAACTGTCTATCACCTCGCTCCGCAAGCAGGCCCCACTTCTGAGTAGGTTTACCCAATTGTCTTGGCCGAAAGTCTCACCAACACAGAAACACACCACAGCTGTCTATCTTTATCTCAACGAGTCTGCATAGCCCTTTCCGCAAATCTTCCATCCGTACCCGAACCTTTCCTCTTTGTTTCGTCCTCGCCCTTCGTAAAAGAGACAGAATCCATCCCAAATGATTCGTTTCGACAGCCTACCACCCGAGGTATCACAAGCTATGTGCACACCCATGCATCAAATATTGCCACCAGCACCCGCTGGTTCACCATCTCCTACGACAGGTGCCCTCTACCTGGGTTCTCTTGCAGCTGTCTTCGATCCCCCAGCATTGCATGAAGCACATATTTCGTATATTGTCCAAGTGCTCGATGTGCCATGGATGCCTCTGTCCGAGAAGGAGGGATTCAGTTGTTACAAGATCCCTGTGATGGACGACACCGAAGTGGATCTTCGCCCATATCTCGAGGAAGCATGCTCGAATATCGACAAGGCACTTCGAAATGGAAAGAGTGTGCTCGTGCATTGTCAGCAGGTGAGCTCCCTTGCTGGAATGACTCAATGGTTCATGATACACCCGTTACCACGGTTGTTGATCCTAAATCCGGGGACCACAACACCATCTTCACATTCCATTTTTCTTGTTCTGAAAATATATCTAATCTGATTCTTTTAAATTTTAGGGTGTATCCCGCAGTGCTTCTATTGTGATTGCCTATCTCATACGCAACCGCGGGATGTCCTACGAAAATGCACTTGATCTTGTCAAGCGCAAACGAGCCTGCGTAAAACCCAACTCTGCATTTGTTCAGGCCCTTCAAGATTGGGCCCGGGAGTCATCAAGACCAACAACGACTCGACGATTCACATCCTGACGACAGTAATCTCTGATTTTATACTAACGATATCTATATTGTACCCCTATTCTCGTTTTTTCCTTCTAGCCTCCACTCTTTGGGCCGTGATTCTGATGGACCTCTTTCTGTTACTTATGTATTCTCTAACCAATCACGAAACTATAGCATAATAGATGTTTCTAGATACTTTGTTACAAATTCCCAAAGCTTCGTTCTCTTTGCGTTCCATCAGACTTTGTGACCATCACATTTTGTAACATGTGTGACATACCTTTCCTCGTTGCACCATCAGCTGCTCGATGTCAGAAGATTCTCTTGTCATAGACGAAATTAATGAAGTGATTCATGAGTATTTCTTCCTTTTTACTGTTATTGATACCCTCAATTAGTCAGAATTATCTGACGATGCTGGCGATGTCTACCTCTTTCAATGGTTATCCTCAACCGAGGCCAAGTTATCCAAGACATCTCCAGTATGTTCCTGCATGGATTCCGAATCGCGTTCTCGTATTTGATTCTCTATAGAATGAACTGAAGGCGAAACAGTCAACATTGGAAAAAATCTTCATCAAGATACTCTCGGGAACTGAAAACTACCCTCAGCCGGGGAGAGCCATACGGAACCTCATCGGAAGATGTTTCGTACTGCTGTATATGCGCGGAGAGACGAGGTCCATGTTTGATACAATTCAGTCTTTGCTCAAGGTGGTGGGGGATCTCAAGGCGATGGATAAAGTTGTGGTTAAAACGTGAGTGGGGGGTATCTGTGGTCCATTTCTTTGCTAATTCATGTTTTAGTGCTGCCTTCTCGTGTATCGGTGATATTATGATGGTCTTTGGATCACAAATCATGTCATTCATGGCTGAGATTTGCATGGTGACGGTCAAGACCTACAAGTCTTCCAGCGTGAGGCTTTCTATTCATGGGACACCGGGTATCTGACACTCGAACTTGTATAGCTAGTCATGCCTCTTACGATATCATGCCCTTATTGCACTTGCAAAATCGCTTAAATCTGCAAAGAAAGCAGTGCAGGATTCCTCGGCAAGAGATATAATCAAGCAAATGAGGACCGCCCTGTCGGACAAATCGTTACCCGTTCAAAGAGCTGCAGCAGAGGTAGCGTTGCCTTCAGACCCCTTCTTCCGCTTATTTCTTATTATTGTCCAGGTCATCATCGCGATGCATTCTTTTCCCGACCCAGTTCCACTCACCTCTTCCGAGATCGACTCTTTGCTTTTCCAATGCGTTAAAAGTCTGGATGGAGCTGACCAATTTACGCGTCATTCACATGCTCAACTTATTGGACATATTCTTGCTGCTTCACAGATAGAACGTGCCATTCCCTCACCGGAGACCCCGAAGAATACAACGAAAGATCCAAACTCTGACGGACGACAGATTGATGAAGACGACGCGAACATTACTAGCGGAGCTGCAGAGGCGACGAAACCATTGCTCACACCCCAGGAAATGTTTATTCTTCTCTCGACACAGTTCAACAAGCCAGGTACTTCAAGAAGGGCCAAAATTGGGATGTTTGATTTCTACGCTGCGTTGCTGACGAAACTCGGGTCTGGGTTTTGCGAGGCCAATTTTTCGCTGATTGCGTCTCATTTATTTTCCGAAATCATTTCTCATTCTCGACTTACAACACCGAACCCTAACGTCAGCATGGGTGCGCTGCGATATGAGAAGTTGCTGGTCAGAACTTTGGTCGGTATATTGTTGAGGGACCTGGTGGGTGTTAGGATGTTGAGTGAACAAGGCCAGATCGCGGCGATACAAGAGTTGGCCAACGTTTATCTCAAACGATGGCCCCCAATGATGCCAGGCCAAGTGGCGCCTTCGCCAGCGGTGTTCGTGTGTGTGTTGAAAGAGATTGCAGGGCTATTACAACAGTTGGGGAATGCTCCTCCACCCGTTCAGGTTGTTACTCATGCGATCCAAGTCGTGATAACTGATAACTGACAAGGGTTCTTTCTCATAGAATGCTTTATCCGAACCACTTATTACATTACTATCACATCCTAGTCACTCCGTTCGCGTCACTGCTGCCTGGACTCTTCGATGTTTCTGTTTCTCCACCCCACTTCGGCTTCCCAGAACGATTATAACACTCACGGAGAAGCTTCAACGCGACCTTACTGGTATTCTCACTCCAGCTGCATCTTTGGACATCTCTTTTCGGGCTTTGGGTCACGCATACGCGCTTTCTGCTCTCATTAGCATTATTCCAAAGCGGCCACTCTACGTTTCTTATGACGTTGCCGCCAAAGTTCTCGACATGGCTACGCAGCTTTTGAAAAGAGCTGGGGAACATGATGTCAGGATAGCCGATGTTGAAGTGGAGGCAGCTTGGATGCTGATTGCTTCCCTTATGACCCTAGGCCCAAACTTTGTGAGACCTCATCTTGCCCAATTGCTCGTGCTTTGGCGCAACGCCCTGCCGAAACCTACCTCGAAGGATGCCATCGGAGGCGTAGGGAGGTCCGCGGCTGAGTGGAGCTTCCTTTTGCACGTTCGAGAAGCGGCTTTAGGTGCTATGTGGTGCTTTTTAGAGCAAAATAAAGGAGTCCTTGTCACGCTCGATGTGGCGAGGAGATTAGCGAACGTGTTGATAAATGCACTGTCGTTCGCGAACAACTTTATTTCTGCTGGTGTCGAGGATCCCGCTGAGAGCCCGCTGATGCAACAAGGTCAAAGTAGGAGAAACACTGGTCTCACGTTAAGGGAAAGAGAGGCGCTTTTGAGGACGAGAATTCACCAATGTTTCAACTCCCTCGGCTTCTCATCAATCCAAGATTCGACTCAGGTTAATCTTCTACAATCTGCATTGTCGTTATTTGCGTCTCCTGAAGGGTATGCTGGATCTTCAGTGCAGGCTGCAATTGCATCTTCGACCGGAACTTTCGTCAGCGTATGGACGAGTGCGGATGAGTATGGGTATGGTGTTACAGGTGATGAAATCATTGACATGGGTGGGGTGGAGGATGTACTTGATGGTGGAAACTCGGGGACCATAACTGGAGAAGGGGGGAGTAGTAGGAACAAGGAAGGAAATGATTATCTGAACAGGGACATGGTCGAGGTTGCTATCGATACTCTTGTAAGAGGTTTTTTTCTTCTTCCTTTTGAGTCTAGCCGATTTGTCTTATCACAGATCCGTAAACCCATTTTGGGCGCATGCGAACACGACCCTCTTGCGCTTTGCCGGCTCTCGCTGTCTGCAATGGAAACAGAAACGTACCGCCTCATAGACTCATACCCGCCTACAACATCTGTTGTTGATACAGCTATTGATCTTTTTGCTAAACTTTTACCTCTTCAAGACCTCCCATCGACGCAGAAAATTCTCTCCACCCTTTTGGAGAACGTCCGCTCACCGAAACTCGAGAAGAATGCTGGGCGAAAGGCGGCTGTGTGGGTGAATGCGAATGTAGCGCTTGTGCTGAGCTTACGGGCGCTGACAAGTGGCCCCACGGGATATAAGCAAGCGAAGGAAACGTTTGGCAGTTCAACAGTCACAAGTTTGATATCACCATTCCTTACGGTGTGTTGTGCACATAATCATGCATTCTTGATCTCATCTTTTTAATTTTTTTTTCACTTTCAGGAATCCCTCATCTCTGGAGATCTTGTCCTTCGATCCACATCTAGCGAGTCCATTGGCCGCCTGGCAAGCTTGTCGGGCACAAACTATTTGACCAGCCAAATAAAGGATCTCGTTGATCAGGTTGTCAATAACCGTAATCCTAATGGTCGCGCTGGGTGTGCACTGGCCTTTGGGGCCATTTATAGCCATGTTGGCGGTTTGGCTGCTGGTCCCCTACTCAAAACGACTGTTAATGTGTTGCTTTCCCTTGCCAACGATCCCCACCCAGTGGTGCACTTTTGGGCTCTGAACGCGCTTTCCAGGGTGATCAATGCTGCCAGTCTCGCTTACGCACCATTTGTCTCGGGTACCTTGGGGATGCTACTCAAGATCTATCTCACCGAATCTCACGAACGAGAGGGCGGTACACTCGCTAACGCGAATATCAGTGGAGATTTCCCAGCATACCCTATTGCATGCCAAATAATTGACTCAGTTATCACTGTTCTTGGGCCAGACATTCAGGAATCGACGAGGACAAGGACATTGGTCCAAAGTTTAGTGAATGAGTTTCTGAAGGGAGAAGTTGAAGACGAAGGAATTTGTGTTGAAGCCATCAAGTGTATCCAGCATTTTTTGATGTTCGCGTCTGATTATGCGGACGTGCCCGACCTGGTTCAACGCTTCCGTGGGCTTTTGACCTCGTCCACGAGAAGACCCCTGAAGATCGCCTCCATTAATGCACTCTATCAGCTCGTGCAGAAGGACGCATTGGCCATGTCAAAGTTGGGAGGGGATGGGCTGGTGGAGGACTTGTTCGGACTGTTGGATGATGATCAGCATCCAACGAGTGTGCAAGGGGTCAGGAATGTGATTTCAAGCTGGTTGAAACAAACGGTTATCTTTAATCCTTCGGCATGGATTGACCTTTGTCAGAGAATCATGGCAAGGACGACGGCGAGTCAACAGGTTGCTGATGCTGCTGTGAATCAGCAACACCAGAGGGATGACGAAGGGGAATCTTTGAATGTTGGAGGGGAGGACACTACCCGTGACCCTTCTCGAGATGCGCAAGTCGGGAGCGGAAGAAAGAACAGAAAGCTGACGTCGCGGTGGAGAACTCAGCTATTTGCGCTTCATTGCTTACACGATATTTGCAGCATCGTAGCGAACAGTGGAAGGAAAGAACATCTAAATGCAATTGTGGCGAGACAAAGAGGACTATCAAGCACGAATGGCTTGTTATTCTCGAGAGTTTCTGATCTCATCAAGATGGCATTTACGGCATCGACGGCCTATGTGACAGAGATTAGGCTGGCGGGTTTAGTCGTTTTGAGGGACGTTATTGAGGTGGGCGTCTAAACTATTTAGTTGATCAAATCATTGAAATTGACTATGGTTTTAGACGTTTGCTGCTTCCCCCGATCCTGCATACGATGATGCGCTCTTATTAGAACAACACCAAGCGCCGATTACGGCGGCACTTACTCCCGCATTCTCCTCTGATTCTACTCCAGAGATTCTTGCATCGGCAGTGCATGCATGTGCGATATTCGTCGGTTGTGGAGTGGTGAGAGATGTAGGAAGAATGGGGCGCATACTCAAACTCCTCATCACTGCTTTGGACCAGTCAAAAGGTCGTCATTTCGGTCACTTCTATCCGTTCACGCGCTCATTTGATCTTTAGAGTCCGGTATGCTTTCACTCGGCGAAACGGGAGAGTTAAGTCCCAACGCCTCTGCGATGTTGAGGATATCAACATTATCGGCTTGGGCGCAACTCCAAGTCTCGAGCGTTCACCAAGAGTATCTTGAGAATGTTGTGAAGCCATATCGCCCGACCCTTTCTTCCTTGTGGATCGCAGCGCTGCGTGACTATGCTTGTATTCGAATTGATTCAGAGTTCTTACATGATACGTCCTCTGTCGCACTTGATTCGTCGTACTCGAACTTGGGAAAAGAGGTCTTGTTACCGGTAAGTCATTGTGATAAATCCTTAGTTGAGCAGCACTTGAAAATTGTGTGCAGTATTATTCCACATCATGGTCTATCATACTCCAAGCTGTTGCATCCGCAATGCAGGCTAATGACCCTCACATCCTTGCGGCAATGGATGGAAGAGAAATTAACGAGAAGAATCGGGACCCCACTTTGGACGCTGCCAGGAAGGAGCCCACGGCGTTCTTTTACGTCATTTTTGGCCTCATCTACGAAGCGTTGGGAACGTCTTCAGCAGATGCGACGACTTCCACCGCTCGCCAGGCTTCAGTTGTTTCAGGCTTGGAAGCAATGAAATGTCTTGTCCGTCCGGAGTATTCGGGTAAAGCGATGCTGGAACCAACAATCTTTGACGAGTTCATCGGCCTCTGTTACCGCATGGGTATGACTGAGGCACCAGCTGTTCAGGTCCATTTGGTGGAGATGCTTGCTGTATTTGCTGCAGCTCAGACGACCACTCTGTCCGGAAGTGATCCACTGACTTTAACTTCCCCACCTGCCCATTGTCTCCGAATCTGCTCCAATATCTTGAAGCAAGCTACCTCTACCCGTGTCAGTGTGGCCCGTACGTTGACTTCGTTACGTTGACCCTGAAGTATGCTGATTTTGTTCGAAAGAGGGTCATTTATCGGACCGCGTTGCTATTATCTTGAGTTCTATCAATTCCTTTGCGACAATCACTGCTGCTATACCAACATCTAACCGTGAGGATGTCCGGGCGGTAGCCGTTCTGTTATACACCGGTAGGCAGAATTCTTAACGTGAAAGTTGGGCTTAGGCGACCGTATTTTAGGTCTTCTCAAGGATGAAGTCTCTGAAATTGATTTCGTTGGACCTACTCTGCCTGCTTTGAAAACGCTTTTGGATCTTCCTGTTTCTACAGGACCTGATGATAAAGATCGATATAGTCGACTAATTCATGCCCTTCTTTCCACATGTTTGCTCAACATAGATAGCGTGAGGTTAGTAGCTTTTTTGAATAGTTCCTCATGCTGCTAATCTTCTTGCAGTGGTCGGACTGGAGTAATAACCACGAAGAAGGTTAAAAATAATATGCTGGCCGCCGTCTTGGTTATGACTGTTGTACCTTCCTGGGTCAGAATTGGCAGGGCAGTTATCGAACATGCTTGCTATCTAATTTCTCAAAAACTACTGGAAAATAATGAGGTAGGTAATTCAGGGGTCAAGTACGGAAGTATTGATTAATCTCCCCCTAAGTTATCCCTTACCATGGCACACTGTTCGAAAACCTTAATTCTTGCTTCTTCAAGCGGGAGCTCCACGTTACGCCAGTGTGCTCGACTACTTATTCCTGGTCTCGTCGAATTTATAGCAAAGATCGCCCCTTCTGTTCATGAGGGTACGATCACGGAAGGGCAGGCTACGTCCATTAGCGAGGTTTGGAAAGCATTCGCTGCTCTCCACACCTCTACCCCAGAGAATCTTCGTAAGTTCCAGTGCCAGGCTGGCATTCAATCCCCGAGCTGAATTACACTTTGTAGGCTCTCGACTTTTGGGTGTCCTACTTCCTACGATCTTATTGCTTCTTGCTCCGGACCCCGCGAGCCAGCCCTTGGCGTCATCTGTAATAGCCCAAACAGTAGCGCAACTTCTGTCTTTTGCGACGACATCTCCTTCTGCCTTCAAGGAGGCGGCAGCGATGCTTGACGCACCTGGTCGTGAACTCCTTGAGCAATCGATTCGTCGTGCAGTTGGGGGAAGTACGAGTATGCAAAATGCAACATCGACGAAACCACAGATATCTCTTAGGTCATTCTAGTTTCATCTGTTTTTGTTTTCTTCATCATGATAGTATGACAATATTGTAAATAGTATTTTCAACAGTCTTGCATAGTATGTGTTTGGAATGGCCTCTCGAGAAGTGTTTTGAAAGGAACAATGACCTTCTTGTGACTCCCTTCAGCCTAGGGAGAAAGTGCGACCGTTATTTGTCACGGTAATACCCATTAAAAACTCCGTGGTGTTTCTGCAGGATTTGGGCGACCCAAGCCGGTCCAGGGGTAGGAGTTGGCAAACCGGCCATACCCAAAAAAGGTGATGCCATGCCACATACTGATGCTGCTCCACTGATTCTCACATTCGTTCCTACACCTCCATATTGCACCCTCAGGGCCATTGTCCCTCACCTTCTCATAAATTGGAAATGTCGCGATTTACAAGCCCCAGTCTATTAATATTCAGGCGAGTTCTAAGTTCACCACAGTGGCGGACTGAACGATTTCTGTTGGTGTTTCGAGAGATATTACCGCCAACTTAAAGCCCTGTTTGGACCAGGCCATGACATGCGCATACCGTCATTTAGGGGGCTAACGCGCTTTCGCTTTCACGAGTTCGACCGACGATGACAGGTACCAAAACGAAGGGTATTGAAGGTCAGAAGGATTTACATAAGTCCAATTGGTATTTTCATACTGCCAGTGTAAGCCTCTCTGTGATATTCAAAGATTAGTTCGTTTTTCCTCATGCCTCATTCGTGATAGTCGATGCCACGCGGTTTACCTTCCAACCAGAGTGCAAATCCGTCGTCCTGGCAGTTTTTGCAAGCCCGCATTTATTGAGAAGTTGAAGCCAAGAGCAACATAAGAAGTCGAGCCACGTAAAGACTTCAACATAAGTCGCTACAAGGGTCTTCGGAATGGCATATATTCATTGTTTCTGCACCAAGTTCGATTGGCGCCTTTCCGAGTCGCACAAATATTGCAGATCGTCCAAATTGTGATGGTGACAGTGACGGCAACAGTTCACCTGACCCCACGTCAAGGTCAGAACAATGGTCAAGGTCCCGCTGCTCATCTTAAAACGTGAACGGTGCGTTGCCCTACTCACTGCCCTCGACTTTCTTACAGAACTTACGCCTGCCAGTCTTCTCCGATCATGGATGCATCGAATATGCAGATCTCGAAGCTCGATCTAGTCTCCCGAGCTATTGACTTGACCACTGTGTTGTTGAAGGCCACGACATCTTCCGGTTCCCTTCTGAAAGGCGCATGGGAAATCGGACAGTGGCTTGGCCGGGAAAGATTGAACCAGTACGAACTCCTCGACTGCATGCAAAAGGCCAAGGGCCTCGTGTTTGCGAACAAGACAGGCCAACAGTTCTTCGACAAAATCATTCACGGCCTTGATACCATGCCCGTTGGTCCGCTGTTCCTGCAGCAGTCGGGGTCGTTGGGTCGCCTGATGGCTGGTGATCCGAACTTGAGTTGGATTGTGTCGACCGTGGGATGCCTTTTTCAGCACCACCGGGACGACAGAGTCGTGACTGAGACCCTGACGGCGTTTATCATGGAGTCTCACCGTTCTCGTGGACAGGATTTCTCCGCTGTAGATGCATTTATGTACAGCCCTGAGCAGACCAGAGTTCGAGCAGTCGTGAGGAAGATTGTCTCCAGTGTGTGGTACAACGTTGTCAACGTCGGCTGCGATACGATTCCGCTACCTCAAGAACTCCTTTCCGTTTGTTCAAAGGGCCACTATCTCGACCCTGGAGACTTCGGCATCCTCGTCAACACCATTTACGCTCACTGTCCATTGAAAGCCATCCTGCGAACGGACCATCTCCTGCGGGATGTCCTCCTCTGGCTCCTCCTGCACTATGATGGGACTATCGTTGTCAATGTTAGCGGCCAAATCGTCTACAGAGCTGACCTTGGGAATCCTCACCGGGAGCTCGAAGTCCACGTCGCATCAGCATGTCACGAGGATTGTGACTGTGGCACCGGCCAAGAGTCATATAAAGTTTTGCGCCATATCTCCGGCAAGTTCGAGGAGTTCCTGTCTGGGCATTCCTTCTCTGAATTCACGGACTTGCCCCCACGACCGGGCGTCAGGCAGAAGCTATACGACATTCCTCGGGCATACCCCAGTGACAGTGCAATGTGGAATAAGGGGCTGCAGATCTTAGTGAAATGCTCTGCCCAGTCGCTTATGCAATGGTTGCTGGGCGTCCCATTGTCAGCCCAGACAGACTTTTCCTCTCCAGGATTCAGCGCTGAACCAGGGCAACAGGCTGCTGCAGATCAAATGACGGTTTCTCTGGTCCTCAAGAGGGTCCCAGCAATGATCAATTTACAATGGGGCAACACGCCTGCTTCTCAAGTTATTTTTGCTGGTCGAACCGAGGATTCCTTTGGGTCAGGTGCCTTTGACCAGATTGCCACATGGGATATGGAGCGCCAGTTGAATTTTCTCCTTGATTGCTTCCCAGTTCTCGCAGATTTGGTGACGAAGGTTTCAGCGGACTGTTTGTGCTCGGACTGCTCCGTACATAAGCATCGATCAGATGTGAAGACAAACCGACTCAGACTTGGCTGTCTGAAGCGTACAGCCACGGAAGAAGCCCTTCTGCTTTTAGCACATGGTTTAGCAGACGGCTTCGGGGTCAACGACGCATCTTCCGTTTCTGACGTCTCGCCAATCGTCGAAGGAATGGCGGTCCTGCTCCTGGAATTGACCCTGGAGCGGAGGGTCTGTTGGGACACCTGGTTTACGGTAGCATCGTGCATTTACCTAGGCTGCCCCTTCGAAAAACCTGTTCCGTACACGCACCCGGCATACGGTGGAACCGCCTTCGCTGCAATCCAGTACGGGAATTTGGCCACCCAAGCACCCTGGCTAGACTTAACTCAGGAGCACACTGTGCAAGGATGTTTCGGCTTGATTGGATCGAGGGGCCGACTCGGGGTCATCACGAAAAGTAATGACCAGCATACCCAGTTTCGGAGTGTCGAGGAGAACTTTGCGATAATCGAAACCGAGAACACAGAGGACACGACTTCATTTTGCTCCCGCTACAAGAAGGCAGCGTCGCTTGTCGATCATTCGTTTAACGTGGACGAAGACGAGTCGGATGTGGAGAGCGATGTGATTCTCTGCCAAATGAATGACAGATTCTACCGTCTCTTGCTTCGCGTCAAGTCAAAAACCCATTGGCGAGTTGTCGACCCCAGTGACGCGTTGAGCGCGACGATCAGGATGCTTCCTTCAACCACATGTCAACACAGGGCCGAGCCCCTTGAGATGTCCCCCTTGACCGCGAAAATCTATACGATGAATGAAGTTCTAGGAAGATGGCCCGACGTCGTCCAAAGCCACGTTTCAACCACGACAGCTACTAAAAATGCTGGCACTGTCCACTTGACCCACGTCCTAGATACTCATTTGAAGAAGAACATTGCCCTCGCTCTGTCTGTCTGCCCGATAGCAGTGCAAAACTATCCCGAATTCGTATGCCCAACATGCACCCTCAGCTACGCGAGGAAAGCCGAAAGAAAGTCGCTCCGGGAGGGTGAAAGCGGGAATCCTGCGGACCGCTACATCATCAATCTCAGAAGTCAGCTCGCAGGACAAGATGGCGTAATGCGACGGCTTCTCACTGAAGGATCGAACATACTGACTGAGGATGGACTTTCCGCGAGATGAAGCGAGGACGTGTTTGACGGATGGGAGCGAATGCTCGCCAGTGGACGTCATCCTCAGTTAATTTGAAATGTCTAACGATAGTTCAAGTTGATTATCAAGGATAGCCTAAACTTACTTCTTACGGTACGAAGCTTTAGTACTTTTGGTCTCAACTTGAACTTGTTGCAAAGAGAACTTATTACCGATTCCCCCAATCCGAATCCGGAGAGTTCTCTCTTGAATCATAACCGGGAACATGAACAGTGCAGTTGTCTGCTGTCCTGTCGCATTTCCTTTAAACGTCGCGTCACGGGTACCTGATGAAAGTTGGGATGCGACATTGTGAACTAACCGAGTTCAAATGATAATATGGAGGTATGTCCAAGTTCTGCTTCATTCATACCTCTTATCGCGTTCTTTAGCGCTCATGAGCGTCGCCCATGGTCCCTGTTTATTATAGAACTCTTTTTCTCTTTAGCCTGCCACAATGTACAGCCGAGATGTTATCTGCATTCAAGCTTGCCAACTTCATTCAGAGTTTTCAACAGAGGGCATGGGGTGAATCTATGTACGTGTTATCTAACAACACGAAAGTTCACTCATTTTCGTTTGTATTCTCCGTCGCTTGCCGCGTCCAGACTTCCTTATTCCGATCTGGACGGTCAGGTTTTAGATGGTGGAATAAATGGTGCGAACCGATGTGGAGGCTCGGCGATTTACAAATGCCTGGAGCTATAGTGAATAGGTAATCTCAGTTGAGGTAACAACGACAACTGGCATTCCAGTATTACTAACCTATAGTGAATAGGTAACTACTGGAAGCATAAGTAATAAGTTAACATAGATATAAGATAG
>Ga0307507_10004682_pt1 | contig 23748 bp, 16 predicted proteins | sample 7_EM_MG_FD_207223 | JGI IMG/M metagenome (GOLD analysis project Ga0307507, IMG submission 207223) | Populus trichocarpa ectomycorrhiza microbial communities from riparian zone in the Pacific Northwest, United States - 7_EM | ecosystem: Host-associated > Plants > Roots > Unclassified | place...
TCTGTAGAACAGTATCATAAACAACAAATGTTCGGAAATGTAAACCACATACCGAGAAGAACATCAGCTTCATCGACGATGACCCATTCGACGTTTTCTAGTCCCAACTCTGCAGTTTTTTTCCTCCCGAGACCTACAGAAAAATCACGCCCTCGACGACGTTTCTTCTTCTCAGTCTCTTCATCGGCTGAAACCTCCTCCTCCTCATTTTCTTCCTCCTTTTCCTCTTCTCTTCTCTTATCCCATCCACGACCCCTAACCATTTCCAACAACTTCATCGGCGTTCCGACAAGTACGTCCAGCCCATGCTCATGTTTTTTCGACACATCAAATTCTCCAACACCCTCGACATCACCAAGCATCTCAACCATCTTCCTCGATGTTCTGTGCTCCGTCTTCGTACTCTTCAAATTCGCCCGACTCGCACACAGCACCCTCAACTTTAATTCATGCGATAGCGACTTCGCGAACCCAGAAAGTTGTCGGGTAAGCTCGTGAGTAGGTGCGAGAATCAGCGCTCGTGGGTTATACAACCTCTTGGGGTGTGATTGGGATTGGTAGTTGTCCTTTCCAGCATGCTCTGCTAGCTTTATGGATTGAAGGAGTGGGAGAAGGTAGGCGATGGATTTTCCAGAGCCAGTTTCAGAGGCCAGCAAAAATTGGTGCCAATTCGGTTCCTCAGCTGGATGATCTTGCGACTCCTGGAGAATCCATTTAAGAGATAGGGATTGAATCGGGGTTGGATGTGCGAAAGGACCAAGTGTTTCCATTAGGGAGCGGTGCAACGCAGGAAGCAATGGGGGTGAAGTGAACTGAGAAGGCAGCCCGTTATCCGACGTCTTGGATTTTTTTCTTGGGTCATTGGGAGCAGATACGGATTGAGGTGGATGAAAGAAGTCGTCTATTGTTATCTGCCGGTGGACAGGAGTCATTAGAGCAGGCCTGATATTGGGAATTGGTGGTGGCCAGTGTGCAGGCTGCTGTTGCTGGCTGCTCTGCGGTTCGTTATAGTCTCGCTCCCTGACAAACAGTTTTCGTTTGTCAGAGAACGAGGGCCGTTTGTCAGGGAGCGATCGTTCTTTGACAAAATGTTCTTGCGGCCTGACAGACGGTCTCGGAGTTACAGCCCTCGGGGGTAGAGAGTCGGGTAGAGGAGACAAACCCTGATGGGGCGCGACATCTCGTTCAAACTTTTGGGAGTTTTCTACTCTGGCAGCAGATGTTTTTGTTCTGTTACCTGTATGCCAAAAGTCAGTCAAGTTTCTTTTTTAAACGGCCAGAACAGAAGTACAGCAACGTATCAGGGAATAGCAGCTTAGGGATGCTCTGCATTTTCTCGTGCTTTGACACCGTAGCATGCAAGAAGGAAAAAGTTAGCGCGGGCCGGGAATCCGGTATGATGCCAATTACTGATACATGTAATGGAACGGAAATAATTCCTCTACAGGAGCACGAGTGATAAGACTAGAAGTGAAGATGTTGACACGGAGGATAGTCCTGTTGGACCGACCTGGATTCGAAATTTGACTCGCAGGTAATTTGATCTGGCTTCACCATCTTAGAATAAATGCGCGAAGTGTCTGAAACACGAGGGATTGCGTCTACTCGATAGCCGCGATTTATATTTACAAGGTAAAATAAGCCCACGTCGAGTTCGTTGTCACTCGAGATAAGGGAATAGGAAAGTGCCCAAAAAAAAGGAAAAAACCACAGCACCCAGGATTCCCGCGTGGTCCCCCACCGTGGTACTAACTGGGCGGCACTCCGGTTAACTGCGCAGATCGGACGGGATGCGGTGCTTTCAGAGTCCTATGGCCGTGGATAGGATTAGAGGTCCGGCTTCATATTTATGTGGCGAAAACTTGCCTCAATCTCGAATGCAACATGGGTGAACTTGTCGTCGCATCCAGGCGATCATCAACTTTGATAATTGCTTGCTCCACCCACCAGTGGCAGGTAAGTTGTAAATTCCAAACTGATAATATACCTTTCCTCATGATCAAACTCGTCAGTCATCTCGCGTTTCCATGAACTCTTTCCATTCCAAGTCACGAATGGAGAGGGGACGGACTAAGAAAATGCTTAATGAAATTTGCTCAAAGAAAGTACCACGAACACACACTATAATATCTATGATGATGGTGTATAACATGCAGCCCAAGCAGGCCCTATCCGGGAATCGATGAAGTCCACTTTGGCAGATGGATCCGACGAAATAATTAGTACATTTGGTAGATTTAGCATTTTCATAACCTCTTGTGGCACCCACATGAGGCGTCGATGATGAGGTACTGATATGATCCAACCATAACTCGAAAAATCCCAAAGATTGTTGCGAGCGACCAAATCCCATACCCGCACTGAGTTGTCGCTTGAACCAGAGACAATGCGGGTGCAATCACTCGAAAGTGAAACAGATAGAACATAGTCGGAGTGGCCATTCAGACTCCTCAGCTCAGTGCCTGTCAAGGCATCCCATACCCGCACCGACTTGTCCCTTGAACCAGAGACAATGCGGGTGCCATCGTTTGAAAATGCAACAGAGAAAACCGATTTGGAGTGGCCCTTCAGTCTCCTCAGCTCTGCGCCAGATGAAGCATCCCATACCCGCACAGAGTTGTCAGCTGAACCAGAGACAATGCGGGTTACATCGTTCGAAAATGCTACAGATCGAACCGAATTCGAGTGGCCGTCCAGTCTCCTCAGCTCTGCACCTGTTGAGGCATCCCATACACGCACAGACTTGTCATCTGAACCAGAGACAATGCGGGTTCCATCACTCGAAAATGCTACAGATTGAACCGAATTCGAGTGGCCGTTCAGTCTCCTCAGCTCGGTGCCTGTTGAGGCATCCCATACCCGCACAGACTTGTCATGTGAACCAGAGACAATGCGGGAGACATTGCTCGAAAATGCAACAGATCGAACCTTGTCGGAGTGACCATTCAGTCTCCTCAACTCTGCACCTGTTGAGGCGTCCCATACCCGAACAGACTTGTCTCTTGAACCAGAAACAATGCGGGTGCCATCGCCCGAAAATGAAACAGAGTAAACAATCTTGGAGTGGCCGTTCAGTCTCCTCAGCTCTGTGCCTGTTGAAGCGTCCCATATCCGAACAGACCCATCATCTGAGCCTGAAGCAATGCGGCTGTTATCGCTCGAGAATGCAACAGAGTAAACAATGGCGGAGTGGCCGTTCGGTGTCCTCTGCGTTGTGCTTGTCGAGGCATCCCATACCCGCAAAGACGAGTCATCTGAACAAGAGATAACGCGGGTTCCATCGCTCGAAAAAGCAACAGATCGAACATAGTCGGAGTGACCGATCAGTGTCCCCAGCTCTGCACCAGTCGAGGCATCCCATATTTGCACAGACTTGTCCCCTGATCCAGACACAATTCGGGTGCCATCGTTTGAAAATGCAACAGAGTAAACAAATTTGGAGTGGCCGATCAGTGTCCACAGCTCTGCACCTGTTGAGGCATCCCATATTTGCACGGACTTGTCACCTGATCCAGACACAATTCGGGTGCCATCGTTAGAAAATGCAACAGAGTAAAATTTGGAGTGGCCGTTCAGTTTCCTCAGCTCTGCGCCAGTTGACGTATCCCATATTCGCACAGACTTGTCATATGAACCAGAGACAATGCGGGTTCCATCGTTCGAAAATGCTACAGATCGAACCGAATTCGAGTGGCCTTCCAGTCTCCTCAGCTCTGCACCTGTTGAGGCATCCCATACACGCACGGACTTGTCATCTGAACCAGAAACAATGCGGGTTCCATCGCTCGAAAATGCTACAGATTGAACCGAATTTGAGTGGCCGTCCAGTCTCCTCAGCTTGCTGCCTGTTGAGGCATCCCATACCCGCACAGACTTGTCATCTGAACCAGAGACAATGCGGGTTCCATCGCTCGAAAATGCTACAGATCGAACCGAATTCGAGTGGCCGTCCAGTCTCCTCAGCTCTGCACCTGTTGAGGCATCCCACAACTGCACAGACCGTTTCCATGATCCAGAGACAATGCGAGTGCCATCGCTTGATAATGCGACAGAGTAAAAACGTACTCCCCAGAGCGTCAGGAGCGGCAAGCTACCCTCACCCCCAGTTTGTTCGAAGGCAGGGAGATGAGAGAATTGCTTCTTCCACATTCGGGACAAATGAGAATCCTGCGACCATGTTGCCAATGATGAAATATAGAGGTGTGGTGTTGATTGGGATGCTGGGCTTCCACCAAAGTATGTCGCAAAATTCGCCGCTTCTGCAACTCCCCTACCAAGATCCGAAACACGACCATCATCATCCTGATTGATTCATTAGCTTGAGTCCACAAAATAACACAGCATTCTCACCTTCAAGATACATTCCCGGGCTTGTTGAAGTATTGGGGTACACCGAGCTCGTGAATCAAGGAGGTTCATCGCCTCAATCCAGAATAAAACCTTCAAACGAAGGAAGTCACCGATTTCCCTCCGTCCAACACCAGATGAAGTTTGAGTCAAGTGTTGCGCCCAGTGAAGACAGGAGTACCTGAGATTGTCACCAATGTTCGTCCGGATTCGATCCTGGAGATCCGGCACCTCCGAATCAAGGAGAAATGACGACGGTAAGTCGCAAATATTGAATCGAAGGTGGGTTTTCATAATCCTGAAGCAAGAACGGACGAGGTGTGCCTGATGGGCGACCTCGTCACAATGCATATCAACGATGCGGGAGTCAGGGCTGAGAAGAACACTGCCTGACCGCGCCTGAGAGAATATGAAGTCGGGAAAAGATGCATGGTACCAAAGCACCCGATCCTCTTTGACATAGAGAACTGCATGAAGCTCATCGACAACCAGCTCGACAAGTTCTGCCATTTCTGGTTCGTCAGAACAGAGTTCCCCAGCAACCGAGGTCGATACACGTTCCTGTGTGCAGAGAAGCGTATGAAGAGCATACAATCGATCTTGAAGCAGGTTATCGTCGAGGCCTCCGAAAGCAGTGAACATCACTTGTTTGTATAACGCGTCGATCGGTGACACGTTGGTATTCCGCGACCCAGTCGACCCATGTGCATGGATGCCCAGCTCGCCTAGGAGCCGGATCTGTTCACGTTTTAACATCTTGGGACGGGGTGTGATATATCTGACAGCGGTGGCTGCGAAGATGAATAGGCCATCTGCCTGGTGCATCAGTTCGTTTATCACAGGCGTGCCCTGAAGTTTTGGGAGCTTCGCCTGCAAGTAAGTTGCAATGTCGGCCATGACAGTGTCTGTGGGTACGTCGTAAAGAGCGCAGACGGCGTCGGAGGTGAAGGATGAACAGAGATTCGCGAGATCTGGGTCTGGCCGGCTCGTGATTAAAAACTTGAGGCCGCGCAGGCGAGATTTATCGGTCATCCTCAACAGCTCTTCCAAGAAAGCCGACCCTCCACTATCCTCAACCTCGTCCAGCGCATCCACAACGACGAGGAAAGGACGAAATTCTGCACAGTAGTTGCTCACGGACTGCATCCAGGGGTCAACGAGGAGGTCCTTCATCTGTTTGGACGTGGTGTTAACAGAGTTAAATTTGTTCGACTTAAGCAAGGCAGTGGCATAAGGTTGGGAATGGAGAGCGAGCTGGTTGACGATGGTCGGGATGATGTTCTTTCTCAGTCTCGTTTCTTCAAATTGCCGCGAGCAGAAGAAGTTTGCCCCCAAGATCTCTGGCGCGTCATCCCCTTCCTCATCTGCTTCCTGCCCGTCGAAGTGGCGCGCCGCGCTGTATGCGATTGTCGACTTCCCGGATCCCGCATCACCAGTTAACCAGAAGACCGATGGACTATTCGATGAGAGATCCTCTGCCCAATCGTAGATACGCTGCAATATGTCCACACGGGTCCCAGGGGTGCACGGTTCACGGCTTACAGTCCCTCCGAGATTGGCATTATAAGCCGCCTTTGGACAACGAGGCCATTTGGATTCGAGGTACTGTTGCTGTAGTGAGAGTCAGAGTTAGAGAACCACTTGCTTGAGGTCACGGAGACACATACAGAAAGTGATTCTTGGGTGCCTTGAAGCGGGTAAGGTAAGGGTAAGCTACGAGATTCTGCAATTCTGCGACTCACTTTTGTTGGACTGGACCAGCGTTCCAATGGTGACGGTGCCAGCGATCACGCCAGAGTTGTAATTGCCCATGTTGGTAACAGGGCCATGAACGTCGCCTGAAATCATGATGAAAGGAGGGAATTAAAGGGAGTATGACAGCAGAACCCCACACAATGTAAAAGGGTCGTCCGCGATAGGAACTTACAACTGATAAACAAATACAGTTGCTGGCGGGCAATATAAACGGAACTTGATGTCTTTCATACAATCTGTCTCCAGAAACTGATTAGCCAAAAATGAAGTGGTCTAACCTAGTCTGCTCCCAATGCTCCCAAGCAGCGCCGACGCAAACACTGAAGCAACACCACCAGCAAGAATGTGTAGGGGAATAATAAAGTGTATGTAAGTGGCCAAATATGGACAGATTTTCCTTGACTTCAGCGTTGACCATTGGTGCTTACTGTTATGTAAACCACATCTCTTTCCTGAGGTGTATGCCAATAATGACAGACCACTCAGACGGGGTGCCTGCAATAAGGCGAGGGGTTTTCGGACTCCTTCCTATTCCTACGGATGGGTCGTATCTTCATCCGAACTTTTTGAGGTGTTATACCAAGAAGAATGCACTTTCCAACAATGGCTCGATGTGATAACAAAGGGGTTTCTTCAACAAATGGATGGAGTCGGGCTTACGCGATTCCGAATACAGGTAAGTCAGTATCGTTTTCAAGCATTCCTCGAAACAGCACTCATGTTCCTGCTCATGACAGTCCCAGAATACCAGTTGCCAGGAATGTTGGATTTGATCATGTTTTGATCTATATGGCTTGTAACGACACCGAGGAAGTGATGGATCGTATGTATCATGGCAGACAAGACATACCACCAAGAGTGCAGGGATTGCCTGGGCAATCCTAAGACAATGGAGCTGCAACCGGCATGGTTTCGTATGGGTATTTAAGGGCATACCGAAGGGTTTTATACCGTAATGGGAAGGTTCCTCACTACTAATCTTTTTGATTCCATTCTGACCTAGCGTTTGACCGAAGATACCAACGGTGTGTAATAATTTCTCGATGCAAATGTGTATCCTCGCAATTTGATGATGCCGTTTATCGTGAGGGCTCCTGGACCCGTGGACTCTCATGGCGCAAATTGCAATAGTGATTCGTGAAGTAGATTTCGACAGCTTGAATCATTCGCATTCGGTCAGAGTCCACAACGCCCCAACTCCTGGTGTTCGTCGCTCGCTTCTAGATCCTTTGTATTTTTCCTTGCACAACCAATCATTGCTTCTGTTATCGACGGTCGTTGCTGGTTCCGGCTGCTCTACCCACTCACGTTGCACCCGTTCTGCCAATGTAATGACACCTTCACATAGTTGCTTCAGTGATCTCTAGGCCGCCAGTCTCCGCCAGTACGACGATGAGGTTGACTTGTTCTCACGATGTTGGCCGAAGCATTAATATTTTCTGTACGAACTACGACCACCGCGTAGTCAAGTCTCAGTTTATCTCCATGTTTTCTCACTGTGTGACGGCCACACAGACTCCTTCGTCGATAAGAACAGGAATCTCTACCCCAGGCTGCAACATTCAAAATGCACTAAGACACGCCCCATACATCTCGATGATCTAATGCCTCTTATCGACTGATTCCATCCTGTATTCGGAGTGAAGAATGGAGGAGACCCAGGAAAGCTCATTTTCTTGAAGTACGCCATTGCTAATAGCTTCTGTTTAATCTGTGAGTCTGGTGTACCATACTAACTTTTATGTCCTCTGCTCACGTTGAGTTCACATGAAAACAAGGCCTACCTTTGGATTTGACGATTTTTCATTTGTGACATTCCGAAATTGTAACTTACATACTACACTCTGATTCGAAAAAGAAATAGATTTACACAAAAACAACTTTTGCATAAGAGGCACAGAACAAACCAAGAACAGATGAATACCAATGGAAATTATCTAGTGTGACAATGCATCAAAAAAAACCTATTTATGGTTGACTAATCATTCAACCCTTTGGCAAAATTGGGGAAACAGGACGCCCCAACCATCGATATTGCTTTTGAAGCCATCCTCGGCCTGTCGAATCGTAACCTGCTATGCGTTCGAGTCATGTATAAAATATAATCAATTAATCACAGACCTCAAGAAGTAGTAATCCATCGGGATGTTTCAAAAGGCCGGCTTCTTTGATCTTCTTAAGTGCACCAAGAACATGACTGCCGTCGGTATGCTTTGAGCCATACAAATACGACCCGCTTATAGAGAGCAGAAGGCATGCTCCAAGAACAAGAACTTCGTGTGTTGTTAGATACCGATTTCAGATTGATAATTCAAGCCGCGAGAAACTGCGTTGTAGAAGGCTGCAGAGTTTCAGAGACGGTGCTTCATGACGGCAGCAGAGATTAATGAGGTGATGAGATATTCGTTCGAGGGGGTTACAAACGCATCTTCCATAGCGGCGAGATCGCTGCGGAGCAATTCTTCGAATTCATTTTTGAGGGCATGGATGATCTGTATCTGTGCTGGATTACCGAGCCTATCATAACCGGCAACAGAAATTTCATTTGAATTTTTGAGGTTGACCAGAGCGCCTGTGAGTTTGTCAATCTGGGTAGGAGACTTTTCGATGAGCTCCAAGTAGATTATAATGAGGTCAGAGATAGTTGGCAGTTCAGGATGAGCACAGATAAGCTCAAGCAACTTTGGAGTGGGGTCTGGGAAAGGCGTTTTCAGCATTTGGGAAAGACTCGGCCATTGTGGAGGTTATTGTTTTTCGATATCATCGGAGTTTCAATTGTTCTTGACATGAACAAGTTATTTCAATGTAAACCAGTACATCTTTGCTTTTGCAGTCTTTTGCGGCCCTAACCAGACGGCTGGTACACGCGGACAACTTCTCTCCAACCCACTGTGACTATGCCACGCAAACATCGTTCCTTTATCGAATTCTTATCAGATCATTGGGATAGAGCAACGGGAAAGTGCGTTTGACATTTGTGCAACCACTTCATCAGTCCTTCAATAACACTTCTTATCGTCAGATATCAACCACCATGGGATGAAAATTGGGATCTGGACGATAAATTCTTCACACAAATGGAAGCATGGGAGAAGGATTATCCAGAGTCGACATTCGCGAAGGTCATGGAGAGCGTGAATAATGCAATCTCAACGTCGAAGCCATTCCTCGAATGCATCCCAGATTCACCATTCCCAGCACGTAGTGTCATCCTCGGTCTAGCACATCTCCTACAGCTTGGGGCAGTACGTATATTCCTCTTGTTCTTTATGCACCTTGCACTCACAACTCCATATGAAGGAAATCGCGATTGCAAAGAAAGAAGTGTACGACTTTACGATGCAAGTCTCGACTTGGTTCTATACCGTAGAGGCGTCATTTCGAACGGCGAAGAAGAAGAAATTTGCGGCCCAAGCTAGAAAGAATCTGGATGCTATACGGTGTGTAATTTGCCACAGAGTCCGATTTCCAAGGGTATTTACGTCTGAAATAGGAATTTAATCAACGAGATTTGTAAATGGGGGTGGGCCAGATTGGTACGAAACCAAGTCCGACAACCTGTTCAATATCGTTGACCTGTTTGCACAGAAAGACAAGAGGTGGATGTCAGTCGTGAACGGCCTTGCGATTTCAGGCGAAATAAAATTATTCAAGGAGAAACTCACGGAAGCGAGGATGCTTTTCTCGGTAAGTCAACTAATTACATGACGGGGCCTTGACATAACATCAGCTTTCAGACGATGCAGGATATCAATATGGCGATGGGTGTTGACGAGATCTTAACAGAAGTCTTAACAATCAAGAGATTCATGAAATGCCAATTTGTAGGATTCCAGTTCGACAATTCCTAACCACATAATATCTAACTGTTATCGCCTTTATAGGGCAAAATATTGGATCACCTCATGGAACGGGAGCTTTCAGAGGAACGACGCCGATACTTGGAGAAAACACTCAACCCCGACATTGCTCTCCGACGAACAGCGTATGATGATCAAGGCAAACCCCCTTGTGATGACGATACTCGCGTTGAGATTCTGGCAGACATCACGACCTGGGTCAATGATGTTTCGCCTGGAAGCCGAAATTTCTTTTGGTTGACTGGGGATCCTGGCTGTGGAAAATCGGCGATTACGGCATCACTTGCGCGGTATTGCAAAGATGAAGGCACCCTGTGGGCCCAGTTCTTTATCAATCGAAACAACGAGTCGACCACGAACCCGAGAGTTTATTTCCCATCAATCGCTCGCCAGATCTCCGAGCATTCACCCAATAAGGCCGTCGAAAAGACTATCTACGATATTCTGAAAGGAAAACCTTCGTTATTAGATGGAATGTCACTTGATCAAGCTCGGATCCTTTTCGTGCAAGTTGTGCAGGTTGCTTGTGACTTGGACAGGGGAAAGCCTGTGGTGATTGTGATTGATGGGCTGGATGAGACGAGTCGAAAGAGTTTAACGGATACGGCTACGATACTTTCGAAGCTGTTTAAGGAACTGAAGCGCCCGAACGCGAAGGTGTTTATTTCCAGTCGAACTGATAACGAGATCACGAAGCCATTTTACCGTTCCCTGCAATCCAACAGGGATCATGTCGTGCATCTGCATTTAAACACGTCCGATCCTTCATGTATGGAAGATGTGTCAAAATATTTATCAAGGAATCTGCAACGACTCGTCGAGAAGTGGGACCTGAATTGTAGGGTGTGGCCTGGGCAAGAGCGCTTTGAGAAATTATGCCACAGAGCGGCTGGATTGTTTATTTGGGCCGTTACCGTCGTGCGGCTCTTTGAAGAACAAATGCGATTATATGGACACGAATGTTTGGACGGCCTTCTTGATGCGGTCAGTGCGGAGGGAATGGACGACGTGAACAATCTTTATCAGACGATTCTGAGTCTCACGTTCACGTCGAAGTCCAATCTGAATGCTTGGGCCCATGAAACATTCCGATGGGTGGTTGGATTTATCATCGCGCTGAAAGAACCATTGCCACTTGGAGACTTCGGTGCACTGCTTGACTTACGACGAGCACCCACCTCTGACACAATCGACATTCTTCATTTTGTGACCAACCTTCGAACGGTATTGGTAGCTGGTACAGGCGAGATCACGAAAGACACGATTCCCCGGCTGCACAAATCGTTTGTAGAATTTATAACGAGCTCTGAAGCCAATGAGCTATTTCGCATCGACATTGATGTTGTTGATGTGGAAATCGGGTTGAAGTGTCTTCGGTTGGTTTCGAGACTAAGGGACAACGACGAGCGGTCGAGGATACCTTCTGCCAGTCTGCGATATGCAATACAGAACTGGGCGCGACACCTGCCCAACGAGGGAATAGCATCAGGGATAGCTATTTTTGCTGTTGACGATGAACATTTTTCTAGGGTTTACTCCTCCATTACGTTGTTGAGACAAAGTATGGTGGCTGTCTCTGGGGATTATCGAACGCACATGTATGACCCAGCACGAGGCTTTCCGCCACCTGCACCCTTTCATTTCAGTCACAGTTCTACCATCAACGTAGGAGATGAAGTGCGCACCACTGCAGTTTCCATGGATGGGAGGCTGATTGCCTCAGGAGGCTATGATGGAGATATCCGCCTTTGGGATAGCAGATCGAATAAGCTAATCAGTGGACCACTCCGCGGTCATTCCGGTATGGTGAAATCTGTTTGCTTCTCACCAGATTCTCGTTGGCTTGTGTCTGGAGGTGGAGATGGACTTGTTCGTGTGTGGGATTGCCAAATAGGACAGGCGGCAGGCGATCCACTTTTTGGACACACTGACATAGTGTGGTCTGTGTGCACGGATGGAAGATCCATTTTTTCAGGCAGCCATGATAAAACGATCCGCATCTGGGACCTCACTACTGGCACACAAGAGTCGCCGATCAACGCTGGTGGTTCTGTTCACGCTATTGCTCTATCCGGAGATAGTCGCATTATTGCAGCAGGAGTGAAATATGCCGTATGTGTCTGGGATGTTAAAACATGTCGTCGTATTGCCTCGATGAAGGGTCACACATCCGTAGTATGGGGAGTCGCCTTCTCTCCCGACAACCATTTTGTTGCATCGGGAAGTGATGATATGAGCGTTCTACTCTGGGACATGCAGACTTTGGCGCAGATTGGCAAATTCACTGAGCACACAAGTACAGTACACTCAGTCAGCTTCTCTCCTGATGGATGGTGGATTACTTCTGGGGGCGACACGTCTGTCCGCGTCTGGCATTGTAACACCCGCCAACCGATTGGCCCTCCATTACAAGGCCATATCGAGTGCATTTACTCAGTCAACGTCTCGCCAGACGGCCGTCAACTGATCTCCGGAAGTGGGGACGAGACTGTTCGCATCTGGTCCAAATCAACAAGCAGGGAATGGCCACACCTGTCACCGCAGATCACCACCATAGACCTCTCAAAAAACCCTTCCCCCCCTCCGCAAATGATGTCACTCGAAGGCAATCTTTCGGTTGTCTCCGCCTGTTACGCTCCCGATCACACCGTCTATGCAGCATCCACACTCGACGGACATGTATCCCTCTGGAACACCACCCACGACCGCATATGGGAGTCGGACACAAATATTCATCCGGTGCACCTCCTCAGATTATCTACGGATCGGCTTGATATATTGTCTCCAGATGGCTCCGTGTTAGCGTGGGATGTGGCTGAAGGGAAACCGACACATGGAACTCTGACTAGAACTGGACCACAGCTCAATACGAAGACTATTCATCAACTCAGACTGCAAAGTAGTTCATCTATCGACAATCCCACCGTTCGATGGATTCCTTTCAAGGTCGATGCGGGGTCATGGGCATATGTTGACGGGATGTTTATTCGATTTGAGAGCGTTGGGGGTGGATCTGTGACTTTTATTGACGTCGACCCCCGCAGCGACGGCTGTCCAAATTTGAATTGGGTCCTTCTTCCCCAGTAATCACTGCTAGCCATAACTTTGTGCTCGAATATCACGTGGAATTTGGAATGCCAAAAGAAAAAAAATCCCTCTGAGAATTTTCGTTTCTGATTTCGTCTCCCTGTGTTTGTTAGTTCATGAATCGAGGTTATTATAACAGGGATCAAATCGAACTATGAGATTTACAAGTCATTATTGTGCAAAAATGAAGAAAAGGACAAAGCAGGTCCATATCAATTAATTATTCATTCTTGAGGCGGTCGTATCCGTCCTTTCGAGAACCCTGACCCCATCCAAACCAACTTGCCCGTGAAGGTGCATTTGGTTGCTGTGGTACAAACCCACCAACAAATTCATCGCCATCTACCTCATAACCGTCAAAGTCGCCTCCTTTGGTCTCCTCGAATTTCCCAGAGGTGGTTCTCTCTCGAAGGTTTGGAGAAGATCCGGTAGAAGTTGACGCGGTCGAGAAGGCAGGATTATTTGCCGGTGGAACGGGCATCGGGCTGGATGCGAGCTGATCTAATTCGACATCAAGTCGTTTACGTCCTGCTGTTTGATCGGACGAACGTCCACCAAATATCGACCCCGGAGGAGTGTTTAGGGGATTGTTGGGAATACGTTGACCAGATGTTGTGGATTCCGAACCGGAAGCACCAGCTGCAGGCAACGTGGCCGCAGCTGTTTGGCTTATCAATGCGGCACCGCCTGCAAGGATAGACGGCCCGTATGATGTCCAAAGTGAAGAGATCAGTTGGGCAGGCCCGCCTGCAGGGTTGTTCATTGTAGGTGGAGGCTGCGTAGGGCCAGACATATCTGGTCCCAGTCGAGCTGCTGCTCCTTCCGTTCCTGGTGCCAGAGAGCCCAGAACCGCTTGCCATACGGCCCGTAGCTTCTCTTGAACGAAAAGGTAGAGACGCGTACGCACTTCGGCAATGGTTTGGTCTATTTGCTGTTCATGCTTTGCAAAGAAGGGCCGAAGATAGACCAAATAGACATAGGTTGACCCCTGTGTTTGGGGAAGGGAAAGGTAGAGGAGGAAGATTGCTTTTATGGTTGAATAGAACGGAATCCTGATTGTTCGTAAATCACTGTTGAGCAAAGGGTTCCCTGGGAATGTTGCGAGACACTGACCATGAGACCAGCCACTCCGCGAGGTACTCTACTCCTACGATACAACCCAGTACTGACCAGTACATCAACCATCGCTCTAATTCTTCTTCTGAAGCTGGTCGCTGACTGAGTGTCTTGTAGGATGCATATCCGGGATAAAGAAACGCGGTGATTGCGCTTCATGTTTGCCAAAAAAGAAACAAAAAAGAGTTGATTGTCAATTCATAAAGAAAGAATTGAATGGACCGACCTAATTATCCGCGAGGTAAAGGAGAAAATCATTACAATGAGTAGTATTCGCTTTGTAGTCCAACGATTATGCCTAGACGATCAGGGAAGGTGATCAAGAAAGATATACCTGGAAGATACGCAACCATGCCGAAGGCATGCCTACAATGATTACGTAACGGTTTTGTGCATCAGATCACTGCAACAAAACATATCATGTCGTCTCTACATTTGCCAGGACACGATTAATTATTTGAAGCAGCCGAGATCTCGGGAACCTATTCGAATTCTCTAAGGACAACTTATTCCATCCGTTTCCTTGAAAGAAGCGCAGCTGGCTCTTTAGTATGAGAATGCTGTTCCACTTTCGAAGATGGGTCCTGGGACTTGAGTTAAGGAATGATGTCTGAATTTTGATTCATATTAAATTGGGTACAATTGTCTTTCTGTTTTTGATAATTTCGATACTCGTAGCGAGACGAAGAAGGCGGATAGATCATGATAAGAGCATGGTTGTGTCGCTTGGATTTCAATAAGCGCCCAATACTGGGCGCCTGTACTATATAAGCGTTGTTTGTCCCCTGTCTTTTAATTCGTTTCCGAAATACTCAGCATGTCAAATAAAATAAACCCACGAACTTCGGAACGCTGTGATTTCACGAGGAGAATTGCTCTCAACTTGAATGACTCGGATCCCTGAGGCAAGAGTCTGAGGGTACGTACGCTTCGCTCCTCTTGGCATGCAATATGTCTTGGCAGGGCAGGTATCAGTTTACGATATTGTGGAGCCACTGAATAGGCGGCTGGATTGATTCTAGATTCAGGTGTCCCGCGATAAGCAATATGTATACAGTACAAGTGTTCTTGTTTCCTTTACCGGGTGGAAGTAAATTACATCGGAGGTCTGCGCGACATTTTTCTCTTTCAGACTCCGGTACACTTACACCTCAAGGAGAGGGCTGCAAGATTTCATCCGCCTGTAGTATTCGGGCCATCGGGTCCTTGGTCATCCCGATATCTCGTTCTAGCTCGTTCTTCTGTCACACTCCACATGTAAATCTACGTTCTGCCACCTCATGAAGGTTGAAACAATCTCGATTGCTGAACAATCTCTGAATTAAGTATTGAATCGGTTGTGATAGACATCATTGACGAAGAAGCTTGAATCGAAAGGATTCTAGGTCTCAAGTTTCGGGATCTAGGAACTTGATCATGAATGACACCATTCTGGAGGCTCGGGACGGATGGGTCTTGATAGAGCAATATTACATATGGGTTAAGTAACCTACACGGTTATATATAACAACATCAGAAGTGTATACAATAGTATACATTGCAATTTACTTCCGAGGGTCATCAGTTTATCCAGCTGTGTGTCGAATTCAGGTTTCAAAGGCTCAGGAAAGGATTGAATTCCAAGACATGAACTTGTTATTGTTGACGGCAATCAGTTTTAAAAATTTAAAGCATACAGGCTTGCGGTTTTTGGGCGTGAGAACTTGAAAGGTAATAGACAAGTGAGCCAATTGAGTCCGAGAAGGCCGTTCATGTAGACGGAATTTATTACAAAATGGGGTTTTCAAATTCGGCATACTTCTCTCACTGCAACCACCATCTGCCTACTGCCCGATTTTTCTCTCTTCCTTTCAGTATTGGAGGATGCCCCGGAGGGACACTCAAACCCAAAGGCTTCAGGACAAGGAGGCAAAGCGAGCTAGAGGTTGATCCCAGTTTATACATATCTTCAGGGGGTCTCTAATCCTTCCGTGTTTAGGAACTCTTTCCTGTGCGGAATGTCGACGGTATGTTCTGGAATAGCATCCTCGCGTGGCTAAGGACAATCTGTTCCTTGGTCCCCTTCCGTTGATGGGAACATCCGATGGAAGAATTCTCACTATGTCAGACACTAATATCATTCATCAGGCTTAAACTCAAATGCGATAAAACTCTTCCGTGCTCGAGGTGTGTCCCGTCTTCGGACTCAGTGTTTCTTTGCCACTCACGCTCATTTTCTCCAGTTGTAAACGTAGGGGTTGTTCAGCCATTTGTCCGAATGGCAGTCTTGTTACGGGGCAAGGAACTCGGTGCGTGTTCTGATCTCTCTCGGTGTCGCCGTTGGGCGGAGCTATTAGCCAGGATGAATAATGCATCCGTCAGTCACTGTCAGGCTCGTCGAACCAGTCGTGATACTCCCCTCAATTCTAATGCCCCTCTCGACCAAGTTTTCATTCGCTGACCACACACATTATTTAGATTTGTCCTCGCGGATACCGAGAAGCTGCACCATAAAATTTCTCAAATGTCAGACCGTATAAGACTTTTGGAAGATGCTCTCGCAATTGCTCAGTCAGCCCTAAACGGCCCAAATGCCGAACCACATCCTTTGCTGGACCGTGAATTGCTTAAAATAAAGTCCTCTATCGAGTTGCACTCTGCATCGATTACCGGTTCCTTGGTGCCAGAGGATATACTAGAAGCTGAAGAAGAGGAAGATGGGGATGACGAGCAGTATATTGATGCTTTTGGAACCTTGGCTATCCGCAACGGCGGTGCTGCGACTTTTTATGGAAGGTCTGCTGGTCAAGAGTCGCTTCTAATCGTGAGCCGTGATCTTTTCTAGCTTCAATTTTTTAAAGTATTAATCTTTCAAAACAGGGGGAAGTGACTGCATCAACCGAGGAGAATCACTTGCCTCTTCAGCCGTGTGGTATCTCTGCAGCTTCCTCGTTCTCCGATGTCAGTTCAGATGGTGGCAAATCTACTCAAACATATTACACCCAGCAGTACAATGTTCTATCCTTTGAAGGGCACCTTCCGGAAAATGTAGCGAATCTTGCCCATGGGTTTCCACTCTCAGTGACGTCATCGATGCTCAACCCCCAAGAGCCCGTCACGCTGTCCACACTCATATCCCACTTCCTACCTCAACCCGATGAGGCAAAACGTCTCGTACAGCTCTATCTCCAACAAGCACCATGGTTTTTTGGTGCAGTCACCGAAAAGCAGATCGAGGAGGAAGTCATGCCTATGTGGTATGGTGTTGCTTCAAGTAATGGTCTGAGCCCGACTGTTACTATTAGCAATCCGAGAACCGGGACATCCCATGATTTAGCTTTGTTGTTCATGATCTTCTGCTTTGGTTCGTTGACGGACATGGATTTGCCGTCCCCACCTGAAAATCCAATATCGGACAAGTTCTACCAACTTGGGAAAGCCGCATTGACTTTGGATCCGAATGCGCCTGCAGGTAATGACCATGATCTTACAGCTCATTTTATCTTGCTGACTTTGCGTTGTATAGATAGTTGGTCGACGAAAAGTGGTATCTTGGATAGGCCGCCATCGGTCGCAACAGTCCAGACTCTGAGCTTGATGGCTATATATGAGGGTCTGCGGGGTGGTGAGAACAGCATTGAGAGTACTTGGCTGCTCTTTGGTTTAGCCACGAAGTTAGCTCAAAGCGTACGTTTTTTTTTGCACACTGGAAAAATGTGTGAAGCTCATTACTCTTTAGATCGGTTTACGTGAGTGAAGGGTCCACGAAGTGGAGAAACATTCTTACTTATTTCTCGTAGACCGAGACTCTGCACGTTGGAAACTCCCTCCTGCTGAAGTTCAGAAGAGACGGGGCTTATTTTGGGAGTTATTCATCACGGATTGTTGGCAGGTTGGTTCAACCATCCAAATTTAGTGCCATTCCTGGCTTAAAATTGTGATAGAGTCTAGCAACAGGACGTCTAGCAACGTTTTCCTTGCCATTCGTCGATTGCGAATTACCGTTTGACTCGGACCAGACAATCGCAGATGACGGCTCGTCCCAACCGAGTTGTACGTACTAGAGCTAGTTTGGATGAATTATCTGCTGACTGTTATGATTAGTCCCATTCTGGAAAGCTCGTTTTGGTGCTGAATGTGTTTCTGCGGTTGTGCAAGGGACCTTAACTTCACGCGCTCCGAAATACTCTATTATTTTGGACTTGGATCGCAAAGTTCGCGATATGGAACTACCCTTGTATGCGCATGGAGATCCACCTCAGGGTAAAAACCTCCGGGAAACTATGTCTCATTTCATGCCACAGAACTATCGTGAACTCAGTAAGTAGAATTCGACCCTCACACTCCTGGCGACCTTTTTTTTTTTTAACATGCTCTCTATTAGCTCTACTCTACATCCACCGCTGCTTTTTCGCACATGCGATTTCCAGCAATCCTATCGACCCAATTAAAAGTCAATATGCACCATCATTCCTGGCAGGTTATCGAAGTGCCTGTACCATCGTAAATGCCGTAAAACAGCAGTTTACAATGTTTTCAGCCCAAATTGCCAGGTTTTGGGTTCTGTGGACGCATGCCTTCTCAGCTTCGGTGAGACTCCCCCTTTTATTTACTTTGCGATTGATTATAAGTAATGGTCTTCAGGTTATGTTGTCATCAATAACTATTCATGCTCCACGCTCGAAAATGGCTCCTGCAGCTTTGCTAGAGCTGAAGATTGCGTGCGATTTATTTGAAGATGCCTCAAAATTCGGTGGCAGGGCGACTAAATTTTTAGTGAGCAGAATCCTCCGTTTCATGATTCACGGTTTCTAACCTCTTCACAATATAGCCAATATTAAGGAGATTACGGGGAAAGGCTCAACAGGCCTATCGGGATGCAAATAGTGGGATGCCCCCGGAGATTCCAAATGATATCTTCAAACCATCTCAGTCCGACGAACAAAAGGATGAATTATCCATCTTCAGTGGCAAAACGCACACCGTTAGCACTGTTTCGGCGGTATCACCTCCAGTTTCACGTTCAGCTTCGTCCTCCCAAGGCGGCAGTCCGTCACAAATATATGCGGATAATCCGTCTTTCGCTGGCGTACATCCGAGCCTCCTTTCCGAATTGAATTCATTCCAACCATTTATTCGGGAACAAGTGGAGAATGCTTACAGAATCGGGGGAGATGTCTTTGGTGGAGAGCCTATGGTTATTGATCCTATCAGGTATATCCCTGCAGGACTGATCAGTGGTGTTCCAACACCCGCGCAGCCTCAGCCATCGTCAGTGCAACAAATGGCTAAACAGTTGCAATTACAGCAAATAGAGCAGGAGCAGCAGAGAAAGGCTGTATTGCAGCAGCAGCAACAACAACAACAACAACAACTGGAGAACGAACGTTTGGAACGAGAGAGGCAAGAGTTGGAAAGGTTAGAGTTGATAAGACAAGAGTTGGAACGACAAGAGATGGAGCGCCAAGAACTGGAAAGGTTGGAGCTCGCACGTCGGCATGCAGAACAGCAGGAACTTCACAGACAACAGGAATTCAGGCTTCGTGAGCTTCAACGACAACAACATGCTCAGCAAGAAGCCATTAATCGACAAGACCAGCAAGCATTGCGACGGCAACAAGAGAGGGCCGAACAATTACAGAAGCAGGAGCAGTATCGTCAGCAACTTGAGATTCAGCAACGTCAACTCGAGCAGACGGCCCAGTATCCTCGCTTCCAGTCCAACTCTGCGGCCAACGTGGCACCCGCGACGACCACGACACGTCAAAAGCCATCTCCAAACTCGGCCCACACACTTCGGCGGCAAGTCTCGCATTCCCAATCATCTTCAAATCTTAGCCAGATGTATCAACAAACTCAGCAAGGCATGGATCAGATCACTCCTCAGCAAACAGGTAGTGTGCCAGTACCTCCCAATTTTTCCGGAACTGGCGTCTCCCAGGTGAAACCAGCCACCCAGCCTTACTTCCAGGCTTCCATGTCACATACTCAGATTACCTCCCAACACATCACCACAACTCCCAGAGCTTCGCAACCCCAGCATTCTATGTATGCCATTCCTCGAAATGAGTTCCCCCTTCCCGACTCGATGGGTTCAACTCCTGCCTATTCCCCCCAAACCACACCTTTTAGTCAATCACCACTTCCGTCCAGTCATATCTCACCCATCGCAGAAACCTATAAATACTGGCCTGCAGCGACTTCTTCCTTTGCTATGCCTGTCGATCTGCCGTCTGGTGTTTCGATTTCAGACTTTAATCCGCAGACACCGTTGCAACCGCAACCTCATTACCACCATTATACACCTGAAGGTGCGCTGAGGGGCATCGCAGCTGATGATAGTAGTCTGCAAGAGACGTGGCAAAGTTATATGAACAAGGTATGGATCAATGTTATCCTTCAAAGAGTCTCGTGTCTGATAAATTTGAACAGGTTGGCTCGCCTCGACAATTCTTAGAGGATTGATTGATGTTTGCCATATGTATGTTGTAATCTTTTCTTTTCTTAAGCCACCGTCGGTCCTTGGAACGCACGTATTTTAAAAAAGCATATGTTTTGGTGTAAATTATCATTGTCTTTTGTTATCTTGCTTTTTGAAGGCTACAGTGGGACTATTCACAGTCGTTCACTTAGACCTTTTGCTATGATCTTATTTCATTTCCCAATTCGCATCTTTGGTTGGTTATTCGAATCCTTGCTGTTTTCGTATTTTGCTTGTGAAATCCGAATATAATTATATATAGGCTTTTACAAGTCAAAGATTCTTAAAGTCCTTGACATAATAGCTTGCCTCTATGAACCTGGGTCTTACAAAGCTTCATTTCCATCGGCATAGATACCAGTGACGCAAGGAGAATTCCCGACGAATCGGCGAAGCCTATTGAACCCATCTTGAACTCACGTTCCTGACGCATCCACTCAAGGTCATTCATGGTCGAGTTTGAAGGCGGCGTCGAGGGTAGTTCGTGGTTGACGTGATAGAAGGCGTTCACACTGAAATACCAATGTGAGATTTTTTTGGGATGAGAAGACATAAATGGGATGCATTGCTTACTATGCCAATCCGCCGCATATACCCTCTAAAGAGACTAAGATGAACACAAGCCAGATGCTCGTTGCGTCAACTTCTTCGCCGTTTGATCCATCACCGGGCCCTAAGATGCCCCTTGCTGATTCTAATGTCAACAATAATAGGATACAGAACTGGATGGTGGATGGCACAGGGAGGAATCGACGTGGCAGAGGTGGAATGCCAAGTGATATTGACGATCGAGAAAGAAAAACATTTGATTGGTATACGAGCTGGAAATGAACAAACATGATGAGGTGGTGTGCTTTTGAAAAAAGAAAAAAAGAAGGTAATTCGTACCTGCCAGAGAGGGTAATAGTCCCGTACACTGTGGATGATCCTGCTGAGCAACCAATGTCTCGGAGATGGAACAGGGTATAGAAGCGTGGGTCCTATGCCTTGATTAATGGTGTATTCGAACTAGACACAATTGTTAGGAGGTGGAGGGACCAATGAAGCATTAGAGAAATATACAAGATAAACGCAGACTGCAAATTGAAAAAAAAAAAGAGGAATGAGACCCTTCTTTCAACACGTAATAAAATGGTGTACTGACATAATGGTAGCATGTATTTTCGAAGGAGTGGTTTCACTAATCTCCACTTGTCCTTTGCAGTTAGCGCGATCCCTCTCTTGGGACCGGGAGACAATCTTCCTTCTTCTTCACCGATATCGTCCGCTTCTGCAGCAAGAGGAGTATATGGCAAAGCTGATAGAGGTGGTGGTGGGCTAAGGAATTCTTCGTACGTGTCAGGCGCTGTCGGATCCAAGAAAGCAGAGGCATTCGGAAGAAGGAAAAAATAGGTAAGGGGAACGACGGATGGTAAAACCTACTGCAAAATGAGCCATGCTTTTTTGGAATAAATAATATCAAGTGACTTGCAGATGATATCCCAACCCCGGTTCTTACTCCCAAACCACGAACTATCCACCAAAGAAAGGAACCTACGAGTCCAGCAGCGCCAGTGCCAGAAGCAAAGTAACTATCACAACATATAATATCTGCCAGTTGGAAATAATCGACTTTTACATACCCGACGCAATAACCAGCAACGGAGGAAGGAGCATATGTGGTTGATAGTTGCAGGAACGTGATTTCTCCCAAACCTAAGGGCGGTTAATTCAAGATTCGTCCTCAGAACTATTGTTTATTGACGGTACCTGTCGACAATGAGGCGAAACAGATACCAAGAAGGCGCATATACAAATTATCAAATAGTGCGATGACCTAGGCAAAACAAATCAGCTTGGTTTCTCAGAGTAATGTACGAGTGATCTAAATACTTACAAGCATGCCCAATGTGCTAAGCAAGCAGCAGCCTGATAAGCGCTTAACATATCGTATTCGGCCCTTCAGGAGGTATGACCAGGTCACCTTTGCTGAAAGAGAGGGCGCAATGTTACAAAACAGTATGATACCTTTCGGAGTTGATGGGGGCACTAGGTCCAGAGCTGCTGAGAGTATTATGACATAAAGAACTGGGAAATAATAGTGAAGACGACGAATTTGTAATTTCCGGAAACACACTCACCATTATTAATGACTCCGAAGAGAAAGAACGATATTCCAAGTTTACGAAAGAGGCGGCGCTCATATTCTGCTCACATCCTTAGACTTGTCCGTTAATGAACAAAAAAATCATACCCTTGAAATCGTGAGCATCATCCTCTGGAGTCTCAATAAAGTCTTCAGACGATTCAGGTGATATGAGCCTCAATGGTTGGTGAAGGTCTGAGAATGTCGTTTGTCTAGGCATAATTATACCACTATCGCTTGGGAAGTGTCAAAGAGCTCGACGGCTGGAAGGAATCTAGAGAGTCCTACTAAGGAGGCTCATCCCGTACATCAAAAACGGGCCGGATTAGTCAGTCTGGCTACAGGACGGAATGTTACTGGTGTCTGTGGCTTGATACTGATATTGATACTCGGAGCCACGGCACTTATGTAATATCTTCACAGCCACTGATTCACACACCACCACGACAACGACAGCAACGACGCCAGTGACAGGGCAGCAATGGCAGCAATCTAAAGCGGGCGTATATGAAGTATGGCACTGTGTTTTCCTTTTATGTTATTACTCACATACTCCACAGTCTCTCCACAGTCTCCACTCTCCAATGCAACGAGAAACACTTGTTGCATGCACTTTCAGTGACAAGAAGGACAGAACATGAGACCAAAGAAGGTCTCATGTTCTGTCGACACGATAAGGGGGGTTTACCCTCCTTATCGTGCTGAAAGCGTCACCTGTTCGCACACGCCAAGCACGAAAAACACCACATTGGTGTGTGTTCGTGCTCGACGCCCTTTTCAAGCACGAGAACATCACGAGGGTACAAACGACGAGGGTGGGGCTTGGCCTGTCGTGCCCTTCCCCCAATAAATGGTAGGTTATGTTTGTTTTCGTGATTTTATCTTACTGACTATAGTCCATCTACAACTAAATGCGACAGAGACCAAGGCATGCCGCACCACCTCACTAGCGAGGTGTGTGGTGTTTTTTTTTGTTCGTTGACATCAATGACATGGTG
>Ga0307507_10004683_pt1 | contig 23747 bp, 7 predicted proteins | sample 7_EM_MG_FD_207223 | JGI IMG/M metagenome (GOLD analysis project Ga0307507, IMG submission 207223) | Populus trichocarpa ectomycorrhiza microbial communities from riparian zone in the Pacific Northwest, United States - 7_EM | ecosystem: Host-associated > Plants > Roots > Unclassified | place...
TAATATAACGGTGCTAGGGCACCGCCCCCTATAGCTGGCTTGGCGCAATATCCAGAGTCCGCCTATAGCGTGCTTATATACCCCTAGAGCCCCCTTTTACCCTCTTTTCTTCTCCTTAGCTTAGTATTCTTATATAGTAGCAATTTACAAGCTTTGGTTTAGAAGTATTTATACAAGCCTATTATAATACGCGTAATAACTATATAGGTGCTATTATAGAGTCTTTTCTTAGAGTAGAGATTCTATAAAAGAATTATAAGCGCGCCTACCTTTAGAAAAAGCTTTAATAAAGGTAGGCTATTAGGGTTAAATATCTATAGAAGCTCTACTAGCAGCAGTTCTATATAATTATCTTCTCTATTTTACTTTATAGAGTCTATAAAATAAAAGGTACTTAGAGAGCCGTAGAGCCGCGTAAGGATAGCCTCGTTAATCTCAACCATATATTATAATAACAAAGTATTATATATAAACGCTAGATGAACAGGCATTATATTTAAAGAATTAATAGCTATATATGGCTATTATAGAGACTTAAGAGGATTGCTAGAAAACTTAATAAAAATATAGCTGCGGGCGAATCTATATAAGGGCAATTGGGGTGGATAAACTAGCTGCCAAATAATACTAAATAAGGAAAAAAACAAACAAATAAAGAAAGGAATCCTATAATGCCAGCTACGCGCATAGCGTAGCGCATGTAATGGGCAGTCCCGTTACACCATAGTATTATTATAAATAGTTAGGATAGCGCGATTACGGAAGGTATTAGAAGTAGTATATACCTAACTACGTCTATTACAGACCGCTGCCTTTTTCCTTCTAGTTATAAATCTTAAAGTAAGCTAGTATTACTAGCTAGATATCCTAATCTAGTAGCAAAGATCTTTTCTAGAGTCTTTCCTAGGTAGTTTAGTAAGAAAATAGATCTATAGGACTTTCGTAAAGAATAGTTCTCCTTATTTACTTTGGAGAGAATAACTCCTTAAGCTTCTCTTTAGACCTTTAGCTAATAGCCTAGGATAAATAAAATCCTATAGATTCTATATAGAAGATCTTCTATAATAAGGTAGGCTTTTTATAGAATTATAAAAGATATCCCATCTGGTCCTAGAGCCTTTTTATTAAAGCTAAAGAAAATTCCTTATTTAACTTCTATTTTCTCTAGTTCTAGCTATTTCTATTTATTGTCTATTATATAGTCCTTCTACTTTATAGGGCTAGTAGAAGGGGGTTAGGGAATAAAGTAGTTATAAAAACTTTGCACTAGTCCTCGAAGCTTTTTACTAGTCTAGTATTCCTATCTTTACTATACTGTAAACTAGGGAGCGTACTTACGTACTTACGTACTAAGTTATAACACGTAACTTATTATATAACTTAGCTACCCTTTATTCCATAGTTTAATTAATTCCAACGCCTCTTGCGCTATATTTACGAATCCGTTTATATCTTTCCTAAGTAGTTATACTACTGCTAATATGAAGTCTGTAATACTACTATAGCGGCTTATTAGGTTTTATTAATAAATAGCTTTATTTTAGGTAAGAAAATAATAGCAAACTATATAAATATTACTTAATTTTCTTTTAAGCTATTTATAGGAGTTATATAAATTTAATTAAAACTCTTATTATATTAAAACTAAGTAGTTTAAAGCCTATTTTTTTTTTTTAAAAATAGGAACTAAATAAACTACGTAACTAGTTATTAAGATAATCTTTATAATAAAGGGCACTACTATTCGCATACTCCCTAATTACTACGCATACACCCCCCACCTTATTTAGTTTAGACGCTTCCTCGTTAGGTTAGATATTTCCTCATTAAGTTAGAATATCACGTACGTTTGACTTGTTTGCGCCTACATCACGAAAATCAAAGTACGCGGCACGTAAATTTTACAACCACAGCATCACGATTAAGTCTTGATTTTAGTAATAGTATAAGTAGTACAGTCTAAATTTGGATCGCGCCTAAGTCAATTAATTAGATTGCGTAGTACTTTATAAGGCATCACGCAAACTGATTTAGGTATACCGCCTCTGCTTCGCGCCCACACCCGCGCCCAGGTATGCGCCCGGTGGGACCCAAATTAACATCTCTACTTCGCATCTAAGAGCCTGCAATTACAGAGCATCGGGGCAGTCAGTAAATTAACTCTATAACTAGCTCTATAATTGCCAATCGTGTTAATAGATCTACTCGTAGAGAGTCCTTAACATTTGAGCGAAATATAGGCTCGCACTTTTAATTTTCGTGACGTAGGCGCAAACAAGTCAAACGCACGTGGTATTCTAACTTAATAAGGAAATATCTAACCTAATAAGGAAGCGTCTAAACCAAATAAGGTAGGGGGTGTATACGTAGTAATTAGGGGGTATATGTATAGTAATTAGGGGGTATATAAATAGTAGCGCCGATAATAAATGCCTATTTATAATTTTATAGCAATTATATAAAAGTTTTATAATTTATTAAGTCTTTAATAATAATTATATTAGTATAGACCCTTAATATAATACTACTTTTATTTATACTTTAGTCTAGTTTTAAAATATACTTAATTTAAGGGCACTACTAGCCGCATACCCCCTAATTACTACGCGTACACCCCCTAAATTACTATATGCACCCCCCCCCCCCAAAATAGGCTTAGATCCTTCCACTTCAAGTTAGAATATTACGTATGTTTGACTTGTTTACACCCAAATCGCGAAAATAACACTACGCGCCCATACCTAAATCAACACCGCATATATACCTTGCCTTCTTATTCAAGAGCCTGCAATTATAGAGCATTGTAGTCGCCCGGCTGGCTTTACGGCTGGCTCTACGGGTCGCGTTAGTAGCTCTACTTAGCGGGGGCTCTCGGCGTTTGAGTGGGATACTGGCTCCGCTACCCGCGGGTGAGCGCGGTCGCGGTCGCGGGCGCGGGCGCGGGCGTGCCCGTAGAGGCAATCTGCAGACGTCAAATTTATCCCATAAATCAGACCCCCGGGGAGAAATTGCGCCACGCTTGTAAACTCCTGCGAACTCCTAAGCCAATTAGAAAAGCGTACTAACTCCTACTAAGTCCTGCAAACTCCTAGACCAATCAAATTTTACTAAGAGGAATTTCTCCCTAAGGGTCTAAGAGCAAATGGGCGCCCTTTATATACAACTTTAGAATTTCTTATTAGGCGATAACTCTTCTATTACAACGTTGTATCTTATACTCCAAGTTAACTCTAAAATACTCCTAACTGGATCTAATTAAAAGCTATTTACTTCCTCTATCTAATTAAGAAGTAATAGACGCTACTAGCGGAATACACGTGCCCCTATCCAATAATTCATAAAGCCCTTTATCTAGTGCCCCTCCTAGCCCTCTTCTGCCTCCTAATAGACATCCTAATAGGTATCTTAACGAACTTAACAGCGATATGGACTACCTTAACAATAAACTTAATAGCGACACTATTAAGGCCCTATAGCCTTCCTCTAACAAACCTTTCTTTCCTACCTACGATTAATATAATATAACCTTTAGGGAACGGCAGTCTACGCAATTTAAGCTATAATAGGTGGCTAATACACTACGCCGCGTTTAATAGGGGTTTTAAACCTTTCTACTTGCTTGGGTTGGGGCAGAAAAGGGTAAAGAGGTTATAATTAAGCACCGCTAATATGCCCACCTATAATACCAACAGTATATACTAATACGTGCTATAAAGGATCCGCGCATAAGCGATATCTGCCTACGTCCTTCTCTAGCAGATTCTTTTGCTATAAAGCTTAACAATCTTATCTATTAGCCCTATTTTACTTAATTTAATTATACCACAGACCTAGAGATGCTAGACTTTAAGCTAGCCTTTAGGACTATCCAAAAGGTTGCCCTAATATGGTATGCTGTTTTTTTAAGACTTATAAGCAACTAGCGCGCCTACTAAGCTAGTTATAACGCACTACCCTAGTCTAACGCGTTAGCTAGGCGACTATTTACTATTACTAGCATAGTATATTATTCTCAGGCTAAAAAGCGATCTAGCTTCCTCTCTTTAATACTAGATGTCTATTTAATAGGCTCTAGTATAAAGCGGCGAGTAATTAAGACTCTGTTAGGGCTTAGAATATGCTATAGTTACTATTAGGCTAATTAGTTAATAAGTAAAATCGCTAAAGAGACAGAGGTATGGTATCTAACTCCTTTAAACTTCTAGGCCAATTAGCTAACGTCTTTAGAGATAGCTCCATCTCCAAACATTTAATAAGTAGGCAATGATTATCTATAACAACGTTAACTTTAAGGATAAAAAACATAACGAGCTTATAGGCCATACGGATACTATACAGTTAATAACAACAGCGGCTATTATTCTCTGCCCTAAGCTATAACTTTTAGGTCTATATTAATCCATACACAATCTAATAATACCACTTAGGCTTAAAGATATATTGGCTGCCTGTCACGGAGTGAGTATAAGTGGTGATAATATATAGCGAAGTAGATATTATTAAGCTATATATATAAACTGTATAATAAGGTTAAGACGTTACGTAAGGAGAGAAGGTAAGGAAACGGGAAGAAAGGGTATATATTATTAGTTTGGTTACTTAGTTAATATATACACGGAGCAGAATAGGATTTAAGGAGTGGTCCTGGCAGAACTTAGCTAAATTTAGTAGACTTTAGCAGAATATGGCAGAATACGGCAGATTGCCATTAAATTGCTATAAATTACCAGTAAATTACCATTAGGTTATTGTCTCGCGGTTAGTCTCTTATTATTACATTAGTGGAAATAGGTAGATATATATAAGGTGTTACGGAGGTGTTCCGTAACAGTACCCCCCCTCTAAACTTAAGCTTCTGCGAGATAGGGCTATAATAGTTCTGGGTAGAGTTTATAAAAGTCTTCTATGGCTTATATAAGTCCTATAGAGTTAATAGGTTCCTATATAGGCTTATAAAAGCCTCTCCATTTAATAAGGTATATATATTAGCGTTTTTATTTATTATACTTAATGTTGTTAATTCTTTTAATAAGGTACTTATCCTTACTATCTACTTTAACTAGTGGGGGAGGGTCCTAGATCTATTTAGGTAGGGTGTCTAATATAGGGACAGTAGGGTGGAGGACTAACATATAGAATATAGGGTGGATTTTAACCGTATTAGGGAGCTTTAGTTAGTAGGCATAAGGAGAGATAACTCTCTTAACCTTATAAGGGCCGGCGTTCTTCTAATTAAGTTTCTTAGTAGGTTATTTTATGTTTAGATTTCTTATATCTAGCTAGACAAAGTTACTAATTTAGTAGGCTGGTGCTAGGGTTTAGTTCTTATTTACTACAGCTTTATAAACAGATTAGGCCTATATTATTTTATTAATAAGGAACTCTTATAGTTCTTCCATCTTCTTTATAAATTTATTTACTTCTGCAATCTGTAAGGCATAATAAGTGAGGCAAGGGATATTACTAAAGGGTTTAAAACCCATTTGCGGGTACTAGCCGTAGTTAGCTAAAAATAAGGAGACCTTTATAGTTTCTAAGATGGAGTTATTTATAGTAAACTTAGTAAATGCAAGCCAGTTTATTCAGTTGTCCTATAAATATAAAGTATATATCTAAATATACTATTCCATTATAGCATTTACACATTCCGTTTAACCGTCCATTTCTAGGTAGTATACTATAGATAATAGTACTTTAATGCGGAGTTAGGTAGTTAGTTCTTTCTAAAATATAGAGATAAACTATCTACCTCTATTAGAGACAATTATTTTGGGATGTCTATAGAGTTTCTATATATAATCTAGGAATAATTAGGCAATAGTAGGTGCTAATATATTAGGGTAGGCAATTAAGTGTTTTATCTTAGATAGTTAGTCTATAACTACTATAATATTTATACACCCTTTACTTATGGGGAGCTTAACAATAAAGTTAATTAAGATATCCTTCTATCTTTAGTCCGGAATAAGTAGTGGCTTTAGAAAGCCATTATACATTTTATATAAAGCTTTAGCTTATTAGTAGGCATAGTAGCTAGAGATATACCTTCTTATTATATTATATATATTTAGCTAATAGTACTCTTATTAGAGGAGTTCTAGGGTTTTTCCTTAGCCTAGGTGGCTGGCTACTAGTAGATTATATATATATTTAAGGAGCTTAAGCTTAAGTTTATTGTGGTTAGGTATAACTAGGCGGTTTTAGTAGTATAAGCGGTCTCTACAAGCTTTATATTTACTTAGAGAAATTCTTTTAAAGCATCTAATGCCGTCTTAAATTAGCTTAAGCATTTTTTAAATAAACTCGTTATTTAGGTATTTATTAACTATTATTTATTTAGTTAATTAATCAGTTATTTTAAGAACGTGTATTATAACGTCTTTAATAGGAGGGTTAAATAGCTTAGGGCAAAGCAGGGTTTAATTACGGTAGGTATACGCTTCTTCCTATACTGGTATATCTTATAAACATTAGGTTAGGGTATTAGGTTTTTAACCTTAAATACCTAGGCGGTATATAATTAAGAATTAGAAATAAAACAGATATTCTAACTAGCGGGCTTAATAATAACTTAGCTATTTTATAGTTATAAAGTACTATAAATTCTTATAGTCGTTAAGGACTTTAATTAGAAATCCAGCGCCTTCTAGTTTAGGTTACTATTATTTAAAACACCTAATAATGGCTAATAATTCCTTATCGTAGATCTCATGGTTATATTTAGCTAGGCTTAATTGTTTTAAGAAGTATGCTATAGGGTATATTACTCCTTTCTTATTATACTAAGATAGAATACTTCTAGTAACATAGTTAGATAAATTAGCTTTTATAACACTCTTTTAGTTTAGGTTAAAGTATTAGAGTATAAGTGCAGGAGTAAATATAGCTTTTAAATAAGTAAAGCCCTTTTTATATTCCTTATTAAAGATAAAGGCTTTATCCTTCTAGGTTAAAGCTATAAGGGGTAAAACTAGAGTAGAGAAGTTGTTAATAAACTATTAGTAAAAGTTAGCAAATCCTATAAAGGCTCTTACGCCCTTAACATTCTTAGGTTCCTACCAGTTTACAATTACTTTAATCTTCTTTAGGTCTATTTATATACTATCTATAGAAATAATAAGTCTAAGGTATAGGACTTCCATTTTATAAAATTTATACTTATCTATATCTAATTATAAGCTAGCTCTATATAGGGCTTCTAAAATAAGGTTAACGTGTTTCTTATATTTAGTTAGGTTATTACTATATACTAAGATATTGTTAATATAAGTAGTATAGAAAATATCTAGATAAGGTTATAGAGTGTTATTTATAAAGTACTAGAATAAACTTGGGGCATTTATAAGACTAAACAGCGTTACTAAGTATTTAAATAGTCTATACCTAGTGCGGAATATAGTAAGCCATTTATCTCCTTTTATAATATGAAGGCGGTTAAATGCGTAAATAAGGTTAAGTTTTATATAGTAGCGAGCCTTACTTAATTGGTTTAGTGTTTCTTAAATTAACAGGAGCGAGTACTAATTCTTAATGGTAATAGTGTTAAGAGCTTAGTAGTCTATATAGAATCGTAAACCGCTGCTAGGTTTCTTAATAAAGATTATAGGTATAGCTATAGGTAAAGAGCTTACTCTAATAAATCCTTTACTTAGGTGCTTGTCCAAGTACTTTTATAGTACTTTAAGTTTATTCTAGGACATTCCATATAGAGGTCCGAATTCTAGCTATTTTCCTTCTTTAAGTACAATCTTATGGTTATATAGTTAGTATTCTGCTAACTTATTGGCTTTCTTTTATAAGAATACCTCTAGGTGCTTATAGTAGCATACTAGTACTTTTATGGCAGGGTTAGTGTACTTCTTTAGTGCTAGGGCCTTTTTAATATCGGCCATTATAATAGCGAAAATTGTATATTTAGGTTTCCTAGCGAGTTATACTAATAAGGTAGCTCTAATTATATAGATGTCTAAGGTATTAAGCAAGCTTAGATTATCCTTAGTTTCTTATATAGTTTCTTATTTAGGTTTAGGTTTAGTATTAGATATAGAGTTAGTATTAGATTTAGGTTTAGGTTCTTTAAGTATTCTTTTTATAATAGAATACTAGTTCTTCTAGTACCTTTATATATTAAGCTTGGACTTCTGCTTAGTTTAGGGCGGTATAGCAGTTAGGATCGGTTTGTATAGTTTAGTATAATTTTTAAGTTCTTAGTAGATGTTAGTAGAAATCTTATATTAGTAGAATTTAGTAGAATTTTTATATTAGTGGAATTAGGTAGACTTTTTAGGTATAGGGTAAATATTAGTAGATTTTTTAAACTAGTAAATCCTAGTAGATTTTTTAAATTTTGGTTTAGGGTCTAAGCAGCAAGTTATAAGGCACTTCTACTTATAATAGGAGGTAGTAAATAGAAGCTTAAGGTTGTCCTAATTAATAGTTACCTTATATAGCTTTATCTAGGGTTGTCTAAGGATTACTAGGTAACCTAAGGTAGTTATAAAGAGCTTAATTAATTCTTTATAGTTTAGGTATTAGAGTCTTAAGGCCGCTATATAAGTAATACAGCCTAAAATAGTGCGTTTACCATTAAATCTAAATACATTAATATGCTGGTTAAGGGGTATTAAGGTAAACCTATTATCTTACGCAAATATCTTATTAATAAATCTTATACTACTAGCTCCTATATTAATTAGGACTTAAGCGTTAGCCTATTAACCTTTCTGCTAAAGATAGTAGTTAACGGTTATACTATAATCCTAAGAGTTAGGGTTTGCTATATCTAATGCATTTAATAAAATCCTATAATATAGCTATCCTAAAGAGTGACTTAACTCTAGAATATGCCTTTTAGTAGTAAGCGGGAAGGGGTTCCTCTAGAATATTAGTTATAACTTTATCCTTATAAGTAGTGCTTATTAGATATAGAACTGGAACTAGGTAAAAATTAGGGATAGTAACTAGAGGATTAGTGCGGTAAATGGCTACTAGTGTTAACTATTTATAGATCTTTTTAGAAGGGGGCGGAGCAGTAGTTAGAGAAGTAGGAGCTACTTCTATATTTAAAGCAAAGGCCTAGCTTAGTGCGTTATTCTTATTTAGAGGACCCTAGTAGGGCGTATCCTAGGGTCCTAGTATTAATATCTATAGCATTAGGGTGCTTAGGCTAGGATAATAGCTTAGTAGACATTTATAGGGTTATTATATTATATTAAGGAGCGGACTTTAGTATTAGGCGTAGTATATTATTATACCATTTATTAATAACGTTTATATAGGCGTTAAGGGCTCCTAGTAGGTCTATACTAATTAGGGAAGTTTTTGGTTTAGGGCTTAAAGATTTAATAAGACTGTTAATTAGTATAGAGTTATTCTAGTCTATTTCCTTTATATAATAATTAAATTTAGAGAAGTATACTAGAAAACTTTTCTTTTCTTAAGTTATATAGTTTATCTTCCTTTAAGTAGTAGCTTAGTAGTTTAGGTTACTATATATAGCTTTAAGAAGTATAACTAGGCTTTATACTAAGTTTAGCTAGAGAGGTTTAATTAGGTTGGCTATATCTCCTCTTAGTTAACTTAGGGCATAGTAGAGTTAGTTAGCTTTAGTTAGGTAATAGTTAGTGTTCGTACTAACTTAATAGCACGAGTGAGTCGTATCCACGGGCACGAAATACATGTAGTATCGTATGCTTGTTTGGATGGTGACTGTCGATTGTATAAAGTAGACTACGTGGTCTATATACTAATACGTCCTCCCCCTAATTAGTCAGTGCTTCATAAGTGCACCAGACGCGTAAGCGAGTGGTTGGTGCACCGAACGCGTAAACGCGTACCTGGCGTACCGAGCGCGTAGGCACGCGGTTGGTACGATAGGTGCTATAATTATACACTAGCGGTACTTGAAAAATGAAACCACTTGTGTACAGCCTCTGTAATTGCTTTAATAGAACCATAAAACATAAAAGAAAATACATAGGAAATCTCCCCCGAGGTGCCGTCTAGGCTGCCTTCCAAACGGTGCCCTAAGCTGGCCGTAAGTTCTGCTTACGGTCCGTAGAATGAACCGTACGGCCTTTCAACGGGCAGTAGACGAGCCACAAGTTGGATCGTGAGGGCCGCTAAGGCGCTAGTGCTAAGCAAGCTAATGGCGATTTTCCATCCCGGGGATAGAAAATCGTGATTGGTTAATTTAACTACCCTGCAAAATTTAGCGGGTTACGTAAGTCCACTAAGTTCCACCATAGCTTTCCACCGTTTTCTACCTATACCGTATAACGAGCCGTACGGCCTTCCAACGGGCCGTAGACGTACCGTAGGTGCTCTGTTAGTCCTATTCTACCCATTCTATAACTTCTAGGTTAAGCTTATTTGTGTTAATTAGGGTTTTAAGAGCTTAACACAGCTTTGCCTTAGTTATAGCGTCTGCTAGGTTATCTCCGCTACTAATCTATTTAACCTCCGTAATCTCGCGCCATTCGTAGGCCTAATATAAGCACATAAGGTCGACTATAAGCCTCTTCTCTTGTGTTGTACCTAGTTTGACTAGGCAGTTGTAGAGGGACTTTAAATCGGTATATAGAACTAGGGGTAACTGCTCCAGTTATAGAATCTTCTGGACCGTTAATTTGATTGCGGCTGCTATATTAAAGCCATAGGCTAGTGCATATAGCTCAGAAGCTAGTACACTGCGGGTTACTCGTTTACACTTAATTAAAGACCAGTGCAGTATATTTGCGTCCTAATTACGGTCCGTAAGTACAATTACAAAGCCGATTTATAATAATAGGTCTTTGTTATTAGCAAAGGAGGCGTCCGTAAATGCCATTACACTAAGGGAATTTAGGTCCAGTGGTACAAAAGTAAGTCCTCTTATTACGTTGTTAATTTGCCATTAAATGCGCTTATTAAGCTGCTTAATATTTTCTTCTTGCAGATCTACTGCCTGGGCCGCAAAGGACAAGTCATAGGCAGATTTGGGTTGGCAGACTATAGCTATATAGGCGCCTCTTACACGCTGTGCAGCGTATTAGTCCTTTGTATTTACGGTCTTACAGGTCTCTCCGCGGGAACTAGTAAGGTCCGTAGGCTTTGCTATAATAGGCTTTAGGTTTTGGGCTTGGCGTTCCTAAATCAGCTTAATTAGGTTACCCTTTTATATAATTAGGCCTCTATTAAACTTAATTGGATTCTGCTTAGTTAACTACTCTTACAGCTTTACTAAGAACTTGGCCTTTTATAGTTCAGTTTCTTTAGCATCCGCAAAGGTCTGGTCTGCTAGGAATAGGGTATCGTCTATTTAAAGTCCAACAATACCAAGGCCGTTTAATAGGCTGTATAGGAGGCAGGGGTTGTAGGTTAACTATTCCATTTTAAGTTTACTAACATGGTGCTAGTGGTATATCTTAAACCAATGGTTTCCGGCTTCTGGTACTCTATACAGAGGTTTTATAACCCGTAGGATTGTTCCTAGTTATAGGTTAAGCTCGGGGGGTAGCCGTATAAAGATGTCCCTACTTAGGTAGATATTAGACTGCACATAGGCTTGCGAGATGTCCCGTAAGTAAAGAGCTACAGGTTTGCTTTACTATAGTCTAGGCGTAAGTGCAAGTATAATCCGTTGGCTAACTCGTTAAATTGTAGGCAATTATATAAGGACTAAGCCCTTCCCTTGGTCGTTATAGGCTTATATAACAAGCCTTAATTTTTTAAAAGCTTTATCAGTATCTAGGTGCTTAATTTCGTTAATGAAGCGTAAGTTGAATATATGGACGCCTTACAAAACGTCTTTCTCCGTTATAACCGCAAAGACGCCCTTTTCAAGTAGTCCGTTGATCTCTTTACATTGTAAGTCCATAAAGGGGGTTTCCTGTACTAGAACTAATATATCCGCAGGTGGAGATTGCCTTGTGGATATTCCTGCAGAGGTTAGGTAAGTCTCCGTTATAGTATTCTTAGTTATGGGGTGCTTTCGGGGGCGTCCTTAACCGCGCTTTACGGTAGGTATAGCGGGTTTAGTAGGTTTCTAGAGGACTTCTAGGGTAGGCAAGGGTGCTTCTAGCTCGTCTAATTCGGTAGTCGCTTCTAGTTTGTCTAGTTCGGCGGTTACCTCTAGTTCATCTGGCTTGACGTCATGGGTGTCTTTAGGCCGAAAGTAGGGTTTTATAGACATGCTCCTAAAGTTGGTCGGGCTGCTAGGAAGTTATATATAGCACGTCTTGTTTTCTACAGCTAGTAAGCGGTAGGGTCCGGTCCACTTGCCGCTTTCACGCCATACAAGGACTTTAGAGTTAAGCGGGAGGTCGTGTACTAGGGTCATATTGGGTCCGTTATAGTGGTGCAGGGCGTTATTAACAGCTTATTTAGCCCATAGTTTAACTATCTCGGCCATCGCCTTCCATATTGCAGCTGCTCGTTCTGTAATAGATAGGGTAGGAGGATCTAGGTTACTCATCCTTAGGTAGGCTCCGTAGACTAAAAGGGTAGGTACTAGTCCATCCAGGCCAGCAGTATCGTTAACGGCTTTTACGGCCATCTATAGAGCTAGTTCCTTTTAGATGTCCTTGCACTCGTCCATAATAATCTAGTAAGCTCTCCATAGGGCTAGGTAAGCTCGCTTAATAAGCCCAATAGACCAATGCGCCTTAATTGGAACGGCTTTTGTTAATATAGCCATAGCCATAGCATACTGCTAGAATTCCTTGCTGATGAAGTTCCTACCAGCGTCATAGGTGATATACTCAGGAGGTCCAACATACGTGTTAATCCAGCAGGTCCGTAAAATATCCTAAGTGTGCTTTGCGGATATATTTTACAACTAACGGGCGGCTTGATAGCGGGTTACCTTATTAATTATATATAATACTAGGCTGCCGTTAATATACATAATGTCTACGTATACTGAATGGTTGAAGTTAAGATCCTTATAAAGGGTGAACTTGAATCGGCCTAGGGAACGTCCGTATTTCTAGCAGTAGGAGCAGTATTTAGTTAGGTGGTTAATTGCCTTCCTATTAACGTCGTTATATCCAGAACGTTTAAGGACTCTATACAGCTTTTCAGCTGACGGGTGGCTAAAACGACAATATAGACGGTGGATCTCCGTACTAGTAAGGTAGCACGGGTTATAGTTGAAAGATTCCTAAATATAGGTCCGTAAAGTCTTTCCCTATATAAGGAACGGGTGTCCAAATCGTCGTGTAATTGGTAGGGTAATATACTTACTTCCTAGGGCAGTTATAGGGCCAATTAGGGTATCCGTAACGTTATTATAGTACACCTATAACCTGTCCATATCCGCAAGGCAGAGTAGGAAAGGGGTGTCCGCCTTTACTATATAGAAGTTAACTAGGCCAATTAGGGTCTTAACTGCTACTAATCTAATTAATGCAGTTAAGCCAATACCGAATTGGACGGTTACGGCCCCAGTTTACATAATATTAATATCCGTATTGTCATTTGTGGTGGTCCTATATACAAGGTATTGTCCGTAGCCTACAGTAGACTTCTTAGAGGCACCTGTGTCAATTATAACACCGTAGAATTCCTTGGGGGTATAGCGTTCTGTAGTAATATATGCGAATGGGTCCTGCTCGTGATCTGTAACGTCCGTAATAGGGGTGCTTGCGGAATGGTTTTTAGGCGCAACTAAGTATATAAAGGAACGGTCAGCTAATACAGTTATGATATTAAAGGCTTAGCTGTCCGTAAAAGGTCTAAAAGTGGTTAGGAATGTCTCTGAGGTCTCTTATTCCTAAGTGTTTGAGTTAAAGTTAATTATAAGGGCTTCTATTAACTTATTAGGGGGCTCTTCTACTTCCTCTCCTTTATATTCCAAAATGAACTGGCTGATACGGCTATCAAGTCTCTTCCTGGACTTATTACATTCTTCCTAGGTATGCCTTATAGACCAACATCCTTCCTTACTACACACAAAGCACTTCTGGCTGGTTCGTCTATGGGGGTATGTTTTCGTATAGGGGTTACTATGGGGGTTACGGGTAGGACTTAGTTAGTACGGGTGCTGCTGGCAGTAGCGGCGGTCCGTAAAGTAGACGTCTGAGTCTGTTTGCGGATATTAAATATCCGCAATGAAGGCTTAAGTGCTGCCTGGTAGGTTTAAGACTTTATACGTTATAATAGAGGAGCGTAGATTATTAATAAGGCCAGCTAAGGTATCTGTAGGCTTACAGTAGGCGTACTTACAGGGCTCTACTTCCTAGCAGGCCGTAATAAGTTTATTATATAGGAAGTCGTCTATTCGAAGCTTAGCGTCAAGGCCGTGCTATAGGTGCCGGAGGTCTTTAATAAGAATTTACAGACACTCTATAGTTAATTTTTCAGTGTTCTTGTCAATTACGGTCCATAGCTTAGTCGCATTCCATTAGGTAAGGATATTACGCTTATATTCTGGTCCTTTAAAGTAGTTGCGGGTAGCTTCACATAGCTTGTTAAAGGGAACACTAAGGGGGTTACTCTTGAGGTTGGTATAGTAGTGGTTAAGTGCTAGGCCGCGTAGCATAGTAGAGTAGGCTTGGCTGAACTCCTATTTAGGAATATTGGCCTTCTGACAGAGGTCCGTAAAGATAGTCAGTTTAAAGTTAAAGTTGTCGTTTTCACCGCTATACTTCGATTCGTCGGTGTAGAGCTTAGCTAGGTTGGCTAGCTCCTTACCATAGGTCTTTACTTGGGTGCGTTACAGATCTGTAACTTACGGATCTGTGGCTTGCGGATATGTGGTTTACGGGTATATAGCTTACAAATCTATAACTTAGGCAGGTTGCGGGTCTATAGCTTTATTAACGGAAGGGTTTTAATCCATATTTTGGTTTATGGGGGTATTACGGTCCGTAACTTAGGTACTAGGTGTGCTTTGGCCCGTAAGATCAATTCCGAAATTGCTTAGATTTATAGGACGAATTTGGTTAAGTAGGTTAGGTATAAGGCCAGCAATGCCATTAAGTTTGGGAGAAGTAGAGAGATTATTTGTGGCTTTAACCTGGTCTAGGATTTTCTCTTTAGTCCATTCCGTTTGGTCCTCCTCCTGTATTGTGTTGTATAAGGACTATGTAACAGTAACTCGTTTATCCTTTTTAACCCATACACCTTAGTAACGTAAAAGGGTTCGTAGGTTACGGATAGCAGTAGGGTTATAAGCCTTAAGAATAGCTTCCGTAAAGTCCGCAAAGTCTTCCTTATATTGCTCCCATAGGTCGTCATTTAGAAGCTTATAGTATCCGTATTTAAGGATTTTGAAATTAATATAGGCGTTGACGTCGTCTATAGACGTGAGGTCGACTCCTTGGCTCCACTTCTTTTAACCTTTACTGATTTTCTTGCTTGTATCTGCCATATTATGTAGCATTGTATGTCTATATAAGCTGTGGCGGGTCGTAGTAGCTTATAGCGGGTGGGGGAGGTCTTGTAACGGTCCATAAAGGTGATTAACGGGTCCGTAACGGTTCGTAAAAGGGTAGGGGTCTCCGTAAGGGGTCCGAAAAGAGGTTGGGGGTATTAAGGGAGGGTGTAGTAGGAATAGGGGTTTAAGGTTCGAAGAGGGTTAAAAATAGGGGGTTCCGTAAAGGTCTATATTCGCGTCTATAACTTCCGGTAAACCGTACTAAGACTTAAATAAGTATACAGAGTTGGTGATAGTCCGTAATCCCCGACTTCCGACCTTCCAGCAGGTCGTACTAGGAGTCTAAATGGGTGGTCGCTGTTGAGTATTGCTTGGTAGGAGGTGTCGAGTAATTGCTAATCTGTGCGCGCTTACTGATCAGTGTTCGTACTAACTTAATAGCACGAGTGAGTTATATCCACGGGCACGAAATACATGTAGTATTATATGCTTGTTTGGATGGTGACTGTCGATTGTATGAAGCAGACTACGTGGTCTATATACTGATGCGTCCTCCCCCTGATTAGTTAGTGCTTCATAAGTGCACCAGACGCGTAAGCGAGTGGTTGGTGCACCGAGCGCGTGAACGCGTACCTGGCGTACCGAGCGCGTAGGCACGCGGTTGGTACGATAGGTGCTGTAATTATACAGTTAGTATTACCAATTAGCTTATTCTTAAGCTGGCTTAAGAATAACTAAAGCTCTTATTATTTGCTAGTAAATACTAGAGGGTCTGATAGTTTTTTAGATTGTTATAATGTAGTAGTTAGTTCTACTAGTTTAGGGCTTATGTTCCGCGTATTAGCCTTTAGTAATAGTAATTAGTCTTAAGGGCTTAGTATAGGCGTCTTAAGGGTGTAGATTTCTTCTTAGAGGGTGTTATAGGACACCTCTATGACACCTTATACACGTCCACCTGTTTCCACCATCTTAACCTCCATATTAACGACTCAGTTAATTAAGACACATAACGGCAATCCAAGGCAATTTGCCATCACGTAATAGCAATCTACGGCAGTTTGCTGTCCTCCACTATATTCCGCTATATTCTGCTAAGTTCTGCTAGGACTATAACCTAAAGCCTATTCCACCCTATGTATGTATTAATTAAGCAACCAAGTTAACAATATATACCCCTTTCCTCCCGTTTTCTTACCTTCTTTTCTTATATAATATCTTAACTTTATTACGCAGTTTATATATATAGCTTAATAATATCTACTTTGCTATATATTATTACCACTTATACTTACTCTGTAATACTATGTTGCGTTAACCTTATATACTACCCTCTAAAATATAGAACAACCCTAAAGCCCCCGTAACAGCCACTAGCATTATATCCGCACTCTAAGAATAATTAGTAGAGATATAGAAGTCCTTTATAGACGCCCTCGCATAGAACTAAGCTATTTTAACTTAACAACAAGCCGATTAAAAGGCATGATACCTATAAATAATTAAAAACCTCTAAGAAGAAGTCCGTACCTTTAAGATACCTACACTAGGGCTTTAAGACTAAATACCTTCTCTAGAGATAAATACGCGGGACAAGAGTCCCAAACCTATAGTAACTATTTACCCTAAACCAACTACCGCACTGTAATAGTCCAAATAACTACTAAACCCTCCAATATTTACTAGTAAATAATAAGAACTTTAATTATTTTTAGCCAGCTTAAAAATAAGCTAATTAGTAATGCTAACTGCTACCTAACCAAAGCTAACTAACTCTACTACGCCCTAAGTTAACTAGGAGGAGACGCAGCTGACCTTATTAAACCCCTTTAACCAAACTTAGTATAAAGCCTAGTTGTACTACTTAAAGCTATATATAGTAACCTAAACCGCTAAGCTACTACTTAGAGGAAGATAAACTATATAACTTAAGGAACAAAAAGCTTCCTAGTATACTTCTTTAAATTTAACTGTTACGTAAAGGAAATAGGCTAGAATAACTCCGCACTAGTTAACAGCCTTATTAAGTCCCTAAGCCCTAAACTAAAAACCTCCTTAATAGGTATAGACCTACTAGGAGCCCTTAACGCCTACATAAATGTTATTAATAAACGGTATAATAATATACTACGCCTAACACCAAAGTCCACTCCTTAATATAATATAACAGCTCTGTAAACGTCTGCTAAGTTATTATCTTAGCCTAAACACCCTAATACTATGGATATTGATATAGGGACCCTAGGATACGCTCTACTAGGGTCCCCTAAATAAGAATAACGCATTAAGCTAGGCCTTTGCTTTAAATGCGGAAGCAAGGATTATATCTTAAGATACTACTCCGTCCCTATACCTTAATATACCTTATAAATAGCTAATACTAACAACTATTTACCGCATTAATCCTCTAGCTACTGCCCCTAATTTTTATCTAGCTCTAACTTTATATCTAGTAAGCACTACTTATAAGGATAAAGTTATAACTAATATTTTATAGGAACCCCTTCCCGCTTATTACTAAAAGGTATGTTCTAGAGTTAAGTCGCTCTTTAGGACAGCTATATTACAGGATCTTATTAAATGTATTAAATGTTGTAAAACCTAACTCTTAGGATTATAGTATAACCGTTAACTATTGTTTTTAGCAGAAAGGTTAATAGGCTAACACTTAAGTCCTAATTAATATAGGAGCTAGCGGTATAGGATTTATTAATAAGATCTTTATATAAGATAATAGGTTTACCCTAATACCCCTTAACTAGCATATTAATATATTTAGATTTAATAGCAAACGCACTATCTCGGGCCGTATTACTTATATAGTGGCCCTAAGACTCTAATACCTAAACTATAAAGAATTAATTAAACTCTTTATGACTACCCTAGGTCACCTAGTAATCCTTAGACAACCCTAGATAAAGCTATATAAGGTAACCATTAATTAGGACAACCTTAAGCTTCTATTTACCGCCTCCCATTATAAGTAGAAGTGCTTTATAACTTACTACTTAAGCCCTAAACTAAAATCTAAAAAATCTACCAAGATCTGCTAGTCTAAAATTTCCATTAACATCTACCCTATACCTAAAAAGTCCACCTAATTCCACTAAATTCCACTAATATAAGATTTCTACTAACGTCTACTAAGAACCCGGAAATTATACTAGGCTATATAAACTAACTCTAACCACTATACCACCCTAAACTAAGCAGAAGCCTAAGCCTAAGCTTAATATATAAAAGTACTAGAAGAACTAGTATTCTACTATAAAAAGAATACTTAAAGAACCTGAACCTAAATCTGACACTAACTTTGTACCTAATACCAAACCTAAATATAAATAAGAAATTATATAAGAGACTAAGGATGATCTGAATTTGCTTAACACCTTAGATATCTATATAATTGGAGCTACCCTATTAGTATAACTCGCCAGGAAACTAGAATATATAATCTTCACTGTTACAATGGCCGATATTAAGAAGGCCTTAGCACTAAAGAAGTATACTAACCCCGCTATGAAAGTACCCGTAGAGTACTATAAGTATCTAGATGTATTCTTATAAAAGGAAGCTAATAAGCTACTAGAACGCCGTCTATATAATTATAAGATTGTAGTTAAAGAAGGAAAATATTCTGGATTTGGACCCTTATATAGGATATCCTAAAATAAACTCTAAGTACTATAAAAGTACTTAGATAAATATCTGGATAAAGGATTTATTAGAGTAAGTTCTTTGCCTATAGCCATACTAGTAATCTTTATTAAGAAACCTGGCGGTAGTCTATGCTTCTATGTAGACTACTAAGCTCTTAACACTGTTACTATTAAGAACTAATACCTAATCCTGTTAATCTACGAGACACTAAACTAATTAAATAAGGCTCGCTTCTATACAAAGCTTAATATTATCTATACATTTAACCGCCTCTATATCGTAAAGGTAGATAAATGGCTTACTGTATTTCGTACTTAATACGGACTATTTAAATACTTGGTAATGCCATTTGGCCTTATAAACACTCTAAGTTCATTCTAACACTTTATAAATAATACCCTACGTCTATACCTGGACGTCTTTTATACTACTTATATTAATAACATCTTAATATACAGTAATAGTATGGCTAAATACTAAAAATATGTTAAACTGGTCCTGTAAGCCTTACGCGGAGCCGGCCTATAATTAGATGTAGATAAATGCGAGTTCTATAAAGCAGAAGTCCTATACTTTAGACTTATTATTTTTATAGATGGCGTATAAATAGACCCTAAGAAGGTTAAAGTAATTATAAACTGGTAAGAACTTAAGAATGTTAAGGATGTGAGGGCCTTTATAGGCTTCGCCAACTTCTACTAATAGTTTATTAATAACTTCTCCGCCTTAGTCTCACCCCTTATAGCCTTAACCCAAAAGGATAAAGCCTTTATCTTTAATAAGGAATATAAAAAGGCCTTTGCTTACCTAAAGGTTATATTTACCACTGTACCTATGCTTTAACACTTTAACCTAGGCCAAATAAGTGTTATAGAAGCTGACTTATCTAATTACATTACTGGAGGCATTCTGTCTTAATATAATAAGGAAGAAGTATTACATCCTATAGCATACTTTTTAAAACAACTAAGCCTAGCTAAATGTAATTATAAGATCTATAATAAAGAATTGCTAGCTATTATTAAATACTTTAAGCAATGGCGACTAGAACTAGAAGGAGCTAGATTCCTAATTAAGGTTTTTAGTGATTATAAGAACCTGTAGTACTTTATAACCATAAAATAGCTAAGCCACCGTTAAGCCTGCTGGTTAGAATATCTATCCCAATTCCAATTCTTAATTATATACTGCCTAGGCGTTTAAGGTTAAAAACCTAATGCCCTAACTTAATGTTTATAAGACATAACAGTATAGGAAGAAGCGCGCGCCTACCGCAATTAAACCCTACTTTGTCCTGAATTATTTAATCCCCTGGCTGAAGACCTTATAGTACACGTCCTTAAAATAACTAATTGGTTAATTAAACAGATTATAATTAATAAATACCTAAACAACGAGTTTATCTAAGAGACACTTAAACTAATTTAAGATGGCGTTAGACGCTCTAAAAAGATCTCTCTAAGTAAATATAAAGCTTATAGAGACCGCTTGTACTACCAGAACCGCCTAGTTATCCCTAATTATAATAAACTTAAGCTTAAGCTCCTTAAACATGTATATAACCTATTAGTAGCTGGCCACCTAGGCTAAGAAAAAACCCTAGAACTACTCTAATGGGAGTACTACTGGCTAAATATACATAACACGATATAAAGGTACGTCTTTAGCTGCCATACCTGCCGATAAGCTAAAGCTTTGTATAAGACGTATAACGGCTTTCTAAAGCTACTGCCCGTTCCGGACTGAAGATAGAAGGATATCTTAATTAACTTTATTGTTAATCTCCCCTTAAATAAAGGCTATATAAACATTATAGTAGTTATAGACCAACTATCTAAAATGAGACACTTAATTGCCTATCCTAATATGTTAACGCCTACTATTGCCCAACTATTCCTAGATCACGTATGGAAACTCTATAGACTCCCTAAAACAATTGTCTCTAATAGAGGAAGATAGTTTATCTCTATATTCTAAAAAGAACTGACTACCTAACTCCGTATTAAAGCACTATTGTCTATAGCATACCACCTAGAAACGGATAGTTAAACAAAACATGTAAATGCTATAATGGAACAATATATTTAAATATACACATCGTATCTACAGGACGACTGGATAGACTGGCTTATATTTGCTAAGTTTATAGCAAATAACTTTGTCTCGGAAACCATAAAGGTCTTCCTGTTCCTGGCCAACTACGGCCAGCACCTGTAAATGGGGTTTAAACCCTTTAGTAATATTCCTTACCTAGCTTATTAAGCCTTATAAGTTATAAAAGTAAATAAATTTATAAAGAAGATAGAAGAACTATAGGAGTTTCTTACTAATAAAATAATATGGGTCTAGTCTGTCTATAAAGCCGTAGCAAATAAGAACTAAACCCCAGCACCAGCTTACCAAATTAGTAACTTTGTCTAGCTAGACGTAAGAAATCTGAATATAAAATAACCTACTAAGAAACTTAATTGGAAGAACGCTGGCCCTTATAAGGTTGAAAAAGTTGTCTTTTCTTATACCTACTAACTAAAGCTCCCTAATACGGTTAAAATCTACCCTGTATTCTATATGTCAGTCCTTCACCCTACCGCCCCTATATTAGATGCCCTGCCTGGACAGATCTAAGACCCTCCCCTACTAGTTAAAGTAGATGGCGAGGATAAGTACCTTATTAAAAGAGTTAATAATATTAAGTACGATAAATGGAAATGGAAATATATAAACCTTATAAAATGGAAAGGCTTTACTGAGCCCTTATAGGAACCCATTAACTCTATAGGACTTATATAAGCTATAGAAGACTTTTATAAACTCCACCTAGAACTACTACAGCCCTATCTCGCAGAAGCTTAAGTTTAAATAGGGGGTACTGTTATAGGACACCTCTGTAATACCTTATATACGTCTACCTGTTTCCACTATCTTGACCTTTATATTAACGACTTAGTTAATTAAGATATATAACGGCAATCTAAGGCAATTTACTATCACGTGACGGCAATCTATGGCAGTTTGCCGTCCTCCACTATATTCCGCCATATTCCGCTAAGTTCCGCTAGGACCACAACCCAAAGCCTATTCCACCCCGTATATGTATTAACCAAGTAACCAAGTTAACAATATATACCCCTTTCCTCCTATTTCCTTACCTTTTTTCCTTACGCAACGTCTTAACTTTATTATGCAGTTTATGTACATAGCTTAATAATATCTACTTTGCTATATATTATCACCGCTTATGCTCGCTCCGTAACAGAGGGCCTTAATTATTTTCTAGTACCGTGCTTTTTATTTAGCTTGCTATTAAACTATAGCGGCTTAGTTTTATATAAGGGCGTCTATAAAGAACTTTTATATATCTGCTAATTATTCCTAGAGTGCAGATATAATATTAGTGGTTATTATAGGGGCTTTAAGGTTATTCTATATTTTAAATAGAATAGGGCAGAGTATAGGTTTTTAAGGTTTTAACGCAATATAGTATTATAGAGTAAGTATAAGTGGTGATAATATATAGTAAAGTAGATATTATTAAGCTATATATATAAACTATATAATAAGGTTAAGACGTTATGTAAAAAGAGAAGGTAAGGAAACGGGAAGAAAGGGTATATATTATTAGTTTGGTTGCTTAGTTAATATATATATAGAGTAGAATAGGATTTAAGGAGCGGTCCTAGCAGAACTTGGCTAAATTTAGTGGACTTTAGCAGAATATAGCAGAATACGGCAGATTGCCGTCAGATTGCCGTAGATTGCCGGCAAATTGCTATTGGGTTATCGTCTCGCGGTCAGTCTCTTATTGCTACGTTGGTGAAAGCAGGTGGACGTGTGTAAGGTATCACGGAGGTGTTCTGTAATACTGCCCCTAGTACATCTAGTAAAGACGGCGGGATTGGGTTAAATATTACGCGAAGCCTTATATTAGATGTAATTAAGAGAATTTATACAGCTAGCGTTAATTCTATATTTAGAGATAATAACTACTATTCTAATATGTTAAGTATGCATTATCTTAATATAAGTTAGACTAGGTTTTAGCAATTTGGGGCCATATTTAAGGATAAGGGTTCTATTAACGGTATATATGGAGTTTATAAAAGTATATTTCTAAACTAGCTTAGTCTATAGGCACCAGAAAACCCTACTAAAGCTAGAGCTGCCTACATCAGCATTTTGTTGGGGTGCCAAGATCCTGGAGGCCTCCTGACAGGATTTTGATTTTCCTGGAGGTCCTGATCGTCCTGACAGGCTCCTGGCAGGATTTTGATTTTCCTGATCGTCCTGAACGTCCTGAACGTCCTGGTCGTCCTGACAGGCTCCTGACAGGCTCCTGACAGGCTCCTGGTTATCTCATAAATCAGACGCTCCGCAGAAGATTTGTTCCGTGACACGGGATAACGCATAGGCCCTCTAAAACTCCTAAGCCAATTAGAATAGTGTCCTAATTCCTGCTAACTCCTAGACCAATTAGAATAGCACACTAGTTTTAGCCCCCTGCGTACCCCCTGTTACCCAACAAAATCTTCTGCGGAGCGTCTGAGAGCTTATGGGCCTCGCTTTGGTAAGAAACGAATGTTTTAGATTGTGTATTTCAACTTTAACTGGCTCTACTAAGCCCCCACTAACAGTTATTAATACTTTATTCGATGTAATAGGCTCTTTAGGTAATTAAATCTTTATAAATATATACTATAGCCCTATATATGGAGTATTAAGAGGCGAGATACAT
>Ga0307507_10004684_pt1 | contig 23746 bp, 3 predicted proteins | sample 7_EM_MG_FD_207223 | JGI IMG/M metagenome (GOLD analysis project Ga0307507, IMG submission 207223) | Populus trichocarpa ectomycorrhiza microbial communities from riparian zone in the Pacific Northwest, United States - 7_EM | ecosystem: Host-associated > Plants > Roots > Unclassified | place...
GATATAGGGGTGGTTTAAGTGGAAAGTTTATAGCGTGGGAGTTCCAGCACTTAACGTCTACAGTAAGCCTGTTAGTAGTTAATATTTAGTAAATAAGACACTATATCTAACCTCTATTAGTGCCTTTTATGAGGTCCTTACTACGCTGTGTAAGCTGCATAAGGATATTATTAAGCTGCCGCCTAATTAAACACCCAAACGGGTAGAATCCAACAATAAAATATGGCCCTTTTTTGCAGACTGTATTGGCGCGCTTAACGGCTCACATATACCAATATCAGTTCCTAAACTAGAGCAGTCGGCATAGCGAAATAGGAAGACGTGGATATCGCAGAATATATTGGCGGCGTGCAATTTTGATATAAACTTTGTGTATATATTACCCGGATAAGAAGGCTCTGCCCATGACGGCTAAGTGTTCGCTTTTGCAAAGGATTAAGGCTTTTATACTCCACTAGGACGTTACTATCTAGCCAACGCTAGGTATGCGATGGACGATCCTATACTACTAGTACCATATCAGAAAATTCGATATTATCTGAAAGAATAAGCTAAAGCAAACATAAGGCCAAAGGACAAGTATAAGCTATTTAACCTCCGCTATACGTCTCTAAGGAATGTAATTAAACATACATTTAGAGTCCTAAAGGCACGCTTCCTTATATTTAATAAAGGCCATCAGGGGTTTAGTAAAAAGACACAGATTAAAATCATTTAGGCGCTAACGGCAGTTCATAACTTTATAAACTAGAACGGGTGGAACCCGCATAAGGAGGACTCTGGGTATAAAAGCGCTAAGGATAAGGATACCAACTAATATCCAATTCCGTATTAGGTAGACGAGCGATTAATAAGCTAGTGGTAGGAGGATATAGCAGAGGTAATGTAGGTGCAGTATCGCAACGTTTTAGCTGCGAGAGGTAAGTGTTAATAAGGAAGTAGAGGTAGACGTTAAGGAAGTTAATATTTAGAGTAAGAAGCTGTAGGTGTAACTGAGCTATAAGCGTAGTATTTAGAGCATTAATTTAACATGCAACACCACTAATAAAAAAGTTACAATAGGTGATTTGTCTATAGATTAACTATATTACTAGCCTTTCTACTTAAATTCTTCTAAAATTAACCTTAGGTTAACCTTTAAGCTCTCCACCAAGCTCCAATCCTTCCTCATCTGGCTTAAATTAATTAAGAAGCACCTGCTGCCGCTTTATATCAGCTACTAGCTGGTTAATATACCCCTTCCAAACCTCGCCAGTAAGCGAATTAAAGATAAAGGACCTGCTTTTAACCTTAAATCCTTTTAGAACAAGTTGCTAATCACTAGTAGGAAGGTGCCTAAAATCCTTAATAAAGTCACCTACAGCTCGCTCAATTGGTGATCTTTATATTGCCAACAGCGTCGTATTTAAAGAATTAAATATTGCAGTCGCCTTAAAGATAGTCTCACTTAATACGTCTGTTACCTTTAATGACTTTAATAAACGGCTTCTGTTAGCAGCTATAGCAGCGTTCTTTATTGATCGCCTTACTAAGTTAAGTCGCTTTCCTTTCTTGGTAACTTAAGCCTTCTTTCCTACGGCACCTACTGCTCCGGGCGCAGACGATAGCAATTGTATTAAGGAAGAGACGGCTACTGATAGAGAATATAACAGAGTTGAAGGCGTTAATATAGATAAGAAAGCAGATGATGAAGCAGGTAAAGGAGTCATACTCCAGTTTTTAAATAGCGTACCAGAAGGACTCCGTTCAATTAATCCAAGTGCTAAATTTAGGTTCCCACCGCCATCAATTATATTATGATTATTAACCTTAATATTAGAGTCGTTGTCGGCTCTGCTTATACCCATATTCCATAACGAATTCTCATTAAGCGCATTATTAATTAATGCGGCGTAGTTGCCTTCAGCCATTTTACCAGCAAGCAGATACGTTAATTGCTTATAATAAGCCGGCCAATTATTCTTAAAAGGTTTTCTTCTAACGTGTTGGTAAAAGTAGTTATCCATAACCCCCTCCTTATCCGTTTATGGCAATAGAGTAACCTTATGCTTGCCCCAACCCAAACACGCCCTCTTGTGGGCCAAGAACTCACGGAAAGCAGCCTTCCAATAATTATACTTATTGGTTAACTGGTCAATTGTAAGCTCCTAACCCAATTTAATCTTAATAAAGGCAATAGCGTCCACATAGTCGGTAGCCTTAAAAGTAGCACCGTTGGTCTCCTTGCCTTGATCCACCAGTACCCGCAGGTAGGTTAAGAAGGCCTCATTTAAGGCTAGAAGCCATACTAATTGAGGCCTATTAGGACTATCTATACCCATCGTTACCTTCTTCTTCCGGACCCGTTTAGCTGGTAGCTTAGTAGCAACAGGCTCCTGCCTATCTTTGTCCCTTGTTATCTTCGCCCTCCTTCGCTTCCTTGTCTATCTTGTCGCAGGCGCTAATATACTGGGCGCTGATACTGGCTCGGTAGGGGTAGTGGCGGCGGTGGGAGTAGTTAAATCGCATATATTGGGTGGGTCTAATATGGGTAAGGATTAAGCCATAGGTAAGGCAGTAGGGTCAGCAGAGCTGCCCTTAGTAGACGTACTAAGCCCGGCCATTAGAAGGAGCAAGTATTTTATAAAGAAATTAAGTTTATTAATAAGGGTCTAACTACGGGCTCTATCTAGGTGTTTTTCAGCATCCATAAGCTTAGATGCGGCTTATATAATCACGACTTACTACCCGTCCTCAACCTGCCGATTATTCTACTAAACGAACGGCTCTTACCTGTTCGATATACACCCCTGCTATAGCGCCCACTAGTTGCGCTTATAATCCTATAGATGGGCGCAGGTGGGCACAAAACAGGGGGTCAAACAGGTGGGCGCTAATAGGTCAAAAAAAGTTATCGAACGAGCCCTAAATATTAATTAGCATCTATACTAAAGCTATACTCTTTTTTATTACTAAACTCTTACCTAGTACCCTAATTATTTTAGGTATGCCTTAGCTCTAGAAGTATAAGCCCTACCCTAGCTTTAGAGAGCTTAAGATCCACTTTAACTTAAACTACTACTTTAGGAACTGCCTCTTATAGGGGACAGCTAATAGTAGTAGGGACGCCCTATATAGATACTTAGCACTACTAAGCCTAATGCCTAGGACTATATATAAAGCCCTAATAATAGAAGATGTTCCTAATAAAGGGAAACCTATATAGCTGTAAAGTAACAAGATAGTAGAAAACTGGACTACTCTAGCACTTAAGACTAAAATAATGGGCTAGCCGGCCTTGCTAAGACTAAGGAAGAAAATCCGCTTTGCGCCGCTACTATTAAGAATCTAATACCAACCTAAATACCCTTTAAACCCTAACCACCTACCCTAACACCTAGAACTAAGCCATATACTATATACGCACACTATAGCCTATATTATAGTAAGGACTAACTAGGAAATTACTAAGACCTAGATAATAGAAACCGCGCCACTATAATACCTAACCTTATACCCACTCCCCGCACGCCTTATATAAGGCTACCGTCTAAGAACTACTCCTAAGAGCTAACTAAGACGAGCTAGCCCTGCCGCAATATTAGGAGAAGACCAAATACACCCTAACTTAAACAATATTATAAACATACGCGCCATAAATTTCGCCTAGTTTTATAAATAAAAAGGCATAAAAGTAATAAGAATCTATATAGCGGAGCTAGTAGAATTAGTAAAATAAAAAGAATAGAAATAATTAATAGATAAACTCCCTACTAGACTAGTTAAAATACTAGACCTAATAAAGGAATCCTTCTGCTACTTAGTTAATAGTAACTATATAATAGAAAAAGCCTGCAAGGTCTTCCCTAGTTATTTTTACCGTTTCCTTAAGGAAAACCTCTAGATTATAAATACTAAGTTCCTCTACTGTAAAGTTATAGATATAGATATTAAGAAGTTTATAAAAGGTAAACCTACTCTAACTAGGGACAATATTATATAACGCCTCCTAAGGGAATATAGGTACTATATTAAGGGGTTTCTCCTAAAGAATGCCGATAAGCTCCTACTATATCGCCTATAGGACCATAAAATTAAAATTATGCTAGGAAAGCAGCCCCTATACTATAAAAACCGCCTACTCTCCCCTACTAAGCTCTAATACGTTAAGAAATAGATTAATAAAATGCTTAATAAAGGCTTTATCCAAAAATTAACGTCCCCTGCTATAGCCCCGCTCCTACTCACTACTAAGCTAAAAGGAGGGGTAAGGATCTGCTATAACTATAGAGGACTTAATAACATTACTATTAAGAACTAATACCTACTTCTGCTTATCCATAAGACACTTAATGCCCTATATAGCGCCAAATTCTATACTAAGCTTAATATTATTGCCGCGTTTAATAGGATCTATATTGCTAAGGGCCATAAATAGCTCACAGCATTTATTACCCGCTTTGGGCTCTATAAGATACTAGTAACCCTATTTAGCCTTTATAATGCCCCAGCTATATTCCAAAACTATATTAACTATATTCTTTATAATATACTAGACAACTATTGTATAGCATACCTTAATAGCATCCTTATATTTTTTAAAACTTAAGCTAACTATACTAGGCACGTTAAAAAGGTAATTCGCTGCCTTAGAGCTGCTGGCCTCCAAATTAATATTAGTAAGTTAGAGTTCTACACAACAAAGATAAAGTACCTTAGCTTAATTATCTTAATAAAAGGAATAAGTATAGACCCTAAAAAGGTCTAAGCCTTATAAGTATAAGAGAACCCAACCTCAGTTAAGAAATTATAGCAGTTTCTTAAATTTACAAACTTTTACTACAGGTTTATCTAAAGTTATTCTGCTGTTACTACACCTATAATAAAACTCCTAAGAAAGGATGTTAGATAGCTATAGGGACTAAAACAAGCCAAGTTATTTAAGGCCCTTAAGAGAGCCTTTACTTCAGCACCAGTACTAGCATACTACAACTATATAAAGAAAATAGTAGTAGAAATAAACGCATTAAATTAGGCTTCTAGCGGAGTCCTTTCCTAGTATAACAACAATAGTAAACTAAAACCGGTTACATTCTTCTCCGCAAAGCACTCTACGCTAGAGTGTAACTACAAGATCTATAATAAAGAACTCTTAGCTATTATTAAGGCTTTAGAGGAATAGCGTCCTAAGCTATAAGGGACTAAGGAGCTATTTAAAATTATTACTAACTATAAGAACCTATAGACATTTATAACTATTAAGCAGCTAAACTAACGCCAAGTCTAGTAGGCAGAGTTCCTTTTATAGTTTAACTTTATAATTATATATAGACCTAGTAGCAAAGCTACGCTCCCTAATACCCTAAGCTAACTACTAAAAATGAAACCTAAGGACGCTAATAATAAACGCCTCCGCTATTAAGCCTAAGTTATTATACCGCCCCAAAAAGTTAACCCTATAATCTTAGAAGAATTACTATACAAATCCTATAACTCTAACGACGTGGAGTTTATAGCCGCTCTAGACCCTAAAATGGCTAAAAAGTCACTAAATAAGCTAATTTGGTTAGGATACTAGGAGAACAAACTTATAAGAGATATAGTAGTAGCTCTATACAATTGGAAAGCTCACCATTAGCTAAAGAAAATTAGGAAATTACTTTATTGCAATAAGTTAAAATATAGTATTATTAACGGACAGATCTACTTCCGCTAATACCTCTTTATCCCTAATACCCTAGACCTCCACCTAAAAGTTATCTATTACTTTTATAGTAGCGGCCCTACTGGTTACCCTAGCTGGGTTAAAACTCTTAACCTTTTAAACTAAATATACTAGTAGCTAGGAATCTCCTAGTTTATAGCTACCTTTATTAAAGACTATACCCTATACTTTCGCACTAAGACCCCCTATTTTACCCCGCCTAGTTTCCTAAAGCTACTAAAACTACCCACTCGCCTATAGACCAATATTTTAATTAACTATATTACAACGCTGCTAGTATACTAACGCTATAGTAAGGCATATAAATATATCCTTGTTATTATAGACCGCCTAACTAAAATATAATACCTTATTTTAGTAATAGGACTCTTAATAAAGGAGCTAGTTAATGGCTTTATTAATAATATATATAAGCTCTATAATATACCAAGCACAATTATCTCTAATTATAGCATATAATTTATTAGCGACTTCTGGCAATAACTAAGTAAACGCCTTAAAACAACCTTATAACTAAGCTTAGCCTAGCACCCAGAAATAGACGGCTAAACTAAAATTATTAATGCTACCGTAAATAAGTACCTCTGTACTTTTATTAGCTTTATATAAAACAACTAAGTTAACTACCTACTACTTGCCGAATTTGCTATAAATAACCAAGTTAATAAAAGCATAGGCATCTCCCTGTTTTTTATAAACTATGGCTTTAACCCTCGCCTTAGAATTAAGCCTGCTGGCCCCTACCTACTAACACTATTAGTATAAGCAAAGAAGGAGTTCTTCCGCGTAGACTCTATGGCCAACCACTTTAAGTGGATATTAACATAGCTTAAGGCCCTAGCCCAGATTTTATAGTAACGCTATAAAGATAATGCCAATACCTATAGGGACAAGAGTGCGTTATTCTATAAAGGCGACATAGTTATAGTTAGCTTAGAAAATATAAAGACAAATAGACTTAAAAAGAAATAGGACAATAAATAGGACGGCCTATACCCCGTACTTGTAGTATACTAAGGGGTAGTTATAGTAGACCTCCTAGACCATATCTAAGTAAATAAATCCTTCTATATATCTAAGGTCCGCCTCTAGGCTGCTAAAAAGATCCCTAGCTAAGTAAATATTAATACTATAGAGCGCTATAATATACAAGGACAAGTAATAGAGAGAGACGACAACAGCAATATAGAAGATAAATAGAAGTTTAAGAAAATCCTTAATATATATAATAAAGACCCCTAAGGCCTAACTTATAAGATTAAATGGAAATATTATAAGGACATAACCTAGCAGCTAGAAGAGGACCTAAAGGGTTATAAACAAGCTATATAGTACTTCTATAAGCAATACCCTAAGAAGCCAAGACCCCCAAATTGGGCATAAGATGTTACGGACGCTTTAAGTACGATATTACGACTACTTGGGGAAGAGTCGGCGGAAGCTAGTTGGTTAATATAGGTATAGTCCAGAATAGAACTAGTGGAACTATGTAACAAGGAATAGTAACCGAGGTCATATAGTGTTGAACGTGTTAACTATAATAAACGGAAAAAACATTACGTTTAATACAGACAACACGTACCTTACGTATAAGAGAGGGTTTTTTAGGAGTATGGTTGTGTATTTAAAGGACCTTAGTCCCTACTATAAATAGTTCTCTCCTTATAGTAAATCTTAGAATATAATTGGAGTTAATCTATTAGGCAACCACTCCACCAGTTATTATTACGTTGTTAATTTGTTCTTACCTATATACCCAGCCTAATAACAGGACCTACTGTAGTTCCTACTATAAGGTTCTGTTACATATTTACTACCAAGGTTATAGTATTAAATGAGATTAAATAATATGCCACCTAAAGCACCAGTCGCAACGACGTTAACGGCAGCTATAACCTTAGGGCCAGGTGATACTAGTATGGACAATAGGGATTCTTAAGTAGTTACGCAAGGTCAGTTATAGGAAATAGTTGATTACTTATAAGATAATAATAGGATACTTAAAGAACATATTAATAAAATTAGAGTAGCGAAAATCAAGCTACCTTTAATTAAACGGTTTTTAGGAGAGAAGTTAAAGCTTAAGGGATTTCTAACGCAGATGTACTTTAAGGTAGTACAGGAAGGAGCGAAGTTAGCAATATTGTTAGATTAAGTAGCCTATGCAGGATTATTCCTAACGGGAAGGGCACTTAAGTGGTTTAAACCGTATTTTACGGAAATATAGGCTAATGGCATAACAACTACTAACCAGGATATATAGTATATATTTACCAGTTAAAACGGGTTCGCGGAACAGCTAATACAGATATTTAGAGACCTAGAGGCCACAACCACAGCGGAATAAAAGCTTTAGAACTTAGTATAACGCACTTTAGCAATTAAGTATATAACACAGTTTTAAATATTAGCTATATAGGTTAAGTGGAACGATAGGGCGCTTATAGTACAGTATAAATAGGGACTTAAGGCTAAAGTCTAGAACGCAATTATCCTAATAAAAGATACGGATACTCTAAGGGAGTTAATAGATTAGTTAATAAAGATTAATAATAGAATCTATTAAAGGGAACAAGCTAAGAGAGGGCAAAACAAAGTTCCACAGTTATATAAGACGTAGAGTATACAACAACAGATATAGAGTTAAAAACTATAGAATAGCGTAGAGCTAATAAACCTAAGCAGTACTAAAAAAACTTAAAGATGGGAAAAGAAACTATAGAAACCTAGAGGTTAAGGATCTAGTAATTAAAGGACCTAGAAGTAGAGGCCAAACTAAAGATCTTAGCAGTAGAAGATATTTAGGCGGACTCTATAATAAAAAAAGTGGTTTAAAGATAGAGCTTGCATAAATTATAAAAAACAAGGTCATTTTGCTAGAGACTATAGAGGTGGTTAAAGTAACCACGTAGTAAAGGGAACCAGACCAGCAGACAGCACATATATATAAAGGGACAACAGTGCACTATAAGGAATAAAAGAGTGTTCAATTAATAGTTTTACGTATTATTATAATAACGCATACCGAATTTATAAGGACGCTAAGTATAGCGCAAGCTATTGGCTATAGAAGCTATTATTATCTAAGTTTAGAGGAACTAATAAACTAGCTTATAGATCGGACATTAAAGACAATAAGTTTAACATAGGCGAAGCATTTACTAATAATAAGGCAATAAAGGTAGCTTACTAAGAGCATACAGACCTTAGAGAAGTTAAAACAAAAGTAAAAACTAAGACTATTACGGAACAGGGTTTAGTAACGGATATTATAACACCATTAGATACAATTTCCATCGCTTTACAAAACAATAGAAGTGACGTTTAAAAGGAACTAAATAAGTAGACAACTACTAGTGCTAGCTTATTACTTAATAAAGGTAAAAGGCCACAGGCTTAAGATTCTTAAGAAAAAATAAGAGAAGCTTAAGATTTTTAAAACAAGATAAGATACACCTAAGGACCTATAACGGACAAAAACCGGTGGAAAAGGGCAGTAACTTAGTTTACAGACAAACAAGTAAGTATAGGACGTAAGTTTAAGAACTATAAGTTTAGGGAATAAATAAGAACATTAGCAATCCTAGGTAAATATAGTATTCAGCCTAAAGATTAAACAGTTAATACTAGGATTAAAAAGTAAAACAACTATAAAGATCTAGCTACAAGACGCAGAAAACAAGAAACTATAGATAAGTTTAAAACAAGAATTATTATATAGTAAGAGCAAAAGCTAGACAAAAGGTTAGCTATACCAGGTTATATAAGGGACAGAGCACCCGTATAAAGAATTACTAATAGGCTAAGTGCAGGAACACCTAAGGTAAAGTAGTTAGATAAACTAGAATAAAAGGAGGATCTAAATATCCTAACTAGGTTTAAAAAAAGACATACCAAAGAATGTTATAATATAGTAATAACAAGGTACTTTCTAATAGATAAACTATACACACTAAACCAGTTATACGGAAAGTGGTATAGGCAACGACATAATAACAAATAGGAAGATTTCTATATATAGCTAAATGAAAAAGTTGTCTAAGACCAACCCATTACAGAGAAACGCATAAGTCACATTAAAGAAGCATTAATTATAATATTAAGGAACCTAGAAGAAGAATCTAGGGACTAAAAAAGTAAATAATAAATCTTAGTACCTATAGCAGAGATACCAGTAGTTAGATTAACTAGGTATAGGTTTAAACTTAAGAATAAAAATAAACTAAGAGTTAACCCAAAACATACAGCGCATTATATACTATTGTAAATAGCTTATATAGATAATACATGTAATATATATAGAGCACTAAAAGACAAGAACCGGAAGTACCTAGTAAAAATATATTAGGCACTAGAGGAAAAGCGGTTTAGGAACGCTAAGTATATATATAGTTAGTACCCAGTAGAAGTACAAGGTTAAGAAGACTTAATACTTTAACTAAAAAGATTCCTTATAGAAGAATACCTAGACGGATAATAGTGATGGGAGTGCCTAGAGAACACTTATTTATAGTATATAGAGGAAAAGAAATAAACTAAGTATTAGCTAAAGTTAGACTAAGTATAGACGGGATCTAGCAGCCAACAGTTAAAAAAAGGGGAGGTGTATAGGACTAGAGGGAACTAGTATTAGAACCTTAAACCCTTAAAGAAATTTAAAAACAACACCTAAATTTATAGGCTAAGTGGTAAGATCAGCAGTTTAAAGCGTTAGTAGATAGTAGAGCAACTAGGAACCACATATTACCAAAGATAGTAGAAAGGATAGGATTACTATATAGATAGAAGGAATACCTATATCCACTTATAACAATTTTAGGAGATTAGATAGCCTATAAAGGAGGTATTATTAATCTTAAAATAGGACCTATTTAGATAACTATTAAAGGAAAACCAGTAAAAGTGTCTTTTAATATCCTACCGTTAGGACAGGACAAGGCGATATTAGAAATGCCTTAGTTACAAAAATATAATCTAAAAATCAATTGGGTTATAGGTTAGGTCAATATTAAAAATACTTAATGGTATAAAGTGCAACAGTAAACCAAGTTAGTATAGTACTAAGTTAGAGCAATATACAAAGAGACTAAGCAAGGCTTATATTATATACCAAAGAGATACCACAAGTATAGAAAAAAGTTATAGTCACTAGAAAATAAAAAGCTATTAGAGTATACAGCATAGAACTATAAGATAGAATTAAAAGAGGGAATAAGTCCAAGGTTCTTTCTAATCTATAAGCTTACTAAAATAGAGTTAGTAGCGCTTAAGGAGTTTATCCAAGAGAACTTACATAAGGGATATATTAGACCGTTATAGTTATTAGCAGGATATCCAGTACTATTTATCCTAAAGAAAAACAGAAAACTTAGGATGTGTATAGACTATAAATAGTTAAACAGTATTATTAAAAAGGATAGGTATCCTTTACCCTTAATTAGCGAAATCCAAGACAGGATAGGCAAGGCGTAAATCTTTACAAAGATAGATCTAAGGTAGGCGTACTATTAAATTAGAATTAAGAAAGGCAATAAGTAGAAGGCAGCCTTTAGGTTAAAGAAAGGACTATATAAACTATTAGTTATACAATTTAGACTTATAAACGCACTAGCAACGTTCTAGAAGCGAATTAATAGTGTATTAGGAGAACACCTAGATAAGTTTATTATAGTATACCTCAACAATATTATCATCTACTTAGAAAATAAGGAAGAACATAGAGAACACGTTAAATAGGTCTTAAAGAGACTACAAGAAGAACAGATGCTAGTAGCAATTAAGAAATACAAGTTCTTTATAAGGAAGACTAATTTCGTTAGATTTATTATTAAACTAGGCCAACTTAGTATAGATCTAAAAAAGATCAAGGCTATAGTAAATTGGCAGGAACCAGAGAATATTATATAGTTAAGATTATTCCTAGGATTTTACAACTACTATAGAAGGTTTATAGCGTAATAGTTAAAGAATATTAAGCCACTTACGCGGTTAATAAAGAAAGAAGAACTATAGGTATAGGGAAAGGAGTAATAAGAACTATTTAAAAGAGTTAAAGAGTTATTTACCCAAGAGCCAGTTCTTAAAATCTATTAACCAGGTCTAAAGACGGTTATAGAAACAGATGCATTAGACTTTACACTAAGGGTATACTTTATATAGAAATATTAAGATAGATAGCACCTAGTGGTATACTACAGTTAAAAGATAACACCACCAAAGTTAAACTATAACATCTACAACAAGGAGTTATTAGGTATAGTTACAGTACTAAAAAAATAGAGAGCATTCTTACAAGGCATAGAGAAACCTTTTATAGTTAAGATAGATTATAAGAACCTAACAGGATTCCTAATAACAAAGGAACTTAACCAAAGATAGGTTAAATGGGCGGAAATGCTTACAGAATACTATTTTAAAATTTAGTATACTAAAGGTACAGACAACACAAGAGCAGACGCTCTAAGTTAAAAAGCTAAACTATAAAACAATAAGAAGCCATTAGGGGCTTTACTATAAAAAGACACAGATAGATTAATTAGGTATAATTATCTAAAAATTATAGTAACTAAGGAAAGTTAGATCTATAGGTTACTAGAGAGTAATTAGACATAAAAGATCTAAGAAGTATAGGTAGAGGATCTAGACTTAAAGCAATATAAAAACAGAGAAGCAATATATATGCCTAAGTCTATTACAGAAGAATTTATTAAGGAATTCTATAAGGGAATAATATAAGGATACAACGGAGCTATAGGCTTAGTGTTAAGACTTTAAAAGGAGTACATTATTTAAGGAATCTAGGGACTAGTAAAATAAGTTATAAAGGAATATCTAGATTGCTAAAGGAATAAACCAACAAGGTATAAGCCGTATAGAGGGCTATAACCTATTAAGATACCAGGAAGACTATAGGAGGTTATATTATAGGACTTTATTATTAAGTTACCAAAGTTAAAAGATCCTATTATAGGACAAGATTATAACGCGATTTTAGTAATAGTGGATAAGCTAATAAAGTGGGGATACTTTATAGCATGCACTAAAGAGATATTAGTAGAGGATATCGCTAGAATCTATATAAAAGAAGTATTTGCAAGATATAGAGTACTAGATAAGATTATATCAGATAAAGATCTAAGATTTATAGCAGTATTTTAGGAAGTGTTTTTAGCGGAATAAGGGGTTTGCGTAGTAATATCCATAGCGTATTATCTGCAGACGGATAGATAAACAGAAAGACTAAACTAGACACTAAAACAGTATCTAAGGCATTATATTAATTACGCACAGAATAATTGGGTATTATTATTACTAGTTATATAGTTTACATACAATATAACACCATAAAAAGGAATAGGGATATTACCATTTAAGGCAAATTACAGATATAAACTAAGAATATTATTATCGCTACATTAAGTAAAAAAGACGAGTAGCACAGCTAAACAAAGAATAGAGATGTTAATGAATCTTTATGCAGACCTTACGGAAATAGCTAAACTAGTACAAGAATAAATAAAAAGGTACTATAATGCTAAGAGATCTAAGGGACCAGATCTTAAGAAGGGAGATAAAGTATAGCTACTATATAAAAATTTCAAGAGTTAACAACTAAGTAAGAAGTTGGACTATATTAGACTAGGACCTTTTAAAATTAAGTAGAGAATTTTATTAGTTATATATAAGTTAAACTTACTAGCCAAAATAAGGATCTACCCTATACAGCATATTATAATATTAGAACCAGCATATAGAGATATTAAGCCACCAGTCTATAAGGTAGATATATATAAAGGATAAGAGGAAGATAAATAGCAAGTTTTAAAGATTATTAGTTATAAGGACGTAGATAACGAAACGTAGTATAAAGTAAAGTAGATAGGCTATAGTAAGACTACCTAGGAACCACTAAGTAACCTAAAAAACGCTATAGGAAAGGTAAGGGAGTATTAGAAGAAAGTAGGTTAGGTAGTATTAACAAGAAAGAATCGCCAAAAAATAAGTTAGCTAAGGGGGACCTAAAAGGAGCAATTACTAAGCTACTTAGAGTTATTTCCCTTATAGGGGGAAAGCCAGTTCTTTTATTACCTAGCTTAGACAGACCCTATTAAATAAGTTTTTACTTCTTAGAATAAACCTTCTCACGAATATATTTAAGACGTTGGAGACAAGCATAAGCTAGATATTAGGCTTTAAGGATACGTATAGACTCTTCTAAGGCATATTAAACCTTAAGCAGTGCAGAGGCCAGCTTACTATTAAGCTTTACAGTAGTAGATTAAACGTAAGACCCTATAATAAGTTACTTAGGGAACTTAAAGACTGTTAAGAGTTATAGGACGCGCATACTTAGCATTAGAAATAGAGCGAACGTTATAGGATAACCAAACGTTTGCTTTAGTACACTTAGAACAAAAGGAGGGTTGCTAGGATAAAGGACTTGCTAGCACAACGCATACTAACCCCTCTTTAACGTAACGAGAGCAAGGAATCGCCATCACTTCGCCCAGCAATAGTATGGAGGAGATAGTATAAAGGCAACACTTAACCCAGAAAAGAGAAGAAGATGCTTTAGGTATAATAAGCAAGGATATTAACTAGATTAATTAGATAGATATTATACCTCTAGTAAACAACTTAGAGATATTAGGAATCTTTAAGGACGAAGATAAAGAGGAGGGAGATAGTGTTATGGACGCTTTAAGTACAATATTACAACTACTTGGGGAAGAGTTGGCGGAAGCTAGTTAGTTAATATAGGTATGGTCTAGAATGGAACTAGTGGAACTATGTAACGAGGAATAGTAACTAAGGTCACATAGTATTGAACGTGTTGACTATAATAAACGGAAGGGACGTTACGTTTAATATAGATAACACGTACCTTACGTATAAGAGAGGGTTTCTTAGGAGTATAGTTATATATTTAAAGGACCTCAGTCCCTACTATAAATAGTTCTCTCCTTGTAGTAAATCTTAGAATATAATTAGAGTTAATCTATTAGGCAACCACTCCACTAGTTATTATTACGTTGTTAATTTGTTCTTACCTATATACCCAGCCTAATAATAGGACCCACCGTAGTTCCTGCTACAAGGTTCCGTTACATAAGATAAGGAAAAGCCATGCTAAGATTATAGCCGACTACCGTGTTAAAAATCTATAGTAGTTAAGATGTTATGGAACTTTAACCAGCGGTTAAAGTTATCTAATTAGTTAGAATTCTTGCCAAGAGCGCCACGCGCCAACTTTATTTAATAAGCCGACTAATTAGGATTTTTTAATATTTCTGTAGCAAAAATAAGTGGTCCTGCGTACTACCTATTTAAAGTTATTTATTCGGTTTAGGGACCAAACCTTCTAAAGAGGGGAGTACTATTATAGCACTAACCTAACGCATACTATTTCCTACTATTAGCTAGCCTACTACTAGCGCCTTGGCGGCTGGCCCTACTCTTTATACACAATACCCCCTTTTACCCTTCTTCTCTTCTTTATAGCACAACGTAGTTATTTAGTCTACTTCATTGCAGCACTGTGACATATAGAGAGGTTAGGAAAAGCCATTTCTAAATAAGTAAGAACGGCTGTTATTAAAGTAAAGTTACCTATAGATCTATAGCCCGAGTTTATGCTTCTAGTAGTGTTCCTACTTAATTAAACTTCTATTAAGTCTATTAACTAGAGGACCCTATTTAAGATGCTATATAAATGGAAGCTATAGCTAGTAGGACTTTATATAGCTAGATCTTTAACCTATATACTTATTAAATACGGTATTCCTAAAAAGGTAAAGTTTAAGCTATAAGCCTAAATAGGTTATCTTATTAGTATAGAAGCGTTAAATATTTATAGGGTATAGATATTAATCACTAACTATATTATCCGATCTTGTAATATATAAATAGATAAGTTAAAGAGATATTAATCTTCTAAAATACTAGAACATCTTATTATCTTATAGGCTTAAAAGGATTATTTTTAGCAAGTTTAGGACCTACTGGATAATCTTTAAGATAGCAGCAAGGACTGGATAAAGAACTTTAATAAAGAACTAGATATAGGACTACCGCATTTAGCGAATATTAATGTTACTCCTATATTAAAAAGCATTTAGTGTTACGGACAGCTTAAGTACAATGTTACGACTACTTAGAGAAGAGTCGGAAGAAGCTAGTTGGTTAATATAGGCACGGTTCAGAATGGAGCCGGTAGAACTATGTAACGAAGAGTAGTAACCGAGGTTATGTGGTTAGGTCTATAATCTATAAGATTAGGGAGACGTAGGATCTAGGGACGGATTAACAGATTAATAGATTAATGGATTAACAGAGCGAAGGGATTTCTTAGGCGTATAGTTATATATTTAAAGGACCACAGTCCCTACCCAGATAGTTCTCTCTTTGTAATAAATCTTAGAATACAATTGGAGTTAATCTATTAGGCAACCACTCCACTAGTTATTATTATATTGTTAACTTATTGTTTATACCTACATACCTAGCCTATTAACAGAACCCACCGTAGTTCTTGCTACAAGGTTCCGTTGTATATTCACTACTAAGGTTACAGTATTAAAACACGAGAGAAGTTAAACAACATGCTACCTAAAGCACCAGTTACAACGCTATTGACGGTAGCAACTACCTTAGGATTAGAAGACACCAGTATAGCAGATATAGACTTACAGTTAATTACAAGAGGTTAATTATAGGAAATAGTTAATCGCTTATTAAATAATAATAGGATACTTAAAGAACGTATTAATAGAATCGGAGCAGTAAAGGCTAAGTTACCGTTAATTAAATAATTCTTAGGAGAGAGGTTAAAACTTAAAGGGTTCCTTATATAGATACATTTTAAGGTTATATAAAAAGGAGCGAAGTTAGTAATACCTACAGATTAAGTAGCGTACGTAGGGTTGTTCTTAATAGGACAAGCACTTAAGTGGTTTAAACCTTACCTTACTAAAATACAAGTAAGCGGTATAACAACTACTAACTAAGACGTACGGTATATGTTTACTAGTTGGAATAGGTTTATGGAAAGACTAATATAGATATTTAGAGACCTAGAAGCGATAACTACGGCAAAACAAAAGCTTTAAAACTTAGTATAATGTTCTTTAGCAATAGAGTATATAATATAGTTTTAGACACTTATAACGTAGGTTAAATAGAACAATAGGGCGCTTATAGTATAGCATAAACAAGGACTTAAGGCTAAAGTCTAGAATGTAATTATCCTAATAGAAGATGCGGAAAGTTTAAGGGACTTAATAAATTAATTAATAAAGATTAATAATAGGATCTACTAAAGGGAACAAGCTAAGAAAGGGTAAGATAGAGCTCTATAGTTATATAAGGCGCAGAGCATGCGACGACAGATATAGAGTTAAAAACTATAGAATGGCGCAGAGCCAATGGACCTAAGCGGTACTAAAGAATCTAAGAGATGGATAAAGAAATCATAGAAACCTAGAGGTTAAGGATTAAGTAATTATAGGACTAAGAAGCAGAGGCTAAACCAGGAATCTCAGTAGTAGAAAACATTTAGGCGGACTCTATAATAAAAACAATAGTTCAAATTAGGAGCTTATATAAATTGCGGAAAATAGGGTTATTTCGCTAAAGACTATAGAGGTAGTTAGAGTAACCACGCAGTAAAAGGTACAAGGTCGTTAGAGTATAATAATGCAGATATAAGTATATTACGTGGGACTAAGGAGTATTTAATTAAACACTTTACGTTTTGTTATAACAACGCATACTAAATTTATAAGGACGCTAAGTACGGCGCAAGCTATTAGCCGCAAGAGCTAGAGTTAAGAGGACTTAAAGGAACTATAGAGTTAGACAAAGAACAAGATTAACTCTATAAGCTAAATTAAGATATTACAGCAATATGCGGACAAAGATTAGTAACAATAATAATAGAGTTAGAGTACTTATTAATTAATAGCGATAAGGAAGAAAAGGAGGCTAACTAGGAGCACTTAAACCTTAATAACGCAACAGAAGCAGAGACTGAAACCACTATAAAACGCGGATTAGTAACGGGCATTATAACACCATTAGATACGGCATCTATCGCTTTATAAGACGGAAGGAGCAACACCTAAAAACGGTTAAGTAAGTAGATAACTGCTAGTACTAGCTTACCACTTATAAAAGGCAAAAGGCTATAGGTTTAAGATTCTTATAAAGAGATATAAGACGCTTAAGACTCTTAAAACAAAATAAGACACACCTAAGATTCACAAAGTGTAATAAGGAAGGCTTAAGCATCCATAATAGACGAAAACCAATAGGAAAGAGCAATGGCTTAGTTTAAAGATAAACAAATAAGTATAGGACGCAAGTTTAAGAACTACAAGTTTGGAGAACAAATAAGAACGTCAGTTCTAGGTAAACGCGGTATTTAGCTTAAAAATTAAAAAGTTAATACTAAGATTAAGAAGCAAGACGACTTTAAGGATCTAGCTACAAGACACAGAAAATAAGAAACTATAGATAAGTTTAGAATAAGAATCATTATATAGCAAGAGTAAAAGCTAGATAAAAGATTAGCTATGCTAGGACGTATAAGGGACAGAGTACCTATTAAAGAGTTACTAATAGGCTTAAGGCTGGGACGCCTAGAGTAAAGTAGTTAAATAAACTAGAATAAGAAGAGGATCTAGGGATTCTAACTAGGTTTAAAGAAAGACACACCAAAGGATATTATAACGCAGCGATAATAAGGTACTTTCTAATAGACAAACTATATACACTAAACCAGTTATATGGAAAGTAGTATAGGTAACGACACAATAATAAATAGGAAGACTTTTATATATAGCTAAATAAAAAAGTTATCTAAGACCAACCCATTATAGAGAAACGTATAAACTATATTAAAGGAGTATTAATTATAATATTAAGGAACCTAAAAGAAGGATCTAGGGACTAGAGAAGCGAGTAACAAATCTTAATACCTATAGAAGAAACACTAGTAGTTAGGACAATATAATATAAGTTTAAACTTAAAAGCAAAAACAAGCTAAGAGTTAACCTAAAGTATCTAGCGTATTATATACTATTGTAGATAGCTTATATGGATAATATATGTAATATATATAGAGCACCTAAGGATAAGAACCAAAAGTACCTAAAAAGGATATATTGGACACTAGAAGAGAAACGGTTTAGAGATGCTAAGTATATATATAAATGGCACCTAGTAGAAGTACAGAGTTAAGGGGACCTAATACTTTAACTAGGAAGACTCCTTACGGAAGAATGCCTAGATAGATAATAGTGGTAGGACTACCCGGAGAATACTTATCTATAGTATATAGAGGAAAAAAAATAAACTAAGTATTGGCTAAAAGTGGACTAAGTATAAACAGGATTTAGTAGCTAATAGTTAGGAAAAGGGGAGGCCTATAGGACTAGAGGGAACTAGTAGTAGAGCCTTAAACCCTTAAGGGAATTTAAGGTCAACACCTAAATTTACAAGTTAAGTAGCAGGATTAGCAGTTTAAAGCATTAATAGACAGTAGAGTAATAAGAAACCATATATTACTAGCAGTAGTAGAAAGGATAGGGTTACCATATAGATAAAAGGAATACCTATACCCACTTACAATAATTTTAGGAGATTAGATAGCCTATAGAGGAGGCATTATTAATCTCAAAATAGGACCTATTTAGTTAACTATTAAAGGAAAACAGGTTAAGATGTCTTTTAATATCCTACCGTTAGGGAAGGATAAGGCAATATTAGAAATGCCTTAGTTACAGAAATATAATCTAAGGATTAATTAGGTTATAGGTTAGGTTAATATTAAAGATACTTAATAACGCAAAATGCAATAGCAAACTAAGTTGGTATAGTACTAAGTTAGAGTAATATATAAAGAGACTAAGCGAGGCTTAAGTTATATACTAAAGAGATACTACAGGTATAATAAAAAGTTATAGTTACCAGAAAGTAAAAAGCTGTTAGAGTATGCAGTATAGGACTATAAAATAGAATTAGAACCAGGAATAAGTCTAAAGTTCTTTCCAATCTATAAGCTTACTAAAACCGAGTTAGTAGCACTTAAGGAGTTTGTCTAGGAGAACTTATAAAAGGGATATATTAGACCATCGCAGTTATTAGTAGAATATCCAGTACTATTTATCTTAAAGAAAAACGGAAAACTTAGGATGTATATAGACTATAGACAGTTAAACAGCATCACTAGGAAGGATAGATATCCTTTACCCTTAATTAGCGAAATCTAAGACAGAATAGGCAACGTAAAAATCTTCACGAAGATAGATCTAAGATAGGCGTACTATTAGATTAGGATTAAGGAAGGCGACGAATAGAAGGCAGCCTTTAGGTTAAAAAAAAAAGGACTATATAAACCGTTAGTTATGCAGTTTAGGCTTATAAACGCACTAGTAACGTTCTAAAAGCTAATTAATAGCGTGTTAGGAGAATACCTTAATGAGTTTATTATGGTATACCTTAACAATATTATTATCTACTTAGAAAGTGAGAAAGAACATGGAGAATACGTTAAATAGGTTTTAAAAAGACTATAAGAAGAATAGATACCAGTAGTAATTAAGAGATGCAAGTTCTTTACAAAAAAGACTAATTTTATAGGATTTATTATTAAACTAGGAAAGATTAGTATGGACCTAAAGAAAGTTAAAGCTATAGTAAGTTGGCAAGAACTAGAGAACGTTACGCAGTTAGAATCGTTCCTAGGGTTTTGTAATTACTATAAAAGGTTCATTACATAGTAGTTAAAGAATATTAAGCCGTTTATAAGGCTAACAAAGAAAGAGGAACTGTGGGTTTAGGTAGAAGAGCAAAAGAAGTTATTTAAGAAACTTAAGGAGTTGTATACCCAGGAACTAATCCTCAAGGTCTACTAACTAAAGTTAAAAACGGTTGTTAAGACAAATGCATTTATTATAGCACTAACCTAACGCATACTGTTTCCTATTATTAGCTAGCCCACCACTAGCGCCTTGGCGGCTAGCCCTACTCTTTATATACAATACCCCCTTTTACCCTTCTTTTCTTCTTTATAGCATGTCACGGAACCCCACCGCAGGGGCCTCCATAGGAGAGCCCCATGCTCTCGCGTACACCTCGCGTACAGCTTATGTCAGCTACGCGTAGGTATATCACCTCCTTACGCCCTCGACCCTTACGATCAATCGCGCAACGTCTTGTAGACTCCTTGAATACATACGCTTTGTAGCCACTGCCCCCGCCCCGTGACATAGCACAACATAGTTATTTAGTCTACTTTATTGTAGCACTATAATAGTTTATGCTATTATTAATTGCGTCCTATTGTGATCCCTAATTCCCCGTATCCTAGTTATCTCTGCCCTAGAGCAATCGCGACCTACGCGCGATATGCCCATACGCTATAACCCACCACAGTCCTAGAACAATCCTTAGTTTTTTCCTAGTGCTAAAGATTACCTAAATAGGCGATATTAATAACGCCAAAATAGCCAAAACCTAAAACCCCTATAAAGTTTTTATAGACTTCTTTATACAGACATACCCTAATATTATATAGATAATCCGCCACTCCCCACTATGTCCTAAAACCTTTAAAGCTGATAAAGTTTACTATACCCTTATTAGCCATACTAATAAGTTCCTTAGTAATATTAAAGCGGGACTATAGTTTATATATAACATAAACACCACCAATAAGAAAGCTAATAAAAGCCTTAATACCCTTATTACCTCTCAGATAGAAACTATCGCTACTCTTAAATAATTAACCCCTATAACAACAGTAGTAACCTAGTAGAAAAAACGGATGTCTAAAGACCCGCTAATATTTAGCGGAAAAGGTACCCCGCTAGAATAATAAGCCAACTTTAAGACCTAGCATATTAAGATTAAAGGAGTCTTTAACTATAACCAGGACTACTTTAATACAGTCTAATCCCAGATCCTTTATATCTTAAATATGCTAGAGGGCAAGGCCTATAAGTTTATTAAGTAGGGCTTAGAGCTTATATATAAGAACCCAAATAACATATCTATATAGAAATGGCCTACTAAAGAAGATATACTTAAAGAGCTTACTATCTACTATAAGGTCCTTAATATAACCTAGGTTATAAAAAATAAGCTTAACCATTTTCCCTAGGGCGAGTATAATTACTAGTCCTAGAAGGGGGAGCTTAATAAGTTAATAGTCCACGCTAGGAAAATAGATAAATAAAAGGTAGATCTACTCTAAAAGTTTATCTCTCTAAAGATGGAAGAGCTAGTACTTAGACTTACCTATAAAATTAATAACAGCAACTATACAGGTTAGAGTAAGTAGATAAATGTATTTACTAAGAACCTTATACACTATATATACTAAGCCAACCTTAAAAATACTAACTACTGCCTACCTACTTAAGCTCCTGCCCCTATATTAACCTTAACCCTAACCCTAGCAGCAACTAGAGAACATATAGACCTTAATAGAATCTTAGACACGGAGCGTAAGCGCCGCTTTAATAATAAACTATACCTTACCTATAGCCTGCCTGGCTACTGGAAAGACGCTTATAACCCTACTATAATAGCAAACCTAGTCCTAATGCCAGCCCGTTAAATAATGTAAACTAATAACCGCGGACATAGCAACCGCGGAGTCTATTATGGCCGCGGTAGATGACCCCCCCCCTTTAACCCTACGGCTTAGTTACTCTAAATAATACCCTATATAGAAGCCCAACCCGTTAATAACGCCTAGAATTGGCAACTTCGTACTAGCGAATATAAACATAGCCATATTATCGGCGAGGTGCTATCTCTCTATACCCCAACCAAGACTAACACTGCTAGCCAGATAGATACTAGATCGCCCTACTAAGACAGCTCTATACCCCAGTTATTAAAAGGCAGACCCTTAGACTAAGTCACGTCTAAGGGTCTAAACTATATAAGGAGGAAGACAAGAAGATTAGGTCCCTATTACTAGACCAATTAGTCCTTTCTATTAGTAAACTACTACTTAATCTTAAATTAGCAAATAGTAACAAAAAATTAATCCTTATTTAAACCCAACTCTCCTTATTACGCAACCCATACCCCCAAGTTTTTATCAACATAGTAAGCCTAGTGGACTTAGGTAGTACTGTGGTGGTGTAGATTGGACGTCGCCTACTGTCTTGGCATTTTCCTGTATTTATGGAGCCTTCGGCTTCCCTCCTTCTTAATTATTAACAACCCTACCAGTTCACGGAATATATTCTTTTCTTTCTTTATTACCGACAGAGAGACAGACTGACTGACTAACAGACTGACTGACTGATAGATAGATAGTACCGTGACTTTCCTATCTGAGAGACACCGTACCCTTCCATATATTATTTGGCATTCCACGTGGGGATAATGGCAAGCTCTTCAGATTAGAAGTCTGGTACTCTATATACAGCTATATACACAGGAGACACGCAGGAATATACTACAACTACCGAAGAACCGCCAGCTGTAGAAGAACGACCAGCTATAAAAGAACGACCAGCTACAAAAGAACGACCAGCTATAAAAGAACGGCCAGCTAGACAGAAGAGATGTAGAAGAGAACCAGGCAGTATTAGATAGCGAGGGGAACCAGGCAGACCCTAAATAGAAAGACAGCGGAAAAAGACAGGACAGCTAGACTTAACGTATAGGCTAAAAGAGTGGCAATAAGAGGCAAAATGGTGTAGGTAAAAAGGTCTCGGGAGTCAGAGTTGCGGAGGATAGGCCGGATAGGCCTCTCGGATAATAGACCTATCAGCTGATAGTATCCGGAGACTATCCGGACAGTCTCCGGATAGTCTTGGCAAAATCACCTTAATATACTTATACTTGCGATGCAACCCCCAATATTAAATAAATAAATTTTCTATTAATATATATTGATAGAGCTTGCAAAGCGCTTTAAAATGGTACCACTTTTATCTAAATATCCTAAGGATAAGTAATATTATATAGATATAAAGCTTATAAGAGCTCTGCGGAATAAGGCTTAGGGGGAGCCGCGT